>Ga0208975_1001176_pt1 | contig 11451 bp, 6 predicted proteins | sample GreLakmeER78MSRF_FD_187700 | JGI IMG/M metagenome (GOLD analysis project Ga0208975, IMG submission 187700) | Freshwater lentic microbial communities from great Laurentian Lakes, MI, USA - Great Lakes metaG ER78MSRF (SPAdes) | ecosystem: Environmental > Aquatic > Freshwater > Lake | place: Great... | reverse complement strand
CCGACTGCTCGCGCTGACGGGTTTGGTCTGACAATACAATGCCACCTTTGGTTTTTTCTGCCCCTCTGTAGGGCAAGATGACGATTCGCCACCCCGTAGGAGTAGGAATTCGGTCCATCACCTTCTGTTCAATCTTCTCAACAATGAGGCTGCCCTCTTTATCGTAAGCATCGTCCAAGGAAGGTACATGAGCAGAAGCTTCTTCCGCCCATTTCTTTTCCAGCGCAGTCATTTCCATTGATAAACTCCTTATTGGTTTTGATCCTTGTTGAGAAGATTCTGCACTTCCATCTCAACAAACTTAAACCCCTCAAGGCGTCCCATTAAAAACCGATACTGCTCCATATCTTTCACACTGCCATTGACAATCAACGCCTCCGTCTGGTGACGAAGGTTTTTAATAGCAATCAGCGTTCTTTCAGTAAATTCAAGCATGGATTATCCAATGAAGCAGACAGTAGAGACCCCTGTCCGTGGGCTTAAGCGCATTATGCACATGTTTGTTACGTAATCAACACTTTTTTGAACGCATCTTTGCGATAAACATACGTTTTCTTAGGTTTGTCACTACTAACAGGTACTTTTTTAAGTTTTGGCTCTGGTTTTGGCATCAAAACCTTGGTTGTTTTGGTCTGCATGGCTGTTTTTTTAACCTCGCTGTTGTTTTTGAGCATCAATTGCAAGTTTTGCCTGCTGCAAAGCCACATCACTCTGCATTTTTTGGTTATCCAACTGGATTCGAGCCTTTTCATTGCCGTCTTTGGCCTGATCATTGGCCGCTTTGGCCTGAATTTCTTGCTCTTTGACCTTGACCAGTGGATCTTCCGGTGGCGGACCCTGCAAATCAGCCTGAATCTTTTTAGCTTCCTGAAAGAACTCAGCAATCTTGATTGCAATCATCGCTTCACGCTGCAATGCAGACACCATGCTGTCAGGATCAGTGCCGTATTGCGTAAACAACTCTGCTTCCGTCGCCTCTTCGGCCTTTAAACGGATGTGATCAAAGATGTGTTTCTGCATTGTCACCGCTACCTGTGGCATACCGCCTATCAAAGGTGACATACCAAACAAAAGGTGGTTCATGATGTGCGCATCATGCTGCTGACCAGCAAAAGCTTTCAATGGTGAGCCATCCAGCGCCTGCGAGTTCTCGCTTGCAGGATCCTTAGGCTTGTCCACATTCTGCGTATTCAAAATCGCATCAATATCACGCACACCAATTGCTTGGTACATGCGGCGATATGCCTCATACATGTTGTGCATCTGAGGATTACTCTGCGCCAATTGTAGTTGCGTCTGCGCCATCGTAATGCGCTGGGCTACAGAGAAGATGTTGGGGTCAGACACCGGCAAGACATCAATGCGGTCATCAAAATCTTTACGCTTGACTGACCTTGTCTCACCCGGCACGTCATACGGATACTCATCAGGCAGATACTCGCCAAATCCCTTGGCAAGCAAATTAAACTCAATCCGCTGCGAGTAATGCAAACGCTTGTGGATCGCAGACATCACCTGTCCGCCCTTTTCCAACAACGCAATCGTCGTACCTACCGCTGCATTCTGATTGCTGTCTCCTACCTGCATGTCCGTGACACTGGCCAACCTGCGGCCTGCATCTGCACAAAAACCAAGCAACGCAAACAACGTCTGGCTCGGCTCCTTGTACGGCAGTGGCATCAGCGTCTGACTGAGTTCCACACCGCCCGCATCAATGTCTCTAAACTCACCCGGCTGCAACGGCACATCATCATTCATAATGCGCGCGCCCTTGGCCTTAAAGCCTGCCGGCAGATTCACAAGCGTTCCTGCATCTAACAACTGACGCAGCGCAGAAGTTGCCGCTTGACTCAAACCACCCACTAAATGCAAGAAGCCCAAACCATACGCGCCCAAGCCCTGCACCAACATGTAGTGCACGTAGTATTGCTTGCGGCGGAACAACAGATCACTCTCATTCCAGTTGCGACGCACACCCACCGTCGATCCAGAAGTCCTGTCTATCGTGATGATGTAAGGCAAGCGGAGGCCCGTGGGCTCATCGTCCTCATCCGTGTGCTCAAAGCCCTGCAGATCGTAGTCAATCTGGAACTCCAGCAACTCCATTTCCTCATCGTCCGTATTGGGCGTGATCTTTGTAATGCGGTCTGTTTCTTTCTGAATGATATTGTCGCCAACATCTGACGTGCTGCGCTCCTCTGCAGTATCCAAGTACTGACCACGAAGTACCGCCTTGCGATAATCATTGACCGACATTGGCACCACGTGCGTTATCCGCGGGCACTCACTCATCACACTCGATCCGTTGTACGGAATATACAAGTTGTCAGGCAAGATCAACTTGCTCACCATCCGGTCACGATCCTCGTCGTAATACACCTTCTTAAACGCCGAGCCACCATAACCTACATAAAACAACAACTGATCAAAGTCCGGTGTGTACTCTTCCATCACCGATGTGATCTGGTAGTTCATGAAGTCACGCACGCGATCCGCCTGCATCAACTTCTCACGTGTCTCTTTCCCCAGTACGCGCGTGCGCACGGGCCCGTCCGCGGGCATCAATTCCTTGAGCGCCTGCGCTTGGAACTGCACAATTGCTTCTGTCAACAAAGGATGTGTTGTAGCTGCAGCACCCTTGAAAGGACGTGTGCGCTCATCAAAAGTAAAGCCAAGCAGTTTCAAGCCCTTGCCATACTGCTCTTCCCAGTCTTTACGCGAGCCTTGATCCGCTTCAAACAAAGGCAACAACTCAGAACTGATCTGCTGCAAGACACTTGAATCAAGGACCTCGGCCAGATTTGCACCAAAGGGCACTTCGTCTTCTTCCGCACCTAGCGTTACATCAACGCTTCCGGTTTCTGGATCAAGCACGATCTCTATGTCAGGCATGTCCTCTACCACCATGCTCTCAACTTCAACATCTATGTTGCCAGCAGGCAGGTCGTTGTTCTTTTCTATAGGCATGTTATTCCTTACATGTATCTGCGGTTATCGTCAATTTTACGTTCTACCATGCCGCCACGGGCTTTATCAATTGTTGGCGGCATTTTTCTACGTTTAATTAATTCTTCGGTGTCACCTGTATTTAAAGTAGAAGGCGTTAAGCCTATCGGTAAAAAACTTTCTGCCACATCTCCAGCAGCTTGTCTTAACTCCCCTGCACTTGCCGCGCCAGTTCCAGAAGCCAAAGCAGCGGCTATACCTAATTTACCACCTAATCTTGCTGGTTTGGGTTGCACTTCAGTAATAACATTACCAAAGTGAATATTGCGCCCGCTTGATCCCATAGGACTTTCGCTACCAAAAATTTCAACAGGATTCATACCTACAACAGGTTTTGTTGTGTACGGCGCAGTGGCCAAAACTGTTCCTGCTTTTTTAGGCCCGTAGTCTTCTATTAATTGCAAAGCTACTTTCCCCGTTGGCTTACCATTTTCCATTACAGGCACAAACTTTGTAGCCATCTCAGCGTTTTGATACAACCCCGCCATACTATTTACGGCATCAGGGGACATGTAAATTGTTCGGCCAGACCGTTGTTGAATACCTGTAGATTTATCTGTATGGTCTGCCCCACTCCGATTGCGTGTGCTAGTGGTATCCGCATGATGGGCATAAGTAGACCCACGGGCTGTTTTAAACAAAAATTCAATATCTTCTATTCCTGCTTTTAATTTTAACAACGACTCGTAGTCCATTATTATTCCTTACATGTATCTGCGGTTATCGTTGGATTGGCGCTCGATCATACCGCCAAGGGCCTTCTCTGTGGGGGGCTGGAACATATTCATTTGAATCTGGCGTGCTGCGTTGTTAGGCATCTCGTTTACTTTTTTAATCAAACTAGAAACTTCATCTTTGTCCACATAGTAAGAACCATCATTGGCCTTTAACAATCTATTCATGTAGTTTTGGTCAAATGGCTTATTCATATTTAAAAGAACATTCCGCATGTCTTCCATGTTAATACCGTCTAAGTTGTGTACGCTCTGCAAGTCAGGGCCTTGACGTTTAACAAAATCTTGAACCTGCTTAAGGTAAGGGGATTTTTTTAAATCAGGGTTGTTAAATTGGCCTTTAATTTCCGTGATGCTTTTTGTATTCTGATTTTGTTTTACAAAGTCTTGGTACTCAGGCATGGTTTTAATGTACTCCTCTGCCCGTTTTGATGTAATTGTTCTATCCCTTGTCAGCGTGTCAATTTCTGGCAAGTGTGGATTTGCTAAAATAAATTCACGAACACTTACTGGGGGGCTATTGACTGTAAGTTGGACACGGGGCTCAAACTTCTTGTCAAGCAAAATGTTTAGTCGGTTTTCGCCAGAGCCATAGTCCAAAGCATACGTACTTTTATTCGTGCACCACTTGCCAGCACAGCCAATGTCTTTTACCATTTCTTCGTGCGTTGCGTTATCTGCCAAATCACCGGGGCTAATCCATTTGCTGCCGTTGTCATAGCTGTAGCTTACAATTTGCGGGTCCTTGGAAATGGCAATGCCTGCAAGTTCTCCGCGTTTTTCGGTAACCCATTCTTGTTTTCTAGCTACGCGATTAGACGCTTGCGCAGGAGTCAATCCCTTTAAGGTATCTTCAGTCAAAATGTAATCTTTAGGCATTGGCACTTGTTCGCCATACGCCTTAAAGACTGTTTCCTTAAACATATTGTCCATCTCGTCGGCCAAAAGCTCAAGCTTTAAATTGTCTTCTGCAACAACAGCCATTTCGTTTAAACGCATTTCAGGGTTAGTACCCATAAACTGTTTTAGGTTTGGTGGAACGTTTTCTTTTGATACGTCTTGCAACTGAAGTGGGTAAATAGAAGAATCAATTATGGCTTCTGCTTCCTGCCCTTTGGCTGTTTTTGCAAAACCAGCTTTTGGAAATCCTTCAAGTTCACGTCTAGTTCCAATAGTATTTGGATTTAAAAGATAAGGGTAGCCCTCTAAAAATTTAGGCAACGTAAAATGCATTTTTAAACCCTTGTCCGCGGCTTGAACCATTTGATCCTGCTCTGTTCCAAAATCACGACGCAAATACGCACCTACTTTGGACCTAAACCAGTTTGCCAATGCAGGGTTATCCGTTCTAAGATTTGCTCCAGTGTCTACTGTGCGGGCCAGCCTGTCTGCATAAGCATCCGCTTCATTCATTTTTGGAATAATTCGCCCCCCAGTAGTAATTTGTTCTGGACGCATAATAAACGGCGTGCCACGATTACGAATTGCATACGAAGCACCGGGAACAGCCAACTGCTGGTTGTACTGCTGGAAGTCACGCGCCGCTTCGCCCGCTTTTTCCGCTACAGCACCCGCAGCCTTTACACCAGAACGTGTAACGCCTGCAGGATTGACAAGGTTGCTGCCTAGATCACCAGCGCCATAAAACGCAGCTAACGTGGGATCGGTAGATGGGGTAAACCCTAAGCCCGCGGCCCGTGATTTTTCCTTCAGATACTCACTGCCCATAAACGGCTTCTCAACACCACCGCCATATACATTGGCAATCATGTTGGAGATGTCCATCGGCGCACCCAAGATATTCTGCGGTACGTTGGTCATGCCTTTAAGGAACTCTATCTGCCCTTGACCAGACTGCAACGCCTGAGAAACAGGGCCTGCCTTGCGACCAATGCCCGACTTCTGTGCGATAAATGCTGGTGTGCTGGCTGCTTCCCGCTCCGCTGCTTCTTGAGCCGCGAGCCGTTCTATCTGCTGCATGGTCAAACGCGGGGCTACTTCACCCTCTTCAGGGCTACCCTCGGCACGACCAATGGGCAAGCGGTACTGTATCTGACCAGAATAAGGCCCATCCTTTCGCCGCATAATCATGGCGGAAAGCTCTCCGGGACCTACCTGTCCACCGTAGCCAACCCCGTAATCCATAACACGAGGACTCTGTCCGGGCATCCGCATCATATTGACGTTACCCATCACCCGCCCCTCACCCACAGGGTAAGAGCCAGACACCCCACCCGCATAAATTCCAGCAGGCGCATCCATTGGACGCACCATCTGCGCACCAATACTGCCTTCTCCCATCCGCTGATTAAGCATGGCTAAAAGCGCCTTGGACGAATCCTGCTTGCCCTCGGGCCGCGATCCAGCCAACATCAACATAGCTTCCGTATCCTTGCCTAACGGAATTCGAGCACCAATGTTGCCCGACATCATCTCTCCCTGCGGAGTGTTCTGGCGCTGACCCCCACGAAGTAAATATACCGCTTCAGTCACAGGTAACTCAGGAAATATAGTCCGCGCAGCTTTTACTTCCTGCACCGTAATACTGCCCTCATTTGACATTTCACCCTCTTCAGGGCTACCTTCTGCACGATAAACAGGACCACCCTCGGCACGCTTAAACACACCTTTGATAGCATCCAACATGCCGGGTTCTGCGACGCGTGTGTAAGGAGGCAAGTCCCGTGGGTCTAGGCGCGTTTGACGCAAACCTGTAAGCGCGTTATACGTCTCGCGGACATCGGGACGCGAGAACAACGTCTTACGCAACTCCGGATCTTTGGTCAAATCAATCTTATGGCGCTGCTCCAAAGCAGCTAAAGAAGCCAATTGCTCATACAAAAGGTTCTTGCCTAAACCAAATTTAGTCTGGAACTCAAACATTTTTGGATCAAGATAGCTAGACTGCAGGTCGTATTTTTCTTTTAAGTAAGGGGCAGCTTTAACGGCGTCTCTAACAAAGTTAAGACGAGAAATGCCCTTATTCCCTATCAACTCATCAAATTTACTATTGATGTTAGCCGCAGATCCTAAATTCTGACGTGCTAACAAATGTTCTGTTTCATGCGCAATCGTATCGGGGTAGTCTTCTGATCTGCTCTTGTTTAAAAACATTGCCTGAGCCATGGCACGGTTTTTTGTATCATCCCCACCATCCAACATGTAGCCATACGCATTAGTCTGGTCAATGCGTGGATCGGCAAATAACATCAATCCGGGCAAACCTGCCGCAGAAGAACCTATGTCAACAGGAGGAGCTACTCGTTGTAACGACGCAGGAGACGTACCTTGCCTGCGCAACATATCCATTGTTTCACGGTCTAACTTGCGCTCGCCTTCTTTAGGGCTTCCCCCTGCACGGTACACAGGACCGCCTTGCGCGTAACCATAAACATCGTATTCCAGATCACCAATTTGTCTGTCAAGCCGACGACCCTGCTTGTTCATTTCCAAAATATTGGCAGGATTAATATTTAGTTGCTGCATAGATACTTCAAGCGGCGTTGCTTTAAGCTCGTCCGGCGTCAAGTTACTGCGCACACGGGCCAACTCTGCCTGCACTTCGCCCGGCATATGCCTGTACAAAGCTTCCCCCATGCGTTTGTCTGAGGGGAAAACTTTGCCATATCTAGCTTTAAGATCCTGCCCTATCCTGTCTGTAATATCAGACAAATTTGGATACACCCTCTCCATTTCCCGAATGACATTTTCGTTGACCGTAGGATCAGCATCGTATAAACCGCGCTTCGCTTTAATGTAAGCAACAAAAGAACTAGGGTTTGCACCCTCCGTAAATCCTTCCATGGACTGAATTGCATGCTGGCCTTCGTGCAACAAAGTTCCGCGGACCGTGCCCCTAACATCATCACCCGGCAAACTACGCACTGTTCCTTGAATTCCTTCTTTTTCCCCAAAAGAAGCCGCAGCTAACGGGGCATCTTTGCGCCTTGTTGTTCCTATCCGCACATCAGGCATGTCATACGCTGGATAAATGCTCTGAAGTTCGGGATGCTTTAACATATCGTAGTACATACGCGGAACAGAAGCAGTCTTTTGTTGCAAAACTGCCGGCGCATCACTGATTTCTTCCAGCAAATTACCGCGGTTATCAACCAAAGTTAAATTCTGTGCACGGATTTGCTCTGGTGACAAACCCTTAGCCTGCAGGTCCGCGTGCCGCGCTGCTGCTTCCGGCCTTGCACGAACAAACATAAACTTAGGCTGTGCCGGTGCTGTCAACATATCCAGCAATGTGCCGGGACGCTCGCCCATCAGAGCAGCATTAAATTCCTGCCCTGCCATGTTGCTTAGCATCTTTGCCGCTTTCCCTCCGCCAAGCGCCTGAACAGCAGGAGCCACCTGCAACGCCGTACCTGCATAAAAAGCAGGATTGGCAACATCCATTATTTCTTTGTACTTGGGATTTAATACGCTAAAACCCATCTGGTCGGGCCGTGTGCCAAGCGCCCCGGCTACCGCTGCGTAGGTCTTAGGGTCGGGTAATGTATTGACATCCCGCATCGCAGCAAGTCTCCTTGCTGCCTCGCCTTGCTTACGAATATTAGGATTGCCAAAAGACGGTTTGTTTAAATCCTCAGCAGATACCTCCCCGCCTTCAGGAGAACCGTTTGCGCGGCGCACCATGCCACCATAAGCAAACGCCGTATCTCCGGTAGCGCCTGTGCCGGGGCCTCCACCAGTATTTCCCTCAGCAGCGCCGGCAGCGGGACCACCAGCGGCGGCAGCAGCATTAGCAGCAGCGGCAATAGCCGCCGCATCAGCAGCCACAGCCAAGCCCGGATCGACAAAATTTGATGGGACGAAGCCATGTGTTAATACGTTTTGCTGGGCTTGGAAACCCGGCACCAGTGCGTTTTGAGCCCTTCCAAGGGTTGTCGCGTTAAATACATCCTGCCCTGCCCGAGTGATCGCAGCCATTGTCGGGTTGGCAGCGTAGTAGGCTGCCTGCTGCGCTTGAGTCAAATCGCTAAATGGGTTTGTAACAGGGTCGCCCCCACCACCTATTACGTACCTGTTCCCCTCAGCGTCGTACATAGGTAAATTAACTTGGCCACCTTCAGCCATCCTCACCGGCTGCTGCGGCTGGGCAAAAGGAGAACGGATTGTGGTATTCGATAAGTCAGCAAAAACATTGGCCTGACGTTTGGCTATTGCCGCGGCTTGCGCCTGATCATCCTCGTCCTCCTGCGCCTTAGCCAAATACTCCTGCGTGATCGTCGTCTTGCGATCCTCCTCATCGTCCGTCTCCGCTAAGAACGATAAAGCCAACGCAGCTTGATACCCCGGGCCAAGGCTCGCGACTCGCGCCGCAGCTTCTGGCTTTATTGTAGGAGCTTGTGCCATCGGAGGAAGGGACGCGGGCAAAGGCTCACGCTCCTTCTTTGCAACAGATGTTTCACGTGGAACATCTTTGCCACCAAGAAATCCCTTGACACGCTCTACATATGTCTTTGTCTCCGCCGGCAGTTTCTTTGGATCAGCACCAGCAGCTAACCACTTGTCCGTGGACCCCGGTCCCCAGTTATACGCAATCAAAGCCTTCTCTGTATCACCATACTTTTGCTTCATCGCCTGCAAATAATCCACACCTACCCGCGCAATCTCGTCAGGGGACTTATCTTTAGCAGGGGTTACACCAAAGCCGGGATCCCTAATGGTCTTGGGCATAACCTGCATCTCACCCAAAGCACCCTTAGCGCTGGTGGTCAGAGTCTTGCCGTCATCTTTGTAACGCCTGTCGCGGCTCTCCGCCTGCTTAACAGCAGCAACTAACTCTTCAAATGTCTGTTGGGCCATGGTCCGAGGTCCTTGTCAAATGTTTCTCTATTTTATGCGGCATTTCAATAATACTCAACCGAGCTCTCATCTACCTCCGGCTCGTCATCATCATCCGACTCCAACGCAATAAAATTACCCTGCCTAAATCGAGTCCACGCCATCACCGCAGTATCCACCTGATCATCATTGTTCCCGTTAGGAAAGGACGCGCATTCCTCTACAAGGTCCTCGGCCCACTCCTTCCCCTCAGGATACCAAATCATGCCGGACTCTAAGAGCGGAGCAACAGCATTGGCACGGCTGACCTTGTCCTGACCAGACCTTCTACCACCCGGCGAGAACATCGTCACAGGAATTCCAAGACGCCTTAGTTCCTGCTGCAACGGAGTACCAGTAGCTTTGGCCTCAATCAAAACATTATCCGGCTTCCAATACACATACTCATCCTTTGCCATGCGCTTTAGCTCAGGAAAATCCCAACGGCCCTTGCGCACATTGAGCAGCATCAAATTAGCCCCCGAATCAGCATCAGGATAGAACACGCCCCACGTACTGATAACAGAGAAGTCAGCAGTCTCCTTCTTCGAGTACGCCGTGTCATACACCTGAATCAAATACTCACACTCAGGAGGCTCCTCATGCCGCCACTTTCTCCACCAGTTCCGCTTCAAAATAGCACCCTCATCATTCGTCGGCTGTTGCTGCCACTGGGCATTCCACTTCTTCAAGCCAATAGATACCTTGACCTTCTCCAACTCATCAAGGCTCCAGTAATCAGGCCAAAGAGGCCGGCCACTCGGCAAAATAGCAGGAAACTCCAACACTTCCCACTGATCTGACTTTAAATAACCCTGCTGCTTGAGCAAACGTCCCGTCAAATCATCCGTCTTCCACCGCGTATTGATCACAATAATAGCGCCGCCCGGCTGTAATCGCTGCCGAGGGCCCGAGGTATACCACTCCCACGTGTTCTCCATAGCCGTATCCGACACAGCATCCTGCTCGTCCAAGATATCGTCCAGCACGACAACATTACCACCGCGCCCGGTCATCGCACCGCCCTTACCAATAAAAAAGGCTTCACCTCCTTGGGCCGTGTTCCATCGACCGGCGGCCTTACTGTCAACTGACAGCGACATCTTTGGAAACAACTCCTTGTATTTCTCGTCGTCAACAAGGTTTCTAATCATCCGGCCAAAACGTTGCGCTAACTCAGCAGTGTGGGAGCCGACAATGAGTTTAGTATCAGGGCTCCGGCCCATAAGATACGCCGGAAACAGATAGCTCCCAAGCTGGGACTTGCCGTGCCGTGGAGGCATCGCGATCATCAGGCGTTTGCACTCGCCTGTAATGACACGGTCAAGGGCTTTAGCGATACGCCGATGGTGTTCCCCGACAATCATCTCGGGCCAGACGTACTGGCAGAAGGACAGGAAGTCAGTGGTTGCTCTGTCTTGAGCTTCTAGCAATCGAAGACGAAGTTCTAGTCTTAGCTGCTCGTCTTGTACGTCATCCGGTTTTGTAGAGTGCATAGGCCACGTTTTGAAATTTGCATAAATATAACCCCTGATTGCATTTAAAACAACAAGGGGGGTGTTTTGGGGAGGCCAAGTTTAAATAGGTTCTAAATTTGGCTAAAACTTGGCGAAGCTTTTGCCTGCAACTGACGTACCGAAAATGGCCCTCCCCCCTCTCCAAATCCCAATCCAAATACACACACAGAGAGTAACAGGCGGGCCCACCCACCCCCGCCACCACCTAATAAGGGAAAAATAGAAAAAAAAAGAGATGCTTGTCGCGGGCGCGACAAGCATGCCAGACGATCTGTGATAGGCCTACAGGGCCCTCGGGCCCTGTCTTACTCTACCCAGTACCGTACACTGTTACCTCCAGGTACTTGGCAGTACTATAC
>Ga0208975_1001174_pt1 | contig 11459 bp, 2 predicted proteins | sample GreLakmeER78MSRF_FD_187700 | JGI IMG/M metagenome (GOLD analysis project Ga0208975, IMG submission 187700) | Freshwater lentic microbial communities from great Laurentian Lakes, MI, USA - Great Lakes metaG ER78MSRF (SPAdes) | ecosystem: Environmental > Aquatic > Freshwater > Lake | place: Great... | reverse complement strand
GGCGAGTTGTTGCGGATGCTTGAGTGGTGTCCACACAAGAAACTTATCTGGAACTCAGAAGAGCGCAAGACTCTGCTTGAGATTAAGCGCAACTACGGCGTAGCGGGTGAGGCTTGGGTTCGGTGGTTAGCTGTCAATCAGAAGACTGCCGAGGAGATTGTGCGCAAGGTTCACATCCATCTGAAGAAGGTCTTTAACTTTAACGACGATGAGCGATACTGGCATGCAGGCTGTACTACAACTGTAGCGGCGGCAATTCTGTTGCGTAAAGAGTACTCTGGCATCCTAGACGTGGAGATCAACAAGGTCATCAACGCTCTGAAAGGACTTGTGGAGAAAGGCCGTGGCATCATAAAGAACAGTGTGCGCTCTGCTGAAGATGTGCTCAACGCCTACATCGGTGATAACTACGGAAGCTTTATTGTTCTGAAGAAGGTCGAGGGCAGAATCCTAGCAGCGTGGGGCGACAACGGCGACATCGTTGACCGCTCGACCACCAAGAGCAAAGTGCTCGGCAGAGTTGAGCATGGGCTTTTGACACCGGGTTACAGAGAGTTTTACATTGAAGAGCAGTTACTCAAGAAGCATTGCGTGAGCATGAGCTTTGGCTACGACGAGTTCAAGGCGCAGATGGAGGAGTTGTTTACCTGCAAGTACGTCAAGAAAGATATGCTGTCCCGTACCAACGGCCCCGCCATGCGTGTGAACACCATGCACATAACTTTTAGGGACGAAGTCTTTGATGGTAATAATCTATCCTTGGGCGAAGCTAAAGCCGGGTGAGGGCTTCTTTGTCCCCGGACTAGACGTGGAAAGGGTGAGGGAGTTGGGCTTACGTGCCGCTCTCCCTCACCGCATCCAAGCGCGTGCTGTCGTGGGTATTAAGAACCACCAACTAGGCGTATGGTTTTATCGGAAATTTCCCGCATCGTACTTAGCCCCCTAGCCGTTCTTCCACAGCACGCGACTGCCGTATAAAGGCATCCGCCCGATCTTGCTTGGCCTTGTCTAAAGCATCAAGGCGCAACCGTTTCTCTTCTGCCGTCAAGTCGTCACGCTCTTGCGTGCGGCGAATGTCGGTGTTGATGCGCCCAATGATCTGGCGATACTGCCCTGCGGCAGGAGCCATGGCCATCTCCACTCTGTTTTTGTCACGGTAGGCCACGGCCTCCTCACGACGGCCTTCGCTGAGCATTTTCTTAAATGTGGCATTAGCGTTAACAGCTTCTTGTGCTTCGCGGTACACCACATCGGCATCGCCACCGCCGTATTTCTTTTGAAACGCTGTGCCAATCAAGGGTAAGTCCGATGCACGACCTGCGGGCTTTTCTCCTTTGCCTTCGCGCTCAAACAAACCATTAGCCCCAGCCGCTGCCACCAAAGGCAGCACACCCAAATACCCACGCACAATGTGCTCGATCTGGATTGGGGACAGGATTGGCAGCAACTTACTCATCTGCTTGGCCAACTCTGTCGTGGTCGCAAGGTAGCGCTCTTCGGTGTCATAACCCTGCATGCGACGAGGCTCGATCGGGCCTCCAGTTAAAAAGTTCTTATCAGACCACACTTCAAACGCAGGTTTAACAAGTGCCGGTACTCCCATGGACGAGTAGCCGGGAACCGAACTCAGGAACAAATCTCGCAGAGCTTGGAACTGCGCCTTGCCGTCAGTCTCGGCACGCATGCCGTCGACTGCGGCCACAGCCAGCGAGAAGAAGTAACCGGCTTCAAAAGGAATAGGTAGCTTGAGTGGTTCATCCACGCCCGGAATAGGCAAGAAGAAGTTGGCATACTTGTCCCGTGGGCGAGCGTTACGGAAAGTCTCGTCATCATCCATGGCCATGGCATACACAATGCCGGTGCCCATCAGCAACATAGCGTTGTTAAAGAACTTGCGTTTAATTTGCTGTTGTTCTTCAAAAGGCATGTTGCCTCGAGCGGCTTTAACCAGAACATTTAAACCCTGAATCTGGGCGTTGAAGAACGGGATTAAACGGCTAGCGTATTGCAACGTGGGGGACAACCCGCGCTTGTAAAAGTTCATGGACTCCATCGTGGCCATGTCAGCCTCGACTTCGGACAATCCATTGGCTTCAGCGTTCTTAAGTATCAACGCTAGTGTGGCAGCATCGGCACGCATTGCGTACCGGTCGGCTGCGGCCAGCACTTTGTCGAGAGCGCCTTGGTCTTTACCACTGGCAAGTTGAAGCGCCATCTTCTTCATGTCAGACATGTCGCCTGCAAAGATGTTGGACTGAATCAATCCTTTCTCAATCAACTTGGCTTGCATAGCACTGTTGCCAGTGCTCATACGTAGATACTCAGCGCCTGCCTTGAAGACAGAGGAAAACACGTTGCTGTCTAGGCCGCCAGTAAATGATGCCGCCATTGGTTCGCGTAACAGTTTACGAGCAATATACAAAGGCGTACGGGTCACTCCAGCACGTAGCAAATCAGCAGCGGCTCCACCCAGTTTAAAGAACCCGGGAAGCGCAAGACTTGCGCCTTCCAAACTCTGCACCACTAACTCGGCAGGAATGCCTTCGGCGGCAGTGCCTCTGGTATCCACCACAATGTGGCGCTCGCCTTTATCGTCGGGTTTGTTTGGGTCAGGTTCTTGGTAGAACCGAATAACTTTAGCATCGGGAGGGCCAAGACCCTTTTTAATAGCCATTAAGTCGGTAGGTTTGCCTGTCTTGGGGTCAACAGGGCCTTTGCCTTTGCCCAGTGCTTGCATACCGTAGGCCACACTCTTAGCGGCATTGTTGGTCAGCGCCATGTCTGTCAGCAGCAACGTGTTGCGCTGAAGCGCTTCGTTCAGTGGGAGCAACTTCGTGTCGCCGCCTTTAAGCTCTGCAAGGTATGGCTGACGGCGGATGTCCCCCACGTTAAACGTAACGTTGTTGTTAAAGACCAGATTGGCGTTGCCGTTTTTGTCCACACGATAGAAAGGTACGTAGTCGCCTTCCTTAAGCAAGTCCGCCGCCACCTTCTTGGTGATGCGCCCAGTGCTGGCAAGAAACTCAATCATGCCTCTGTTGTATGCGTTGTACTTACTACGCACATTCTCTAGTGCTTTCTTTAAAGCAGGGTCGGCATCAGCCGCCGCCAAAGCAGCATCCAGTTGCTCTTGCGTAATACCTAACGCGCCAAGGTCTAGCTTTGGTAACCCTTTGTTGGCAGTACGCTGAGCAACCATGTACGCCTGTGAAATATTGGTCTTTAACTGCGGATCGGCTACAGGTACGTCAGCAATTGCATCAAATACATCACGAGCGCTGTTTTCGTTTGAGCTACGGTACCCCACAAAACCTTTGGAGTCTTTGTACGCAACCAACGGGCCGCTGTTCATGACGGTGAACATCTGCGCCATCTTCTGTTCAGCCTTGCGTACGTGGTACATGGCTTGGGTAAACAGCTTGTCGTCGCCAAATTTAAGGGTGTCGCGCAGTCCAGCACGCATATCCACCGCTTGCATTTCGGCTTGCAAGGCAAGGTTGTTGCTGAGCTTTTCTTTGAGCGTCTTAGGCTGCGCAGTAATTTGTCTTGACAACGCAATCAACGCATTGTCTGGTTCAGCGGCGGCTTTGCGGGAGAATAACAAGTCCCCAACTGCTGGCAACTTATCTTCTGCAATTTCTCCATTTTCTTTTTTAGGTAGTTTATCCACTGCAGCAACAAGCTGTGAACGCATGTCTAAAATAGCCATCTGCAATTTTTCAACCGAGTCAGGTTTATTTTTTAATAAATCTATTAAACCTTCAGTTTCATCGCCGTTACCATAGCTTCGCATAAACATATGCGAGTACAGACTTTCTACGCCTTCTACGTCAGAATCTACGTTGTACAGCGCTTCAGAAAACGCCTCGTTGTCTATGTCAAAAGAATAATCTTTTAACAGGTTTCGTAACGCCGGTGTTTTAGCCATACCAACTACGGTGCTAAACCATGCGTCAGCGGCATCCAGTGTTGCATCAAACAGTTTTACCTTAGCGTTGATGGACAGGCCCGTGTTAACTGCGGGCAAATACATTTGCCCAACAGCGGAAACCGCGCCGCGTAAAAAAGTACGACGACTCATACCTTCAGGCATTGCACGCATTTCCATTTGCGCTGCCCCATACGCAATGTCAACCAATCCTTGCGCGTCAAAGGATTTCAGATCCATGCCAAATTTTGTTAGCAGTTTACGGAACCCGTCTGCAATCCGGCTCAACCATGTGCCTAAAACTCCTTTGGTTTGATTTGGAATGACGCCCGCTTTAACCGCTTCTTCAATGGCGTACGCAAGAGTTTCATCGTCTCTGTGCTTGGCGTCTGTCTTGGCTGCCTCTACTCGTGCTATTGCTGCTTTGGCAACAGTAGACTCTAAAGAACCGTCGTTCTTTTTAGCCCAACCTTTAATTGCATTGACCATTCCGGTGTATTGACTCTCACCCAAAATGTTTTTAAGCCCTACGTGCGCCCCTACTTCGTGAAGTAAAACACCCAGCGCTTGTCCTTGGTCAATGTTTTCGGCAATTAAAAATGCTTTATTACCTGCGGTGTCTACAAAACCCCTAGCGTCTGTTGGAATACGACCCTTGTATTGCGGGTTGGCCGTTATTAACGCGTCAACAGAACTGTAGATTTTTATACGTGATAAATCTTTAAAATATTTTTTTAGTTCTGTGCTGACTGTGTTAACCGTACTAGGGTCAGTTGTAGGCCCACGCGAGAACAACGGTCTAGCCGCCTTGGGAATCTTGGCTTCTTCACCCTTCAGTCCAACTTCAGTCTCAGACGCCACGTTTTGAATTCTCTTCTTGCCAAGCGCTTGTTTTGTTTCACGAACTTCTGCAACAATCTTGCCCTGTTCTTCGGCGGCTTCTGCTACAACGTTCTTTTGCTTTGTAATCTGCGCTTGCAGTGCTTTAAACGTCGGTGTTAAACGCCCGCCTGACTTAGCCTTACCGTTGTCGCGCATGAACTGTTCGCGACGTTCCAGATCAGCCAGCTTAGCTCGTTCTTCTGCAAGCGTCTCGAGCGCTGTGGCAGCTTCTTTTGTTGCGGTTGTTTCTGATGTTTCTCCTAACTGCGTTATGCGTTGGTTTCGTACACCTTTGGCAACGGGGCCAGTCTTGCTAGAAGGCAACACTGGTGCAGACTCACCCTTCCGTTTACGGCGCTTGGCAACCTGTTTGTCGTAAGCTTTAACTTGAGCATCATCAAACGCCCGTTCTAATTCAAGCTGACCGTTCTCTTTGATTTCAGACGTAATGCGTGGTGCGTCTTGATAAACCGTTGACAGTTTTCGCTCCGCGTCGTCGCGTTTAGCTTGAAGCTCGGCCCGCTTTTCTTCAGTTAAATTTTTGTTTTCTAACTGGCCATCGAGCGAGCCCATGGCGCTACGCATGTTGAAGATGGTCTGTTTTACTTGCGTTGTGTCTACCAAATTGCGAACACCGGGCAAGTTCAGACCTTCACGAGCGCGTTGTAGTGTGGCTCGGTACTCTGCGTTCGGTGTGCCAACTTCTTCCGTAGTTGTCTCTTGTTTTTGTTCTGCCTTTACAGCCGCTCGCGCCGCCTGTTCATCTCTTTGTGCTTTGTCTAACGCGTCTTGTGCTTGTTTCTGTTCCCGCTCTAGTGCTGCACGAACAACGCTACCTTCTTCGTATTTGGCAACGGCGGCATCCAAACGCTCACGCGCAGGATCTAACGACTTCTTGGCTAAGTTGTATAGAGTCTTAAGACGTTTAATTTCTGTGTTTGCGGTATCCGGATCTAACCATTGTTTAAGTTCGGCAAACTCTTTCTGCTCTAAGCTGTCGCGCATTGATGCGGGGTTGCTTGGGTCTTTGCCAAAGCGCAACGCTTCGTCAATTAAAGCAATTAAATCCTGTTTACCTTTTTTAGACAATTCGGAAACGCTGTCACGAATCTCAGTTAAGAAAGCAATCCGCAAAGGCAACGCTTGTAGAGCAGACTCTGCGGCCACAACGTCTCGAGTTGCTTCAGCCCACGCAAGTTTAATTTGGTCATCTTCTTTGTTTGTTGGTTTTAAACCGTACTCGGCTACAAACTTTGAAGACTCAGGCGCAACTCTAGAACGTGTTTTTAATTTTTCATCAGATGCTTTAACGGTTGCAAGCGTCTCAGATGATTGGTCTGCTAATGGCGAACTGCCAACATCAGCACCTTCTTCAAGGGCTATGACTTTACCAAGGGCTTTCTGTGTAACTTTTTCTGCTTTGGCAAGCTTGGCTTGCGCATCTGTAAGAGTTTCCTCCACCGCTGACACTTCGTTATCGGCTTCTTTGTTTTGCTGCGCAATAATTTGACGAAGCCTTTGCACATTGCCGGAGTCCAACATCTTTTGGAAGTTGCGCGGTGTGGCACGTTGAGTCTGCGTGTCCTTGTCAGAGAACAAATCAAGTTGTGGCTGAGCGCTGGTGCGTTGCAGTTCTTCTGGCGTAACGCCGGGGCGTGTTGCACTTTGGCCTGCGGCTTCCATGCCTCTGGCCATTTCATCCAGATCGCGAACGTCAAACAGATTGGGTTCGTTGCCTGTGTAAATCTGACGAACAATTTTGCGAGCCAGTTCTTTAAAGTCCGCATCTGTTGTCTGCGGCAACATGTCTTGAAGCTGTTTAAGTAGCTGAACAGAGCCTGCGCCCATGGGTTCTAGCTTGCCGCCAGAACGCTCTTTTTCTAGTAGTTGCTTTATATCTCCGAGGTCTGTAACTTTTTTAGTTGGTTTGACCGCAGCCGTAGGCACTGCGCGTTCGCGTGTTTCTGTTTGAGACAACAGCGCTTCAATCATGTTTTCTGTGGACGGTTCAGTACGTGCTTCGCCGCGCAGGGTTAATTCGGCGGGGGCGGCAATACGTGGGCCTGTACCTGCTGGCGCAGTAGTTTTCTCAGCTACTTCGTTTGTTGCGTTTAGGTTTGCACGCTGTGCGGCTCCGGCCACAGTCTTCTGAATGTTGCTACGCATCTGCTCTTGCAGAGCGGCAACGGCTTGTATTTGTGAGCCAAACTGACGCTGGCCAGCAGGCCCTGCGTTAGCCGCGCTGCCCCAACGATCACCCAACTCATTGAGTGCCTCCATAACACGGGCACGGGCTTCGCCGCGTTCCCAGTCGGCCATAGGCGGCAAGCCAAACGCATCACGCCTAGCGTTAATCTCATCTAAATGTAGTTGCAGATACGCTTGCTTGGCGGCATCGGATCGTTGTTTAAATGTGTCCGGCAGCACCAGCGTGCCTCGATTTACTTTACCCAACATGCGCGTAAACGCCAACAACTGCTGGTTCTGCTGGTCGGCAAATTTGTTTGCCGCGGCTTCTTTAGCACGCGCTTCTGGCACAGAAATACCGGCCAGCACAGTTTGCATGGGGGCGGTTTCTTTACCCGTCCCTGTTGTTTCTGTTTGTTTTAAAGCGCGGAGCTTTTCAATGATGCTGCGTGATACGTCGTTGTCTTTCACCCCGCCTTGTTTTGATTTGCCGCTGGACTCTCGGGCGACAGCCAGTTGAGTTAACAAATCGCTACGTTCACGCGCAGTACCGCCACCCAAACCTTGGAACACTTGACCGGGGGTAATCATGCCGCCCTTAGGAAGCGTGTCAATCAGTCCGTTTATAAGGTCTTCGTCTTGCTGTTCGCTGGCTTTTCTTGTTTCGTAAGACTGCCGCAGTGCTTGGGCGGGGCTGTACTCTGGGGTTTGGCCAAGTTTTTGTATGCCTTCTACTTCGGGTGTAACTACACGCAAACGCGCTTCGTCTTCAGCACGCTTTTGCTCCGCAGTCTGCACAGCAGGCATTTGTGTTGCAGCCCCCATGATGTCTGCGCCCGGCGTTGTGCCAGCCATCTGGCCACGTACACGTTCCGCTTGTTCAGCCTGAAGTTTGTCTTGCGTTGTTTTTTGCTTATCGAGCGCTTTAAGTTGCCCAACTAACGCGCTGTAAATAATCTTTTGTTCTTGTGCGCTTACCCCGGGCAGCGGTGTACGGTTTGCAAGCAACTGCCTTGCCATCTCCGGGTTTTGCATTAGATAGTCAAGGCGGTCTTTTGTGGTCAGCGCCCCGACGTTTTGTGCCGCTGTTAGTTGTTCTGCGGCATAGTCTTGCAAAGTTGTGTCTACCGGTGCAGGAGCCGGTGTTTCAGTTGGAAATAACTGCCCTTTGTTTGTCTTCCTACCAGCGGCTTGAATGCCTTGATCTTGCTGACCCATTTGCTCCAACATGTAGTCTTCTGGAGACATTCCAGCAACACGCGCCTTCTCTGCCTCTTGCTCACGGATAGATTTAGTGCGGCGGTACTCGGGCGTTAGTTCGCTTAACTTGTCGTACAGTGCGCTAACTTCGGCTTTAGCTTCTTTGTACACAACCTTTTCTTCAGGCGTAGCATTCTTGCCGGGATCTTTGAGTACTTTACGTTTATCTTGGTAGTCTTTAAGTAGTGTTTCGTACTCTGTTCCAAGCTTTGTTGCGTACTCCGGCGATTGTCTTTCTGCTTCTAATGCCTGTGCAGCAGCTTCTTCTTGGGCTTTTTGTTGCTGTAGCTGTTCGGAACTGAGTTGCAAAGCTTCGGCTCTGTCAGCCGCCGCTGCTTGCCGTTTGGCCCCCCCACGCTCAAACGCACGGCCAGCAGGGGCTAGGACTCCGCCTAAGACAGCGCCGCCAATAAAGCTGTCGATGTACTCTTTGCGAGCCTCTGGGTCTGTAATCTCTAAACCTGCTTGCAAACGCTCAAGTAGTTGTTGCGTGGCTTCTGTTACACCTTCGCGGCCCATCACCACACCCGTCTTGGCGGTGTAGTCTGCAAGTGTGCGTGTTAGTGTTTGAGATGCAATTGCCTTGGCTTGTTCCGTCGTAAGCTTAGAACCCACAGAGCCAAACAGCTTGCCCACACCGGGTAACAACGCCATGGCAGCAGTGTCAATTAGGGCTTGTGGTACAGCGGCGGCTGCGGCTTTTCCTAGACTTGTTTCTTCCAAAGACTTGCCTGTGTCCATTTGACGTGCAAGGTTGGAACCCGTGAACTGTCCCGTAGACACAGCGCCTGCGCCCAACAAACCTAAGCCCGCCGCAACGGGTGCCGACACTGGAGCGGCCAAAGCCGCAAGACCTGCGGCGGCAGGAGCCAGCATGTACGGAACAGATCCGCCTAGTAATTCTTTAACGTTTTGGAAAGGTGACTCTATGAAGCTGTCTTCAGTGGGCGTGAAACGTCTTGCCGCCGACGCTTGCTTTTCTTTTTGATACGCTTCAGCTTCGCCTATATCCTTTAGCCCGAGCTTGGCCGCGGTCAGTGCCGTCTCGCCCTTTAAACGCTCAAAGCCTGCGGCTGCGGCAGCTTTGAAACCCTTGGTATCTTCCTTGGGTTTGCTTTCTTCTTTCTTACGCCCAAAAGCTTCGGGGTACATCCTAGAAGCTTCAGCCATTGCCTCCCGAGGGTCTTCGCCTTCTTTAAGTGGGAAGAAGGAGCCGTCTGGAAGTTTTATTGACTGGGCCATAGATTGCTTTCAAATTGTGTCTGAGCAGCGCGGGCTCAGATGTTTATGCGCTGTTAAACCGTATTCTAATACTTACCTTGCACGAGTGGGAGCATCGTTTCCTACTTTAGGGTACATGAGCGCACTGTACTCACGGGCACTGGCTACTAGGTCGGCCATGCTTATAGGTGGCTCACCATTTTTAGCTCGGTCTGAGTTAATTTTAGCCAGTGTTTCTACAGTTTTAGCCCCAGATTTATCTGTTGAAAGTTCCTGCAATACCGCCATTCCGGACTTAAGACGCTCAGCTTGAGTGTTTCCTGTCCCCAACATCATGGCTGTACGCGCTTCGCCCGACGGCATGAGTGCGCGTGCATTTAAACCGGCTTGCTCAGCATTAAACCGTTTGTTTAATTGAGCTTCTTTAAACATCATTCTGTTGGTTTCTTCAGTAATGTTAGTCATGTTGTTAAAAAGGCTAGCAGCAACGTCGGCTTCTTTACCCGTGATTTGCGAAATAAGCCCTGTGAAGCGATCATCAGATGCAGCTATACGTTCTGCAGCACGGTCTTCAAATGTACGCTGATCTTTAAAGTCACCTTTGGCTTCTGCACGACGAGCATTTTCAATGTCAGCCATAGCTTTGGTGCGTTCTTTGGCAGCTTTCTTAAACTCTTTAAGCGCATCGCCGTAGTCGCCCAAGCCAACCATAGCGCCTTTGGCAATATTTGTAGCCGCGTTTGGAGATTCTCCAGCAGCCATAGCCAAGAAGCCTTTCATCAAAGACATCAGACCAGATTTCTCTTTATCAGTAGCGTCTTGCAGTTCTTCTTTCTGCAACAGCTTTTCGTACCCTGCGTAAGCGGGGCCTTGTTTTTTGTTGAATGCCTCAAGTTGTGCAAGGCGTTCTCTTGTTTCGCCAAAAATGTCTTCCCGTGCTTGAAGGCGTTTTCCTTCTAAACTGAGTATTTGCCCTTTTGAATCATAAAGGTCGGCAGCTTTTGACTTTGCATCTGCAGCAGTAGGCTGTTTAATTGTTGCGATACCTGTAGGCAAGGTAGCTTGAGGTGCAGGCGCGGCACCGGGAACAGCGGCTGGAGGTACGGCAGCACTAGGTGCAGCGGCTGGAGGTGCGGCAACATCCGATGCGGCAGCAGCGGGAGGTACAAACGCGTCGCTTACACCGGGTTGAAAACGAGGAACTATTGGGGCATCGGGGCCTGCAAAAGTTGGTATTTGGTTTTGTCTAATGCCCTGCTTTTTTTCTTTATTAAATTCTTTATCGGTCATTTCGGCATTACGAATGAACCTTTCTCCTTCTGGTGTTACGTACCGATTGTCTACAGTTGGAAGGGCAGATCCCAAATCTAATGAATAAGGTTTTGCACCGGGAGTGCCTGAATATTGTGTACTAGCCGTAGTAACAGCTTCCAAAGCCGCCGCTTTTGACGGGAACTTCATGTCGGCTAGTGCGGCTGCTGGGTTTGGAATCAGGCGGTAGTAAGGAACGCTAGGATCACGGATGGTTTTTGGAATGTCCAAGAACCAAGTTTTACCGCCGTCGGTTGTACGAACAAGCTGCTCGCCTTTACCAGCAAACTTCTGAACTGCACCGCCACCAGACATACGAAGCACAGGCTCACTACGTTGGGCAAAGTCATACATGCCGCCTTGCGCCATGCCGTTTTGTCTAGGAACATCGTCACCATCGCCATAGCCTGCAATACCGCCATCAGCCATACCGCGCATATTAGGCGCGGGGATACGAGCAATACCTTGGTCTTCTGGAAGTTCTGTCTGCACGCGACCGCCATAGCCGGTTTGCAAAGGTACTCCAGCGCCAGTCATAACAGGTGCGGGAGCCATACCCGCAATAGACTGATCTGCCACTGTTGGTTGCGGGCCTGCATTTTGACCTTGCGCAGCTAAACGCAACGCTTTGCGTCGATTTGATTCTGCGGTGGCAAGAGACAGAATGTAC
>Ga0208975_1001173_pt1 | contig 11465 bp, 16 predicted proteins | sample GreLakmeER78MSRF_FD_187700 | JGI IMG/M metagenome (GOLD analysis project Ga0208975, IMG submission 187700) | Freshwater lentic microbial communities from great Laurentian Lakes, MI, USA - Great Lakes metaG ER78MSRF (SPAdes) | ecosystem: Environmental > Aquatic > Freshwater > Lake | place: Great... | reverse complement strand
CCAGATGATGACTAGAGCACGTAAATAACAAAATAGTTAACAAAAGGCTTGACAAAGTGTTGTTTTTATGCTACAATAACACTATTGTATAAGTATTTAATGGAGGGATAAGCCAAATGGCCCCTGATTTACAAAAGTATTACGAAGAAACCTTTAATACCATGAGTACTAAGGGTTGGGACTTTTTAATTGAAGACTTTGAAGAGATTAAGGCTAGTTTAAACGATATTTCTACTGTCAACGATACACAAACACTTTATTATCGTAAAGGACAGTTAGATATTCTTGAATTGGTTTTAGGGCGTAAGGCTGTGTGTGAGAAGGTATATGAGGACTTACAGGATCAGCAAGGAGACTTGCGTTGAAAAGACTGTACGACTTCCAGTGCCCTAACGATCACATAACTGAATCGCTGGTAGATAGCGATCATACCACTGCTAAATGTAAGGTATGTAGTAAGGACGCTATCAGGCTCATTTCAGCTCCTACCATTGGGTTAGATGCCATATCTGGTGACTTCCCCGGTGCAACGGCTAAGTGGGCTGCTGTGAGAGCTGACAGGCTCAAGCAGGAACAAAAGAGAGGATCTGAGTAATCAGGCAACCCAATTCTATTTTTAAGTTAATCCTGTAATCCATACGTGGACAGGGAAAGGTTAGGTATGGCTTTAATTGATAGTAATGAGGAACTAGGTAGCGTTAGTGAGATTGATGCTGAAGACTTTAAACAGTCCTCAAATGTACAACAGACTCAACAACCTTCAGAACAAGCACCACAAGAGATCCCTGAGAAGTACAAAGGGAAGAATCTCGAAGATATTGTTCGTATGCACCAAGAGGCTGAAAAGCTAATCGGTAGGCAAGCACAGGAAGTTGGTGAAGTTAGACGTTTAGCTGATGATCTAATTAAACAAAGCTTATCTCAAAATACTCAAAATCAAGCACAACCAAAAGCGGTGGAAACCCCACCACAAGAGATTGATTTCTTTGAAGATCCGCAGAGTCACGTTAATCGTGCAGTTGCAAATCATCCAGACGTAATTGCCGCTAAACAGGCATCACAGCAGTTAAAGCAGATTCAGACACACGCAATGCTCAACAAGAAGCATCCTGACTTTGCAGATATTGTACGTGATGGTGAGTTTATTGAGTGGGTTAAAGCTTCTCCAATGAGGCTCAATATCTACGCAATGGCAGATGCTAACTATGATTTTAATGCTGCTGATGAACTTCTCTCTACATTCAAACAGATTCGTACATCTAAGACACAACAAACTACTGATGCAGGTAACGCTGTTCGCAAACAGAACCTTAAAGCAGCTGGTGTCGATGTTGGAGGAACTGGAGAGTCTTCTAAGAAAGTATATCGTCGTGCCGACCTTATCCGGCTACGTATGACAGATCCTGACCGTTATGAGGCACTGCAACCTGAGATTATGGCTGCGTACTCTGAAGGCAGGGTAAAATAAATTTAATTTAATTCACATCAGGAGAATTTTAAAATGGCATTAGGAACAGATCACGTAACGAGTACCACAGCAGCAACGTTTATTCCAGAAGTTTGGAGTGACGAGATTGCTGCTGCGTACAAAAAGAGCTTGGTTGCAGCTAACCTAGTTAAGAAGATGAGCTTCAAGGGCAAGAAAGGTGACGTAGTTCACATTCCAGTCCCTGCACGTGGCACAGCTTCTGCTAAGGCAGCTTCTACACAAGTTACACTCATTGCAGCTACTGAATCAGAAGTAACTATTTCTATCAACAAGCACTACGAATATTCTCGTTTGATCGAGGACATCGTTGAAGCCCAAGCATTGTCTAGCCTCCGTCAGTTCTACACTGATGATGCTGGTTACTCTTTGGGTCGTCAAGTTGATACTGACTTGGTGAACTTGGGTCAACAGTTCAATGTTTCAACAGCTGGTGCAGGTAACTTCCGCTACGCTGGTGCTTTCATTGGTGGTGATGGCTCTACAGCTTTCGACTACACTGCTAACACCAATGCTGGTAACGCTTCGGCTTTGACAGCAGCTGGTATTCGTCGTACAATTCAGCGTCTTGATGACAGCGATGTTCCTATGGACAACCGCTTCTTCTTGATTCCCCCAAATGTACGTAACACTATCTTGGGTTTGACTGAGTTCACAACCTTCAACAGCGTTGGTGAAGCTGGTTCTGCTAACAGCATCCGTAACGGCATGATTGGTGACATCTACGGTGTTCCAGTCTACGTTTCGTCCAATGCTGGCACAGCTAAGTCTGCTGCTGATGGTTCCGGTACTAGCTTGGGTCGTGTGTGCTTGATGGCTCACAAAGACTCTATGGTTCTGGTTGAGCAAGTTGGTGTCCGTTCACAGACTCAGTACAAACAAGAGTACCTCGGTACATTGTTCACAGCTGATACTCTGTACGGTTGCGCTGAGTTGCGTAACTACGGTGGCGTTGCCCTCGTGGTTCCCGTCTAAGTAGCTTAAGGGTTCCCTCTCACAAGGAGGGAGCCTTTTTAATGTATTACTCTTTAGTACATCAGAAAGGTTAAGAGCAATGAAATTCAAATGTATTCAATCAGGTAACACAGTAGAGTTCTTTCAGGAACATGAGATTCTGGAGATGCGTAAACATACTGGATACACTGAGGTAGTAGAAGTAGTTGAAGCACCTAAAGTAACTAAGAAAACAGTGAAGCAAGATGAAACCAGTATCGACGGGTAATGTTCTTACTGCTGCAACGCAGACTACTATTTTCACAGTACCTACTGGTTACTATGCTAAATGGAATCTTTGTTACGTTGTAAACCATTCAGGTAATAATAAATACATTGATATTGTGTGGTACGACGCAAGTGCAGCAACTGAAGTTCATGTATTTGATAACTATGTGTTAACTACTACTCAATCTGTTACCTTTGGTAATGGTAATTATGTTGTACTTGAAGAGGGCGACCAAGTTCGTGCAACGTCTGAAACTGGTTCAACAATGAATACTATCAACACGTTTGAGTTATACAGAAAAGGCGAATAAATCATGGCAGCTCCTCAAGCACTGACACCTGAGCAGATACAGCAGATTATCGCTGCAGGTCGTGGTAATACTGTTAACATTGGTGGTACTTTGTATGGTGCTAACTATGCCGATACTGGTTCAGGTGAGACTTTACAAGAAGGTGCTCTTCAAGGTATTACTGGATCTACAGGTATAGATAAAGCAGGTCAACCTTTCTATTCATACAGCCCTACAGGTGCTCTTACAGGGCAAGGTACAACTAAGGCAAGTCAATCATTCTTTGGTGGCTTAGCAGATGCTTTTAAAGATCCAGTAGTATTAGCAGCTTTAGGAGCCGCTGGTTATGGTGGTTTACTTGGAGGAGGGGCTTCAGGTGCTGCAGGTCTAACAGCTTCAGAGTTGGCAGCTGCTGACATGGCATTAGGTGGTCTTGGCGGTACTGCAGGAGCTGAGGCATTATCTGCTGCTGCTCTTTCTGGAGCAACAGGTGCGGGAGCTAGTGCTCTTGCAAGCTTGACCCCAACACAGATTGCTAACCTAGCTAAGGCTGGTATCAGTATTGCAGGACTTGTAGGTGCTGGCAATGCTGTATCTAATATGGGTGGCGGTGGTGGCACTACTACACAAGCTGGTGTGTCAATCCCTACACAGGCAGCTCCACAGTACAACGCTGACTACTATGCAAGAGTTCAGGGTGCATACAATCAAGCATTACCGGGTATGCCTCGTGATGTAGTCTCTAACCTAGCTGCGTGGTACGGTGGTGATTCAGGTATGATGTCAGGTGCTGATACAGCTAATACAGCTATCGCTAAAGACATGGGTGGTGTTGCTAGAACTCCAGCTAAGTTAGTTGACCCAATGACTTCCTTGATGAACTCATATCGTGCTGGTAATGTCCCACAGACTAAGCTAGACTTAAATGCAGCTCTCAAAGCTGGTATGACTACTGAGCAGTTGATGAGTACATTTAACTTAGGTATGAAGGATATTGATTATCTACGTGGTCAAGGCTACTACTTACCAGCAATGAAGACTGAGATTACAGATGTAATTAGTCAAGAGTTAAAGAATCCAGCTACAGCTTACGCTAACATTGTAGCTAAGATGGATGCTACAGGTACTAACCCTGCAGCAGTTGCAGCAGCAACTAACATCCCTGTTGAAGAGATACAGAATGCTTATAACCAGTTAAACCCTACTGGTTTGTTTGCTAATAACAATCCTAACTTTGGTGCTGTGGATGCTGGTACTCTCTATAACATAGCAGCTAATCCAACTGACTATCAGACTGCCATTCAAGAGATTCAGAAGTATCGTGGAGCTGATGAGGTAGGCCAGCAATCAGTGGTGGAGAGAGCCTTGGCTGCTGAGTTGGCAGCTAGACCGGGTTCTTCACTGTCAGCACTTCAACAAGCAGGTTCAACTTACGGTGTGAGTGCTGCTGATATTGCAGCCGCTTACGCTAAACTTGGTTACGCATAAAGGAACAAATTAGATGGCTACAATTATTACAAAGAATAGCAGTACAGCCTCAGCAGCTCCTGCAGTTGGTGACTTAACCAAAGGTGAGTTAGCTGTAAACGTCACAGACAAGAAGCTGTACACCAAAGACAACAGTGCAGCCATTGTTAAGATTGTAGGCTCACTGGGTAATCAGGAGGCTTCAGCAGTAGCCATTACAGGTGGCTCCATTGCTGGTATTACAGACCTTGCAGTAGCTGATGGTGGCACTGGAGCTTCTTCAGCTGCAGATGCTAGAACCAACTTAGGTGTTACAGCCACAGGTGCTGATACAGCTTATGCTTTCAGGTCTAACAATCTATCAGACTTAGCCAGTGCTTCTACAGCTCGTACTAACTTAGGCTTAGGTACTATTGCCACACAAGCAGCCTCTAACGTAACAATTACAGGTGGTTCTGTAACTGGTATCACAGACATTACAGTTGCTGATGGTGGAACTGGAGCCTCAACAGCTTCCGGTGCTCGTACTAACTTAGGTTTGGTAATTGGTACAGATGTCCTTGCACCTAACGGCTCTGCTGCAAATTTAACTTCATTTCCAACACTTAATCAAAACACTACTGGTAATGCAGCTACAGTCACTACTAACGCTAACTTAACTGGTGCAATTACATCTACTGGTAATGCTACATCATTGGGTTCATTTAGCTCCTCCAATCTTGCAGGTGCTTTAACAGATGAAACTGGTTCAGGATCAGCAGTATTTGCCACTTCACCCACTTTGGTGACTCCTATCCTTGGAACTCCAACAAGCGCAACTTTGACGAACGCTACAGGGCTTCCAATCTCTACTGGCGTGTCAGGTCTAGGAACTGGCGTAGCTACTGCCTTAGCTGTGAACGTAGGTTCTGCGGGTGCTGCTGTTGTTAATGGTGGTGCATTGGGTACACCCTCTAGTGGTACAGCAACTAACTTAACTGGTTTGCCTTTGTCAACTGGTGTAACAGGCACACTCCCTGTAGCTAACGGTGGTACTGGAACAGCAACTCCAAGTATTGTTGCAGGTACAAACGTAACTGTTACTGGTACATGGCCTAATCAGACCATTGCAGCCTCAGGTGGTGGTGGTGGTGGTACTCCCGGTGGTTCTAATACTCAAGTTCAATACAACAATGCAGGTGCATTTGGTGGCATTACTGGTGCTACTACTAACGGCACAGCATTAACTCTTGTTGCTCCTGTTTTGGGAACTCCTGCAAGTGCTACTCTAACTAACGCTACAGGCCTTCCACTATCTACAGGCGTAACAGGCACTTTGCCAGTTGCCAATGGCGGTACAGGACAGACATCCTACACAGATGGTCAACTGTTAATTGGTAACAGCACAGGCAATACGCTGACCAAGGCGACATTGACTGCAGGAACAAACGTCACGATTACCAATGCTGCGGGTGCAATTACGATTGCTGCTTCTGGTGGTGGTGCTTCTGCCGCTACGCCTACTGCATTGGGTACTGTGTATGGTGCTACTTCAAGTGCTTCACCTAACTCAACATTTGTAGGTTATCAAGCTGGAAATTCAACGACAGGAATAAGAAACACATTGTTAGGATTTAGGGCTGGTTTTACAAACGTGTCAGGAACAAACAACGTAATCATAGGTTTTGCGGCTGGTGAAAACACAACGGGTAGTGATAACACTTTTGTAGGCTCTAGGGGTAGCGGTGCGGGTGGTGGTTCTGGTAATGCAGTAACCACAGGCTCTAGACACACCCTAATTGGACAGTACGATGGAAACCAAGATGGTTTAGATATTCGTACAGCAACTAACTATGCAGTCATCTCTGATGGTGCGGGTAATCGTTTGATATCAACAGCAGATGGTCAGACCCTTGCTCTTGACTCAGCAGTTCCAAACTCAGGCACAGGCATCACATTTCCCGCAACTCAATCAGCATCATCAAACGCTAATACGCTAGATGACTATGAAGAAGGAACTTGGACACCAAACATTGATGGTGGATATAACACTTCAAATACAGTTACATACACAACTCAATCAGGTTCTTACACTAAAGTTGGAAGACTTGTTGTAGTTGCATATTTCATTCAAATTAACACTTGGTCTGGTAATGCAGGGCCTGTGTTCTTTGGTGGGCTTCCATTTACCCCCGCAACACAAACAGATGCCCGTTTCCAAGGAACAGCTTATCTAAGTGGGCCAGATACACCATCGCTTGCTGTTAACGCAAATTTAGGGTATGCACGACTTGATAATGGAAGTTATTACCTTGTTTTCAACTTTGCTCGTGACAACACAGGTATGGATAATGGAGGTACGTTAACAGGTGGAAATTTTGCGGCTGGAGATGTGGTTGCAGGAACATTCACATATTTCGTTTAATTAACTAAGTTGGATAACTTAGTCAGACACTTAACCAAAGGAAATCAAAATGTCTTTAACAAAACAAGTGGTCATTGACCAAATTACAGTCCAAGAGAATGGGTCTATTCTTTATCGTGAAGCAACTCGCATCATGGAAGATGGTGTTCAACTGAGCCAGACTTACCATCGTTCAAGTTTAACTCCATCGCAAGATTTAACTGGAGTCCCTGCCAATGTAGTTGCAATTTGCAATACTGTTTGGACAGCAGAGTGCATTGCGGCTTATCAGGCTGAAATGGCTGCTCGTAACGCTTAAGCATCATGGATGAGCCAGTCACACACGAACACATCTATGAGCGTCTGCTGGCTGTAGAGTCCAAAGTAGACAACATAGAGAAGAACACAGAACACGTAATCAAAGCTTTTAACGCTGCGTCAGGTGCTTTCCTAGTACTTGAGTGGATCGCTAAAGCTGTGAAACCTATTATTATTATAGGTGCTTTCTTCGGGGCTATTTGGTTAGCTATTGACAATCGTTTTAATGGAGTGAAATAATCATCATGAATATGCCTACACGTGGTCAGAGAACAGCTAAGAACAAGATGAAGAAGGTTATGGGTGAGTACAAAGAAGGTACTCTCCACAGCGGTAAGGGTGGCCCTGTGGTGAAGTCTCGACAGCAAGCTATTGCTATTGCCATGAGTGAAGCTGGACGCTCCGCTGGTAAATCTAAAAAGAAGTCTAAAAAGTATTGACATTTACTTAAAAGTGTGTTACTATAGTACTATAAAGATATAAGGAATATAATGGCTACGACATATTTACAGTTGGTTAACAACGTACTTATACGGTTAAGAGAAACTGAAGTATCGTCAGTAAGTGATACTCCTTATAGTTCTTTAATTGGTGTGTTCGTTAACGATGCTAAGAGAGAGATTGAAGATGCCCATGAGTGGAACTGTCTAACTACTACCATTGTTATTCCAACAGTTTCAGGTACTCGTAACTATACCTTGGCAGGTTCAGGTCAACGCTTCCGTACACAGGATGTCTTAAATGACACTCAAGATGTACCTATGAGACAAGTACCTACTAACTGGATGAATAGACAGTACTTCTTAGGGACTATACAAGATGCAGCTCCTGATAAGTACAACTATAGTGGTATTGATGGTGATGACACTCAGGTGGATGTATGGCCCCGTCCTGATGGTGTCTATTCCTTGAGGTTTGAATTAGTTATTCCTCAGGCTGACCTCAGTGCCAATGCTGATACTTTAAAGGTTCCTCCTCACCTAGTACAGATGCTGGCATACGCTAAAGCTGTTGGTGAACGTGGTGAAGACGGTGGTACAACCTTCAGTGAAATATATCAGCAGTATCGCTTAGCTTTGGCAGATGCTATTGCCATTGAGAAGAATCGTTACGATGATGAGACTACTTGGGTTGGTGTCTAATGTTTCTTAAATGTTCAACCTGTAAAGAGGACAAAGATAAGTCCTTATTTCATAAAGCAGGTAATAAAAAGAGAGGTTATCAATTTAGTTGTATTTCCTGTAGAAAAGTAACAAAGGAAAAGCATAAGAATTCGATGACCTCAGAAGAGTGGTATTTAACTAATAGACAATACTGGTTAAAGTCTCAATATGGTTTAAACCTAGAAGATTACAACAATCTAGTAAAAGAACAAAACCATAAGTGTGCTATATGTGATGTTGATGAAGTAGATTCTTTTAAAGGTTTATTATTTGTAGACCATTGCCATACTACAGGTAAGATCAGAGGACTTCTTTGTCATCATTGTAATACAGCTTTAGGTAAGTTTAAAGATTCTGAAAGCATACTTATGAAAGCTATTGAATATGTAAGGAAAAGTAATGGTAGCTAAGTTACTTACAACTACTGTTGCTGCACCGGGTTTTCAAGGATTGAACACGCAAGATTCGTCTGTATCCTTGGACGCTGGCTATGCTACCGTGGCTAATAACTGTGTCATTGATAAGTTTGGTCGTATTGGTGCTCGTAAGGGATGGACTCTATCTCATGCCTTTAACGATGACTTAAGTACTGCTGACATTAAAGCTATTGGTGAGTTAATTGACAATGCTGGTAACTCATACATCATTGCAGCTGGTAACAATAAACTATTCAAGCTTGTAGGTTCTACTCTTACATTATTGACATACGGAGGTGGCGGTACAGCTCCTACCATCACAGACAGCAACTGGCAGATGGCTCCCTTAAATGGTGTGTTATACCTCTATCAAGCTGGACATAACCCATTGGTGTTTGACCCTTCTGTCAGTACAACTACTTTTAGACGTATCTCTGAGAAGAGTGGTTACGTAGCAACTGTATCTAGTAACAACTGTGTAATCAGTGCCTATGGTCGTACATGGAGTGCTAACAATGCAACCTCTAAGAGTACTGTACAGTTCTCAGACTTACTATCTGGTCATGTCTTAAGTACTGGTACAGCTGGTACTTTAGATGTAGCTCAGGTGTGGCCTAGTGGTGCAGATGAGATTGTAGCCTTAGCAGCTCACAATAACTTCTTAATTATCTTTGGTCGTAGACAGATATTGGTATATTCTAATGCTACTGACCCTAACAATATAACACTATCAGATGCTATTACAGGTATGGGCTGTGTAGCTAGAGACTCAGTAGTAGCCACTGGTAGTGATGTTATCTTCTTGTCTGACTCAGGTGTACGTTCACTGATGCGTACCATTCAGGAGAAGTCAGCACCTATGCGAGACATCAGTGCTAATGTACGTGATGACTTAGTACTTGAGATTAGTCTAGAGACTGCAGCTGACATCAAAGCTGTGTACTCAGATAAGGAAGCTTTCTATCTGTTGTCTTTACCAACTCGTCAGTTAGTGTACTGCTTTGACATGAGAGCACCACTACCTAATGGAGCTAACAGGGTTACAACATGGGATGGCTTAGTTCCAACAGCATTTAAGTATACTCGTAACAGAGACTTATTAGTGGGTGAGACTAGCTACATTGGTAAGTATGATGGCTACAAAGACAATGCTAACTCATACTTAATGAGATACTTTACTAACTTCTTTGACTTCCAGTCACCTACTGTGATTAAGATTATGAAGAAGGTAGGCGTAACAGTTATTGGTGGTCAGGGTTATCCAGTCACTTTAAAGTTTGGCTTTGATTACAGTGACATCTTGAACACACGCCAGTTTGATTTAGCTAATGCAGCCATTGCTGAATACAACATAGCTGAATACAACATTGGTGAGTATGGTGGTTCAGCCTTTGACAATAAGATTATTAACATTGGTGGTTCAGGCAAGGTTATTCAGCTGGGCTTTGAAACTACAGTGTTTAATAAGTCAATATCCATTCAGAAACTTGATGTCTACGTTAAGACAGGGAAGACAAGATGAGTAACTATACTAAAGCAACTAACTTTGCAATTAAGGATAGCCTGAACACAGGTAATCCAAGCAAGATCATTAAAGGTACTGAGATTAACACTGAGTTTGATAACATTGCATCAGCAGTGACTTCTAAAACAGATGCTAATAATGGTGCTCTTACTGGAACAACCACTGCAGTAAATCTTACTGTCTCTGGTACTTTAACAGCTACTATTGACGGAGGTACATACTAATGGCTGATCCTATTGATTGGACAAGTTTACTCGGAGGTGTTGCCTCTAGTGCCGTTGGTGCTGTAGGCTCTAACTACGCAGCTAACCAAGCAGCTGATGCAGCTAGACAGTCAGCACAACAAGCTGCACAGATGGCTCAATTCAGACCTGTTGGAGTTACTACTAGGTTTGGTAAGTCAGGCTTTAACTATGACCCTACAACTGGTCAACTCATTGGTGCTGGCTACCAAGTAGCTCCTGATGTAGCTGGCTTGCGTGAAGGTCTGCTGGGGATGGCTAGTACTGGCTTAGGTCAGGCTCAGCAGATTCAAGGTATTCAACCTAACATCAATGAGCAAGCTCGTGGTCTGTTTAACTTAGGTGCTCAGTATGTAGCTCAGACACCTCAGGCTGCAGCTCAGCAGTACATGACTCAGCAACAGCAACTGTTGGCTCCCGGTCGTGAACAGCAACTGGCTCAAACTGTTAATCAACAACAGCAACAGGGTCGTTTAGGTCTAGCTACAGGTGCAACTACAGCTGGTTACACTGCTGGTGCTCCCGGCCTATTTGCCTCTAATCCTCAGTTGGCAGCTATGTACAATGCTCGTGCAGCTCAGGATGCTCAGTTGGCTGCTCAAGCTCAACAAGCTGGTCAACAACAAGTTACCTTCGGTCAGAATCTAATGACTGGTGGGTTGAACTTGTCAGGTCAAGGCTTCAACTTGCAGAATCAAGCTCTTACACCTTATACAAACTATCTGGCTGGTGCTACAGGCATTGAGAATCAAGCTGCTAATGCTTTGACATACGGTCAAGGCTTAGGAGCAGCAAGTGCAGCACAGGCTTCTGAGGCTGCTAGACAGTATGCAGCAGGTCAAGCAACTGCTAATACAGCTCAACGAGCAGCTTTGCAAGGTACTGTAGCTGGATTAACAGATCCTATTGCAGCACTCATTGCAGGTTTATCAAAACCTTAAGGAATACATAATG
>Ga0208975_1001170_pt1 | contig 11476 bp, 14 predicted proteins | sample GreLakmeER78MSRF_FD_187700 | JGI IMG/M metagenome (GOLD analysis project Ga0208975, IMG submission 187700) | Freshwater lentic microbial communities from great Laurentian Lakes, MI, USA - Great Lakes metaG ER78MSRF (SPAdes) | ecosystem: Environmental > Aquatic > Freshwater > Lake | place: Great... | reverse complement strand
AGGCTTTAGTAAAGACATCTCTGTCAATGAACTTTCTAAATGGCACGGCATTGATGGCTTTGCTATAGGCTTCTGGGTATGCTAAAGAGGCAAGTCGTGATTGATTTGCAGTCAATGCCTCAAGATATTCAAAACCATTGACGTTTTTAGCCAAACCCGCCTTTTCAACCAAGCCCTTTACTATGTCATTAGGTTGGTCAATAAGACGATTTTCAAGGAATTCTTTTGTAGTACCCTTGGCAGCAGATTGGACTGTGTATGCGCTATAGGCTAAGTCGTTCAGGCTTTTACCTAAGTCAGCAATCACCGGATTAGGAACACCAATCTTACGCAATTCATCTAATGCTTGTTGGGCTTCTGTTGGAGAAAGATTGTCTTTTTTTAGGTAGTTTGCCAACATCTTTGATGCCGCAGCCTCCTGATCTCCAATACCCGCAGAATTCAAGACGTTCTTAATTAAAGTTCCTGCACCCTTAACAACAATAGGCACAGAACCGCCTAGAATTCCACCAAACACGCCACCCATTGCGGTCTCTGATCCTTCATCTTTCTCAGCAAAACCATAACCAGAAGCTGCACCAGTAGTTGCACCAATTGCAGTACCACGGGCAATTTGACCTGGCACAGTTTGACCTGTAATCAATGCTTGAGTGGCGGGTGCAAGTTTTGCCACTTGTCTAGCAATTCCTAGTGGAGCAATTAAACTACCACCAACTTCTAGGGCTGGCTTGACAATTGGCATATCCATGCCGAACTGTTTTTGTTGTTCACGCAAAATATTGCGTTGGCGCTCATACTCTGGCCCACTAATTGAGCCAGTTCTAAGTGCTGCCTCGATTTCATCAAGTGTTCCAAAAGTCAAGCCTTGACCAACAGACCTAGCAGCCTCGGCTACCCCTGAGTACTCTACGGGCGAACCAAGGACTGATTTAAATGCCTGTGGTTCTTCAGCAATGGGTGCATCTTTATAATCAGCCATTATGGTTTTGTCCTTCTTTGTCCTTCGGGGTCAATGAATACTGTTCCTGATGGGAACTTGGGATTTCTCAGAAACCTTTGATAGTCAGCATTGTCAATAATTTGAACATCAAATTTAGGAACTTCAATTGCACGTTCTGGTTCAGGGAAATTAGCATTCTTTCTACGTCTTAATACGTCATCAGCAGCGTTCTGAGTACGTCTTACATTGATGTCAACCAAACGTCTCATTGCAGCCGCAGCCGCTTGAGGAGACTCTGAACTTTCAAGTTCTTTTGCCGCCCTTACTGCATCACCTTCAGTTTGTGTTCCTTTGTTTAGGCGCAAACTCTCATTGGTCAATACTTTTAAGAACTTATCATAATCTTCCCTTGCAAGAACATCAGGATCATTTGATCCAACTAATTGCCTTGCTCTGATACTAGCTTTATCTTTTAGACCAAACTTGATCTCGCCAGACTTGATTCTGTTAATGAAGTTGTTGGCATCAGATGCTAAATTTGTTGCGGCAGTTGCAGTTCCATAATCTGCCTCTTCATCTTTTGCAAGATAACTTGGCAATGGCTTAGTTCTGGCAGTTTCTGCTTTACGATCTGCTTCTGCTCTCTTCATATCCTGTTGGAACGCAATGTTCTGCGCTTGCAATGCTTGATTGCCTTGTTGAATCAAAAGGCTTTGACGAGAGTTCTCAAGACCTTGAGACCTTAATGAAGCAAGTGTGTCTTGATTGTTTTTAATCTGTGCTTGATTTTGTTCAAACTGGCTAATTCGCTGAGTCATCTCAGCCAACTCTTTAGCTTTTGCATCAACCTTTTCAGGGTCAAGAATCCCCTTTTCAAGACTAGTTGAATATTGTTTTGCAAGTGTTTGAACAGTCTTTGGAATGGTTGCATCGTCAATAAACACCTTAAATGGATTATCTTCTGGAGCACCCATTGCACCGATTCTACGGAGATCAGGAATAACTTTGGCAAACTGAGAGATTGCTGCCTGTCCTTGTGGGAATGACAACAGTCTATTCTTCACCTCTTCATTGATGCTACCATCTGGGTTTTTCAACTGAGTTATTAAGTTTTGAGCAATTCCCTCAAGTCCTTGGGTTTGCATACGTTGACCACGTTGAGTCAAATAATCCTCATTCTTCATGGCTTGCATTCTGGCTTGTGTACCTTGCTCACGCAAAACAAGGGCGGCTTCTGCATCACCACTTTGCAATGCCATTTGAGCAGCCTGAAGATATGAGTCCGGATTACTTGGGTCAATCATGCCAAGCAATTGCTGACGTTGCGTGATGCGCTGAAGTTGTGGGTCTTCTACTCCAAAAGCACCAGCCAATGCACCACCAAATCCTTTAGCACCTGCATAAGTCATAGCCGCACCCGCTTGACCAGGAGTCAGTTGAGCATAGTCAATACCCTCACGCAAAGCACTTCTACGTTGTTGTTCACCATACATTTCGGGGGTTAGTCCGAACAGACCCGCTACGATATTCTCTGCCATGATGATTCCTTAGAAGTAAAGCGAACCGAAGTATTCGCCTGTAGATGGGTCTACACCAGTTCCATATTGACCATAACTAAAGCCACTTGTTGCAGGTTGGCTACCAAATAAGCCACCTAGTAGTTGACTAAAAGCAGGATTAGCCGCCACCCCAGATATTGCTGAAGAATATGGGTTTCTTGTTGCATCTGCGCCTGTTGCCAAGGCTACACTTTGACCCGCACCCGTTAAGCCTAAACGACCCACATTAGCACCTGCTGTAGCTGATTGTTGAGCAAGAGCCGCACTCATGTTGAAGGGTTGTTGTGCCATTTGCTCCAAGTTTTGTACTTGTCCCAAAGCAGTTGTATAAGGTGCATAAGCCGCTTGTTGACCACCATAGTACTGACCCATAGCTTGTGAGCCTTGACCTAATAGACCCGCACCAAACGTAACCTGTTGTTGACCATACTGTTGAGCATTAGCCGCCAATTGAGCCTCTTGTTGAGCACGAGCGTTAAACAGAGCTTGCAGTTCAGGAGTAGTAGCACCCATAGTACCGCCTTGAGCAACAGATAGACCACCACGGCCTTGCTGCTGTAGTCTGTTTTGCAGATTAGCTAACTCTAGTTCTCTGCCTGGTTGCAACAAAGCCATCTGCTGATTGAGATAGTTCTGAGCAACATCTTGAGGAGTCTGCGCCAAGTATTGATTGCCCAATCCAAATAGACGTTGTGCGCCTGTTTGCAAAGGAGCAAACTGACCTTGTGCGGCCTCTGCTTGTGTCAATCCTTGACCCGCCAAAGTAGCAAGTCGATCTTGTTGCGCTTTGGCTTCAGGACTTAATGTATATCCTGCGCTAGTCAATTGACCAGTTAAAGGATCAACTTGGAATTGTGAAGTTCCAAACCTTGTAGTCATTCCTACAGGTTTAAACTGAGCCGCTTGCTTAGCAAGAGTAGTCTCTCTATCAATCATTGCTTGCGCTTTTTGAGCCGCTTCACGAGATGTCTGTTGTTGGAGAAGACCTGCCGTAGTAGTTGCACCAGTTGTAAGTAACTTACCAACATTTGTAGGCGTTAAAAGTCCTGAAACAGCCGCTGGAATCACTGATTTTACAAGTGGAGGAATAACAGGAGGAATAGCTGTTGGAGGCACTACAGGAGGAACTACAGGAGGAATTCCTGTAGGGGGAACTACAGGAGGCACTGGAGTACCACCAGTAGGAACAACAGGAGTACCACCACTTGTAAGTAATCCAGCAGTTAAAGTTCCTGCCGCCAAACCGCCCAGTTGTTCAGCAAGTGTCAAAGCACCCAAAGTCCCACCAGCACCACCAAGAGACATATCTAGTTGAGTTAACTCAGATAAGGTCAATCCTGTATTGCCAATAGTTCCCGCTGTGCCAACATTGGCTAAAGAACCACCTAGATAGTCAGTTCCTGCACCAGCCCCTGCATTAAGTGACTCAAACAATGTTCCCGCACCAGTTCCACCTGCTAAACCAGCGATATTCAAAGCTCCCGCTGTACCTCCAGTACCGCCCAAGGCTAGATCAAGTTGAGCAAGTTCACCCATTGTCAGACCAGTAGTGCCAACAGTACCTGCCGCACCTGCTCCACCGCCACCAAAAAGGCTTTCAAATCCGCCACCTAGACCACCAAATAAAGCCGCACCACCTAAAGCAAACTTTAGGAAGTCTTTGCCAGCGTTTACTTCTTGTGTAGTGCCAGTGCGTTCAAATGTGCCATCTGCATTGTATTGTTGATATTTTGATCCAACAGGGTCTCTGTAGTTAACATCGCCAGTAGTTTTGGATGTGTAAACAGTCTCAAGATTACCAATTTGCTGATCTTCACCAGAACCAAAAATTCGGTACTCAGGAACAATGCGAGTGTCACCTAGCGTTATGGAAGAACCTTGAGGAATAGTAGCCGCTACACGAGCCGCAACCTCTCCCTCTGATACTCCAACAGCACTAGCCATTTGAGCAGGAGATACGCCATATTGCTCCATAGCCGCAACAATTTCGGCATCGCTTATGCCAGGATTTGCGTTAAGAAACCCTAAGATGTCAGCACTAGTTACGGCCATGATATTTTCCTTTATGCGTTACGAGCCGCAGCCTGTGCCGCTTGATAAGCCGCAATAACCGCTTCTGTCCAAACTGTATTGCAAATAGCAACCACGTTAGTTGGAACGCCTGTTAAATCTTGTGCGGGTACAAGGCTTGAACGATGGTAGGTTTGGCTAATTTGATTGCCATCCTCCATAATGCGTGTAGCTTCACGATAGAGAATGATGCCGTTCTCAGTTACTGTGATTTGGTCAACAGTTGTGGTTTTAGTTAAAGCCATTTTTATTTCCTTTAAGTTAAGTGTCCGACTAAGCCATCCGACCTAGTTAATTAAGTTGTCATGTATGTCATGGTTATAAAGAAAAGTTCATCACCACTAAAATTATTTGCTGCATTCCCATAAGATACTGTACTCATTGCATAAATATACACAGTTGCTGTGCCTGGGCCAGTTTGCAAAAAATATGTATTCATGTTTTGTGAAGCACTTTCCATCCACAAAGATGTTGTGGCATAGGTTGACCTTTCGCTTCCTGTCGCCACAGTAAATGGTAGGGTAATAAAGGCTGCACCAGATGGTGAAGAAACAGAAGAAACTCTGAATTCACCAGTTATTGTTACAAGGCGACCAACTTTTGTGTAAGCACCTGTATCAAATGATGTATTCATTGTTATAGAACCACTACCAGTAGTTATTCCACAAGTCCAAGTACCTTCTTCATAGTCATCTAGCGTATTAGCGTCTGATGATGCTGATTGAGTTGCGGGGAAACGAATACCTTTTCCATCGACTGCTGATGTATCTCCAAGACCAATACCAGCACCATTGGCAACAAAAGAAACTGAGCTATCAGTTTGATTTGAAAACTTAAGCTGTCCACCAGTTGAATACACTTGGTAGTTCTTACCACTTGTATTCATCGTGTCGTCAATGTTGATCTCTGGGTAGTTACCGCCTGTCGCACCTTTAAGCATAATGCGGCCACGATTGCTTGAACCATCACCAATAGCAAGTTTGTACCCACCAGGTGAAGTTGTACCAATACCAACATTGCCAGTTGTGTAATAAATATCAGAACCGCTAGTTGTCCATTGGCTTGAGCCACCAGCAGTAGCCCATGACAAAGTACCAGAGCCATTGGTTGACAAGACTTGTGCGCTTGTTCCATCAGCAGCAGGGAGTGTCCAAGTTACATTGGCAGCAATAGTGTCTGGTGCTTTAAATGAAACATAGTTAGTGCCGTTATCTGTGTCTTCGTATAACTTCAGATTAGAGCCAGCCGTTGAGTTTCCGAGAACATCTAATGCCCCTGTAAACACAGCCGCACCCGTATCACTCAATGTCGCACCAGTAGAGTTCTGAAGCAACTTACCTGTTGTGCTGTCAAAGCGGGTAAAAGCATTATCTGTTGAGGATGCAGGGCCAACCACATCGCCAGAGCCACTAGCAGTAGATGCAATAGTCTGATTAGGCCATGTGCCAGTGACAGTTACGTTTGTTCCCGCAACAATGCTAGGGGTTGCTGTTCCTGTACCACCATTGGCAACAGGAAGCTGGCCTGTTACGCCTGTGGTCAAGGGTAAGCCTGTGGCATTGGTCAAAGTCGCACTTGTTGGTGTACCTAGAATAGGAGTCACCAAAGTAGGTGAAGTAGCAAATACAACAACGCCTGTTCCTGTCTCATCAGTCAAAGCAGAAAGCAAGTTTGCTGAACTAAATGAACCGAGAGAAGTGGCATTACCAGTAGAGGTAACTGCACCAGTAAGGTTTGCATTTGTTGTGACGTTACCCGCTGTCAGACCAGAGGCAGTACCCGTGATATTTGTGCCTACCAATGCTGATGGTGTTCCCAATGCGGGTGTTACAAGAGTTGGGCTTGTTGCAAAGACTAACGATCCTGTACCAGTTTCATCTGTTACAGCAGAGATTAGATTGGCACTTGATGGAGTCGCTAGAAAGGTTGCTACGCCTGTTCCAAGACCTGACACACCTGTGCTGATAGGCAAGCCAGTAGCATTCGTTAAAGTGCCGCTAGTAGGAGTTCCAAGAATGGGAGTTACTAGGGTAGGAGAGGTGGCAAACACCAATGAGCCAGAACCTGTTTCATCAGTAATCGCAGAGGCTAAATTGGCACTAGAAGGTGTTGCTAAAAGAGTTGCAACACCAGTACCCAAACCACTTACACCTGTTGAGATCGGTAGACCCGTAGCATTTGTTAAGACTGCGGCACTCGGTGTTCCAAGGGCGGGAGTCACCAATGTTGGCGAGTTTGACAACACTACATTAGTTGTGCCTGTGCTTGTGGTTACGCCAGTACCACCATTTGCTACAGGCAAAGTGCCTGTGATGTCAGCAGTAGAAAGGCTTACTGCATCCCATGTGGCATTAGTGCCATCAGTCTGGAGATACTTGTTTGCATTGCTTGTTTGGCTAGGCAACAGGTTATTTAATGCACCTGCGGCTGTAGAAGCACCTGTACCGCCATCAGCAACCGCTAGATCGGTAATGCCAGTAATTGAACCACCTGTAATTGCGGCAGCAGAGTTATCTGTCTTTGTCGCAACAGCAGTAGCAATGTTGTTGTACTCAGTGTCAATCTCAGTACCCTTAACAATCTTTAAAGGATTGCCAGGCGATAAGTTGTCTTTAGTCGCAAAGTTTACTGTTTTGGTGTAATTACTCATGGTTTACCTCTTATGCCATTTTGCCATCTTTGGCTTGAATTTCAATCTTTTGAAGGGATAACTGTGTGCCGTTAATGGTTGTCTCATAACCTGTCTGAACAATTTTACCCGCACCAGATGCGTTTGCTCTCAATGTCTTAATTGGTATGCCACTTGTGTATTCAGCAGTTCCATATTCAGCAGTACCATACTCATAACTTACTTGCGTAGGAATGTAAATATTTTGAGCTTGATAAGCACCAGAATAATCAAAGCCCCAATTGATAGTTAAGAACTGATTTGACCCACCAATAACAATGGCTGAAATAGTCTTTAAAACAGAAATCTGGTTTGGGTTGCCAAGGTCAGCATTGTTGGTGTAGTACGCAAATCGGTACGTTGTTGTGTCATCTATGTAACCGCCATACTTACCAATAAAACCATTCTTACCAATTAACAAGTCTCCATTACGCAAAGAACGTAAAGAAGTTGGTGCAATAGAGTCCCATTTGGTTACACGGGAAGCACCATCTTGTAAAGATTGTTTGGTATCGAAGCAATAAACTTGGAAGGTAGCGGGTAGAACTAGCAGATAAAAGGCTTCTTTTTCTGAATAAACAGACTTCAGATTAGCCAATGTTTCACCTGCCAATGATGAATTTAGGTCAAAACGAACATTCTTAGACAAGTCTCTTAGGGGTGCAGACTTCTCTTGGATAGTCCTCATCAGTGAACGAACACCTGAGTCTGACAAGAAAATAACATCAGAGCCAACGCTTTGGATGGTATCTCTAGCAATACAGCCAATAGAGCCAATTGTGTCGCTCAGAACCAAGGATGCGGGTGTAGAAGCACCAGAGTAAACAAGAATCTGTCGTTTACCAAAGATAAACAAGAAATCATTGTGCGCTGCCAACCCCATGACTTCATCCGCACCATTAGGCCATACCCGTGAGACATCCAAAGAACCTGAAGTGCCACCACCCCACACATGACCTGCAATCAGATCAGAGAAGGTAACAGTTACTTTGTCAGTTGACGTATTAGCTACCCACAAGCGACCAAATGCTGAAATAGCAATGTTTGCTTGAGGAACAGTAGCAACATAGCCTGACTTTTCTGAGACTCTGCGATAAGTAGTTGTACTTACTGCGGGGTCATAAATCAGTGGATCGTGACCTGTTTGAAAGAAGTATGCAATCCCATTTAAAGAAGCAGTTTGCCAGTTAGATGCAGTAATAGTAGGAGCAGTACCGCCACCACCATAGGTCAACTCAGTCACCGCATTAGCAGTACCAAGTTTAAATAGCTTGTTGTTTCCTGCAAACAGGACAGTCAAAGTGCCATCGTTTTGCACTAATTCATGGATAACACCCACATCATTAGCACCTAGATTACCAGAAGAGGAGTTAACCCTTGTGTAACCTTTTCTAGCACCAATACGACCATACTGATCCAAGATGCAGTTAGTTGCAACCAAAGCAAAGCCAGCCCCTAAATCAAGGGGAGAATCTTCAGTATTCAGGCCGTAAAAGCCTGGTGCTGAGAGACTGTAACTTTGTAGAGGTTTGGACATTAGACCGCCACAAAGTTATCTTCAGGATAACGAGTGCTTTCCAATGCAATGGCATCAGAGAGCATTCCTCTAAAGAGTGCATAAGCCTCTGAAGAGGCAGTCCCACCATCCTCACCACGCTCAATCAGACCACGGGCATAAGCACTTTGAGTCACCAAATAGTCAAGAACTTTTACAGATGTGCCATCAGCAGACAAATTAGCCTGTGGGATGGTTAAATCAAACTTCAGTGTATAAACACCATCAGGAACGGGAAACAGGTCAATCTTTGTGTCTCCACTACCATCTACCCCGTTAAAGCAGAACTCGCTAGGAATAGACTGTGAAGGTGTGCCAAAGTTGAGCTTGCGGTTCATATCCGCAACAGTGGTGTTATCTAAAGTTATAACACTGGTAGTGTTAATAGCGTCATTAACACGAAACTTCTGACCCGCACCTGTCAAAGCATAAGAGCTTGTGGCAGCAGTAGTTGTAACTGTAATTGTTTGTCCTAAGACATTCCATGAATAACTATCTTCAATCTGACGCTTGGCATCATTGACAAACTTGCCAATCAAAGAAGAATACGCTGTTTCGCCAACAGTAGATACTGTGCTTTCACGCAAGCGAACTAGCACATCGTTAACAAGTTCTAAGTAGGTCATGTTCGTTGCGCTCCCTGAACCTCAAATGTTGCAATAAAACTGAATGTGCTACCCGATTGGGTTGTGATTTGGAGTTTGTCGCCCTCTTCAAACACAATATAGGCATTGCCATCAAACTGTAGATATTCTTTTGTACTAAAGTCTAAAGCTGTAAGAATGTCTAAAGTAGATGCACTACTTGCGTCATACCATTGAACAGTAATGTGCTTAGTCGAACCACCAGTATTGTGAATGTACATCACAGTAAACTTGGCGTAATAACCCGTAGGAACTGTATAAACAGTTGTCAGCACTGCGGCTGTTGGGCTAACTCCGACTGATTCTGGCCTCATTTACTATTCCTCTTAGAGATCGCTTTAGCCTTGGCTTTAGCGTCTTCCTTGGACGTTGCGCCCCAAGCTCTAAGAGAAAGTAAAAGTCGGGTAGGCTTTCCATCTTTCATCTCAGCGCCAGGCATATTGCCCATTCGTGCTAAAAAGGATGCCCTACGAGGGTTATCTCCCGACTTGACGGGTGGTTTTAAATTGCCACCTGTTTCTGCATTATACGATGCTCTTCCTTTGGCATTCAAGCCCCCCTTGGGGTTTTTTCCTTCTTTTGTTTGCCAAACAGGAGATTTCATTTCTTTTTTGCGGTCTTAGCCGCAGCCTTAAATGCCGCCTCAGTGGGAGCACCTTTAGAACCAACCTTACGCATTTTTTCTTTAGAGCCTGCTTTGATGCGTTCTTGTTTGGCATTGATGTTAGCGTAGAGACCTTGTTTCATTTCTTCTTCCTTTTGGACTCGGAAATAGCAATGGCAATCGCTTGTTTAGGATTCTTCACCACAGGGCCTTTTTTGCCAGAGTGGAGAGTTCCTTCTTTAAACTCACGCATTACCTTCCTGATCTTAGTGGCGGGTTTCATTTGCCACGACCTGCTTTTTTCATCATGTTAGTAGCAGTACGACCACCACGGGTAGGCATTGCTTTAGGCTTACCAATAGCAATCATTACAGTAACAGGCATAGACTTCTTCTTGCCATACTCTTTGGCTTCTTTCTCGCCTTTTTCTGTGTATGGGAATTTCTTGTTTCCAACTTGTGGCATATAAATCCTTATCGAACTAGCTTGGTTGCAACAAAAGAAATGATACCGCCAATAACAGAGGCAATAGCCATTCCAACGAAAAAGCCACCTTTAGATTTGTTAGCCATTTCTAAAAGCGTTTTAATATCTTGGCGAAGTGCGTGAACTTCTGTTTGAAGAGCCTCAACTTGAGCTTCCAATTTGCCAAATTCTCTTGGATCAATTTCCGACATTTAAAACCTCTTTTTTTGGTCTGCCCAACTTGGGTTTGTCTTCAACTTTCTTTGGAGTTTCCTCAACAAGAACGTATCCTTGATGACCTTTCATGCTATCAATATCATGTTGATAGGTGAAAGTTACTGTGTTTCCCGACTGTAAACAACGAAAAGTAGCCATAAAAAACTCCAAAAAAAGGGGGGTATTAGCCCCCTTTTATCATACCAAACGAACCACAACGCACCGAACTGTAGTGCTTGCCAAGTCCACAGTAGCTGTACTTTCGTTTTGGAAACGAATTGAGACAGTATCTGCTGCTGAGACATAAGGCGTGATGGAGAGTCCAGAGACATCAACACCCATACTGATGTTCGTTACAATGTCGCCTAGCTTAACGCCAGGTACTGTAATGGTGTTTGTTTCACCTGCGCCATCAACTAAAGATGAAGCGTTTAGTGTTGCTGTTACAGACCAAGTATCCGAAAAAAGACCTCGGAATTGGTCATTACCCCTACGGGCTGTTACTGCTGTTGCTGCTGCCATAATAAATCTCCTTGATGTAAAAAATCCCCCCACCGATTAAGGCGAGGGGAAAAGGCAACTATTAGGCTGGAACTGCTAACGCAAATGCGCTAGAAGACAAAGCTGCACCAGTTGTAGCGGCTGCACGAAGTGCTTTCACACCATACAAAGTATCAGATGTAAACAAAGTAGCCAAGTAGTCTTGTTTGTACTGAGTCTGTGAACGGATACCAATTTGCTCAACCAGAACCATA
>Ga0208975_1001166_pt1 | contig 11486 bp, 15 predicted proteins | sample GreLakmeER78MSRF_FD_187700 | JGI IMG/M metagenome (GOLD analysis project Ga0208975, IMG submission 187700) | Freshwater lentic microbial communities from great Laurentian Lakes, MI, USA - Great Lakes metaG ER78MSRF (SPAdes) | ecosystem: Environmental > Aquatic > Freshwater > Lake | place: Great... | reverse complement strand
ATAGGTTAATTTACTATAATGATATTTAATCCCACAATATTGACAAGTAAAATTATCTCTAATAAATATATTTTTTCTAGAAAAATTAATATTTCTTTTATATACATCAAAATAATGACTCGTTTTAGCTACTGCTGGTATAGGATGCAGTCTACCACCAGAACACTTAATGAAGTCACTATTATAGTGAGCTAAAATTTCAATAGAGTACTCCGTATTAGTCTCATATCTTAATGACCATACTATAGCTCTTTGCCATGATATAATACGGAGTGGAGAAAAATCAGCATTAAGCAGAAGACATCTATGATTATTATATTTAGTTGTGTCTCTCATAAGATTCTAATCTAGAAATAATTGATGCTATAATCGGATTTCTGACTATATCAACAGATTCTAGAACAGAAAATCCTATATTCTCAATGCCATTAAGATACTCTATCATTTGTAAAAAACCACCACGAAGATGTTTAGCTAGATCTGATTGTCCTATATCTCCAGTTAAAATCATCTTACTATCTCTACCTAATCTAGTTAATAACATTTTAAGCTGATCATAAGAAGCATTTTGACATTCATCAGCTACTATAAAACTTTCATGAAAATTTCTGCCTCTCATTAATCCCAATGGAACAACTTCTATCTTATTATGTAATTTTAAACTAGCATATAATCCCGAGGATATAAAATGATTAATCTCGTCTAGGATTGGCAAAAGATATGGATGTAACTTTTCTTCTGCCGTTCCCGGTAAATATCCTATTTTTTCTCCTGCTTCTAGTACTGGTCTAGTGATAATAATTTTTTTAACTTTTTCCTCTAATAAATATTCTAAAGCCATACCGATAGCTATATGTGTTTTACCACTTCCTGCTAAACCCTGACAAAATGTAATAGCATTTTCTGCGGCTGTTCTGATATATTCTCTTTGATTCTCTGTTCTTGGTCTTAATTTATTTCTATATGTTTGAGGACTTGGATTAATTTCATTTGTAGCATCAATAGTCTTATTTTTTTTTCTAGAATTTTTATTATTTTTTCTCAATTGTTGCCCTTTATTATAGAATAATATATATTAAATGCCAATTATGTTATTAATATACACCATACATTATAATACAAATGGTTTTAAATTGGGTGGTTGCCAATTATTTGGCTTTAAAACTTTTCCATCTTCTCTTTTATTAACCTTACCAGTATTAGCGTCCACCTTAGCAAAATTAGTTTTCATAACTTCATTCCAAGCTCCCTGTCCATTTGCGCCCATACTATTAATAGCGCCGACAGTGACTACTATAATATCTATAAGAGCATCTAAAATTTCTACACGATCATTATTATCGAATGCCTCTTGAAGCTCTTTTGTTTCTTCTTTAATCAATGTGTGATACATATTTAATTGATCTTGATTCCATTCGCATACAGTCTGATCACAAGCAACCATAAAATTAATTTGATCTAAAAATATATTTCCCATTTAGTATTCCTTATTATTGTTTATTAAATAAAAATAATTATCAAGACTCACAACTACTACAAGTTAATATGCTCCTAGCTAATTCTTGTGCTGGATTAGAAGACCTTTGATAATAAAATGTTTTTATACCATTTTCCCAGCCATAAATTAATAACTCGCTTACCTCTTTTGCTGCACAGCTAGGAGGAATCATAAGATTTAAAGATACTGCTTGATCAATATATTTTTGTCTTTGAATATTTTGTATCACTATTTCTTTTTGGCTTATTTCTCCAAAAGTTTTAAAAATATCTTTTTCTTCTTGAGTTAAAAAATCTAAATGCTGAACACTACCTCCTCTAACCAGTATGTCTTTCCAAACATCTTCTTTATCTTGGTTTTTATCTTTTAATAATTTTTTAAGATATGGATTTTTATATGTAAAACTTCCTTTGGCTAATTTTTTAACAAAATAATTACTATTGAGTGGCTCTATACTAGGACTAACTTGCCCCAAAATAAAACTACTAGATGTAGTTGGTGCAACAGCTAGGGTTGTTATATTTCTACGATTATATCCTTTTAAAAATTCTGGTTCTCCAAGTTTGGCGGCTAGTTCTATGGATGCCTTATCTGCTTTGGATCTAATTGTTTTCCAAATCTCAATATTTAAATGTTTTGCGGCCATTGATTCGAACGATATCAGTTTAGATTGTAATAAAGAATGCCAGCCTAATACGCCCATACCCAAAGCTCTTTGGTTTTTTGCAAAATTATGTGCCGCTTCCATAAACCTAGTATTTGATGTTTTACGAATGAATTCCTCATTAACAGCATCTAGGAAAAACACTAGGGTTTCTACAGCATCAGTATCTTTAATTTCATCCCAATGCAATAAATTCAAAGAGGATAAAACACACACAAAAGAATTTTGTTCATCAGAATAGAGGGTGATTTCTGAACATAAATTAGAATTTTTTATTTTTAGTCTTTTATCTTTATATGGTTGTGGAGCACTGTTATTAATATTGTCAGTAAATACAAGATAAGGATATCCTGTTTGAAATCTTTTTTGAATAATTTTTGCCCAAACTTTTCTTTTATCTTTATCTCCATCAACCATATCCTTCATCCATTCATCTGATATGGTTACTCCTATGCTCATATTCTGAATGTTGTGTCCTTCGGATCTAATTTGTAAAAACTCTTCAATATCCGGATGTTCTACTGGTAGATATGCTGCGAAAGAACCTCTTCTTGCTGATCCTTGAGAAACAACTTCGGCTACTTTATCAAATAATTCCATAAAATGAACAGGTCCACTACTTTCTCCACCAACACTAATTTTTTCTCCTCTTGCTCTTAAGTCACCAAAATATCCACTAGTTCCTCCACCAAGCTTACTCATCATTCCAACTTCGGCCACTTTATTTAAAATGCCGTCCATGGTGTCTGGAACGTAAGAATTAAAACAAGAGACAGGCAGGCCCCTATCGTTGCCAAAATTAGTCCATACTGGCGTTGCCAACGAATAGAAGCCACGACTCATATAGTCTTCAAATTTATCCGCAAAACCATCTATATTCAGAATGGCCTGTGCCGTTTCGGCTATTTGTCGTATTCTAGCCTCTGGAGTCATATCTTCTTTGAGGTATCCTCTTTCTAAGAAAATACGACTATGTGAATTCAGCCAATAGTATCTCTTATTAAGCATATGTGTCTTATGATCCTTAATCTTAAAATAAATCTTCTGCGTTAAAACTTTGAGAGCATTTAGCATACTCTACTGGTCTGCTATGAAAAAAATCAGTCATATTATTTCCCAAAACCTGTTCATCAAACCAAGAAGTTTTGGATATTATCTCCTGATTAACTTCAAAAATAGGATCATAGCCAATACTTTTTAATGATTCATTCATTCTATTTTTAATAAATTCTTTTAATAATTCAGAACTTAGCTTTTCGTGAGAATATCCATTTACTATCCATTCTATAATTTGACACTCATATTTAACAGCATCTTTTGCTTCGTGCTCTATTTTAGATTTAAGTTCGTCATCAAATAATTCTGGATATTCAGACCTTATTGTATTAATAATTTTTATACCAATCATAGCATGAAGATTTTCTTCACGACTAGTATATTCTACCTGTTTATTTGTGTCTTTTAATAAGTTTTTATATCGTCCAAAAAAACTAATAGTATAAAATTGAGAAAATAAAGCAATATTTTCTACAAATAGTGTGAATAGAATTAATGAATATATAAATTGTTTTTTATTATTCTCATGAAATTTATGTAAATGTTTTCTTAAGTAATTTACTCTGCCCTTAATTATGTCTAGTTGAAGAATATCCTCAAAAGCATCGTCAATTCCCAAAACCTCTAGAAGCCTTTCGTAAGCATCCCCGTGTATAACTTCTACATTAGCCATAACATAGCCCATATCATTTATACTTGGGTGTGGCAAATTATCTCCTAGTTTAGCCCAAAACTTTTTAACGCTTATTTCTAATTGGCCTATGGTAGATAATGCTCTTGTTATAATCTGTTGCTCTTGTTCTGTTAAATTAACTCTAAAATCCTGTATATCGCTACTAAAATTAAATTCTCTATGTGTCCAAAATCCATTGTGCATAGCCTCTATAAAATCTTGAGTCCAAACATAGTGATCAGGTTTACGCCCAATTTGTTCATCAAATATCATAATAATCCCCTGTGTTTAGTTTATGAATAAGAAAGCTAACGCGACAACTGTATGGTTCATATTACACCATCAATATCTTTTATCCACGAAAGATCTGGATCTAACTTTTGTATTATCATTCCACTCATACTTACAAAAGTATCAAATCTTTTTTGAGCATCATTATCAAATAATAAAGTTCCATGATTATTAATCATATATACTGTTTTAATTCCTTCTTGCCACAAAGCAATAATACAATCATTACAACATTGTCCTGTGACATATGCTATTCCATTATCTGGCCTAATAACACAATTAGCCAATGCATTACGTTCACTATGAACCATCCAATGATATTTATCTGGACGAGTAATTGGTAGTTTATCGTCATCTAAACCTTTTGGAAAACCATTATATCCTACACCCAAAATTCTATGATTCTGGTCAGTGATTACGCATCCGTGTTGTGTATGAATATCGTGGCTGCGTTTAGATACAACCTTAGCCAGTCCTAAAAAATAATCATTCCATGATGGTCTCATGGAACTATTATATCAGAGGTATCCTTTGAGTCAAGATGTCTTTGTTGTGAGTTTGTTGTACAAAACCAAGGATAAAACCCCACCAGCAACGCCCATCATAAGACCAGCTGGTGAAACAGCATCATATTTACCCAATAGATAAAGCATTGCTCCACCCATATATGACCCTGCAATTCCTAGGGCAACAGTTTTGACAAAACCAAAATTTTCTTCGCCAGGAACTAGACTTTTAGCTATAGACCCAACAAATAATCCGTAAACACACCATACTAAAATATTAAACATTTGCACTCTCCACTAAAGTAATAATTTCTTCTTCCGTGAGATTTTCTCCTATAGTTAATAACGCCATAACAACACTTAATCCATGTTGATTATAATCTTCTGGACTCATTTCTCTTCTGAGAACTTTTTTAATCCGCATCTTTGTAAACCAACCCTGACGATAACTATATGTTTTAATTTCTTCTCCATATAACTTATATTTGTCAGAAATTGCACAATCAGCCGATAATTTATTTTTATTACATTCTTGTAAAATTCTAATACAGGTTAGTATTATACTGATCATCATTAGTATTGTGATAATAGCAAAACCATATTGGTCATCTTTATGTAATGATGTTTTATTTAAAACTTTGATTGCAATATTTTTAAGATTATCATTATTAGTCACAATATTTTTATCTCCTAATAATTGAGCTTGGTTTACATGGACCATTCTTGCAGTTAGGTTGTGGTGTTATTGGTGCTGTAGGATTGATGGATATAATTTCGCCAATTGAAATAGTGCCTTTATCGGCTTCACAATATGAGCACTCTATTTTTTTAATTTTATCTCCACTCATATACCAGCCTGTGCCTTTGCAAACAGGACAGTCTTTTCTTTTATATTTTTGGACAATTTCTACCGATCTAGCTTTAATAATACCTCCTGATATCGCTACAGGAGCTGTAGTAGAGCCATAATACCCATAGGACATAAAAATTGTGGAAGCTATCAACAAAGCCGCTATTGCTTTATTCATTTTTTTCTCCAAGGCACAATATTGTTTATTGTGTCTATAATTGTTTTTAGAGGTTTTGGTCTATGGGGCTTATTAGGCTCGGGAGATGGAACAGGCTTTGGTTTATTACCCTCTTTTTTAGGTAAAAATTTTTCTATAATATTTACAAGTCTTTCAATAACTGAAATAATAAGATTAACTAAACCCCTGATCTCTAATCTCTCTCTAAGATTCATATATTACCTCATGATATATTATATATATAATTATAATACACCACTAAACTAGTAAAGATTATAGATAGTCATCAAATCCATAATCTGGTAGTTTTTGCAGTGGGAAGCCGTCGAAGTTACTAAACGCATAAGACCCATTTTGTTGTAGCATACCTTCGGCAACGGATGCTTTGATTAAAAAAGATCCGTCTGGTATTGGTCCCCATTCTGGATGGCCTCCATCATTCCACTTTCCCCAACTATTTTGTACTAAAAACGCTGGCTCGTCTCCGGTGTCGTCGCAAGCTATCCAGGCCATACTGTGACCCCAGCTTCCAGATTGTTTAGCAAATCCTTTTTTATCCCTAGTACTACTAAAACCATAATTAGAGCACACATTAACTCCATAGCCATTAGCTAAAGCATCACGAGCTTCTTGTACTGTTCTAATTAATGATACAGTTTTAATTTGATGATCATTTGCTAAATCTAGTACTTTATCTGGTAATCCTCTCCCACCCCAACCAGCACCAAGATGTCCGTTATATTTACTAAAATCAGCAACGCCAGGATAATTTTTACGCACAATAATGCCGCCTATTTTATTTACAAATTCAGCAGCCCTACTGCAACTCATACCTTCTCCACTGAACCCTCTTGCTCCATATATAGCTTCGGTAGCGCCTCTAGCTATCCAACCCTCTCTTTCATTACCAACATCTATTTCTACTGCTCGACTAACATCACAAGCATTTCGTGTTCCATGACTTACACAATCTCCAACCACCTGTCTTTCATTATAAGGATTTTTTTCAAATTTTAAAACACTCTTATATGGTATTGACAATTTGCCTTTACCAGAGTTATTTATTTTTTTACTAGCGTCACCAAATAAAGGATACTTTAATGTATGCATCAAATGATCAAAATGATGTTCTTCCCACACGCATCCAGAGTATCCATTACGATATTTATTGTACCAGTCTTGTGGAGTTAATCTTGGCATTATTTACTAGCCTCATTATAAGCCCAGGCTAAAGCATTAAAACCATTTACGGCCTTTACTCTTAGCTCTGGTGATAGATTGATATTATCATCCCCAATAGCGGCCACTATAACTTCTTTTGCTTCTTTTGCTAACGAAGGATATTTGCCCTTAATATCCAACTTTAACATGACTCCGGCTATACTATTAGCTTGACGAATTTCTTCAGTATTTTTAATTACTAAATTTTCGCCATCTAACTCTACTAATTTCCCTAGATCAAGAGATAAATCTCTTAGTTTTTTAAAATCTGATTTAGAACCATTAGAAGACTTAAGAAGCTTAACAATATCATCAGCTTCTTTTTTAACATTAGAGTCTGATGGTTCCGTAAGTTCCATCACATCAATATTGCTTGGGCGATTTGGTAAAAAAGAACCAATATTGAATTTAGTTAATACTCCTAGTACAATTAATATTGTTCCTATTAATAATAAAATATTTTTACTCATACTTTTTCCTCTAATTTACAAACATTGGGACTTAGAAATGGAAACATTTGATCAGCAACCTTTACCGCCTCAGAACAGCCACTTTTTTCTGCTAAATCTCGTGTTTGCTTCCACGAAACAACCAGTTTAAAAAATATATCATCGTCTTTTGACACTACTATTTCTTTGGGTAGTGTTACAGGATCAATTTTTGGGATTGATACAACGGGTAATACAGAGCTATTATTTGAAGTCATATTTTTTACTTTATCAAATAATCCCAATAGTAGTTTTTGTACTGGGCTGAGTTTATCCTTGAATAACACAAATAATACCAAGCCCACCCCTGCATATAGCGCCAAATCCATAGTTGTTAAACGACTACTGAATTCTTGAAAACTTTCTGTAAAATTCATTTTATTTTTCCTTTTATTTGTCTGAAACTTTTGGAACCGTATCTATAGAACTATCAATTATTGAATTAGGATCAACAAAGACACCAGTACTTCTGAAGGTTGTAACCATGGCATCTATTGTTGAACTCACCAATGCCATTAAAAAAATTTTCACATACTTATGTATAATAGGCTCTACCAAGTTTGGAACAAAGGGTATATTTATCACTAAGAAAACGCTATCATAAAATTTAGATAGCATATCCATAGCTATAACCTTTTTATCTGCTCCCGGTAAATTTGTGGCTTTATTTTCTATAACCCGAATAGTTGCAACAATAGCTAATTGTAGAATTTTCCACGCCTGATCTATAGCCACTTTTTCTACAGACTTTAAAGACAACTTGGCTTGTTCAACTAGTTTATCTATTTCTGGTTTTATATCTTTGAGAGTGATACTCTGAGCATGTACCTCAGTATTTTGCATTATTACTATCCTTATTATTAGAATTTAGCCTTATAATTATAATACACCAAATACCCGTACTACTGTTCTATGATTGGTTTCTTTTTTGTCGTGATTTTTTTCTTTATTCTACTATTTTTACGATTAGCTTCTTTTCTTTCTGTCTCAGAAGCTGTACTCCACCAAGTTTGTTTAAGTTTTGTTCTACCATTAATATATTTAAATAAGACCATAAGTTGTCCTATAATTAGAATTGTTGCTTCTAATCCTCTACTAGTTTCTTGGATTAAATTTTCTTTTTGACTATTATCTTCTAATAATCCAACAAGATATAATCCACTAAAAATAAAACTTACTAAAGTAAACCAAAATTCACTTGTTCTATACCCAGGTTTTACCATATTTATTACCTTTTTATATAGTTAAATTAAAGATACTAATATCTTAAATTCATCAATATTACCAATAAATCCAGCACCAGCACCAATATTATCTCCTTCGCCAATATTAAGTTGTGAACATTGGAAAGCATAAGAACTAGTACCGCTGGCCACTTCAACATCATTAGCAAAAATCTTCATAGTAGTGCCACTTCTGGTAATAACAACGCGCGTCCATGTATTGATAGGAGCAACGCCAGTTGATGAAATTGCTATATCAGAAGTTTGTGTTCTACCAACACTTAAAGAGCCACTACCAAATTGACCCCAAGTTAAATGTAAACCATTATTAGTAGTAGATGTCGCAAATGGAAATCCGTAACCAACACCAGGAGTACCAGTTGGATAAATCCACAAATCTATTGTAAAATCTCCAGTAAGATCTATATCAGAAGTATCTGTTGTGTAGAGATATCCATTTTGATCAACGGATAAAGATCCAGCACCAATTTGTTTATTTGTAGTATCTAGCGTAGCGGTTGGACTAATACTAATAATTCTTCCAGTATCTATAGAATCAACGAACGGAGAAGAGTTCATATTCAAGTACATATTATAAGAAACAAGTACTGGAGTAACACTATCACTAGAACCACTATATGGTCCTACATCAATATTATTTTGTGCAGCAACTCTAAAGATATAGGGAGTATCATTAACTAATCCAGTAACTGATACTGATGTAGACACACCAATACCATCGTTGAAAGTGCTCCATGTAGTTCCGCTATTTGCACTATACTGAATAATATAGTCTATGATAGCATCGCCGCCATCTGATGGTGCGCTCCAAGATAGATTAACAAGACTATCTCCACCTGTACCAGTCACTCCGCTGGGTGCTGAAGGTGCTATAGCTGGTAGGTTGGAGTATATTATACTGTCCCATCTATTTGAGATACTATCATAAATACTATCTATAAATGTTGTCGTATGATTTGCGTTATCTATTACTCCACTATTAATAATACGAAAATTACTATGCAGAGTTAAAACTTGTCCATTTGTTCTTTTTACTCTCCATAAACTTCTTTGACCATCAGATGAATTAGATGGAGCAGCTAGTGTTGCATCATCTGATAAATTAATATTAAATACATTATATAAACTAACATCGGTACTAATTGTTCCACTAGCAGAATTAATATTTTGTATATTAGGCGTTATAGTATCCTGAGCAATTATTGACGACAATACCGATAATGATACTTTACTTGTAACAGCAGATCCACTTGGATCGTCCATCATTAGAAAAAGATCATCACTACTTAATATGCCGCTACCATCAGGAAGTTCATTAACCCTAATAATACCCATATATTTCTCCTGTAATTTTATTTATAATATTTTATATATACACCATACTAGTATCACTGTTCGACCCACTGATAAGTACTAGGATCTAAAGTAGCTTGTTCATTGGGTTTAGGAGGAATAAAAGCGTCTAAATTAGCATCATAATAATAACCAATACCAGCATAATTACCCCTATAAGGAATTAAAATTCTATTGTATAATTATTCAATACTAAAAAAAGATCTACATTCTTCTTCGCTATCAAACCAATACCAGCCGTCTTGCGGATACTCATACTCGGCGTGGATTTCTTTCAGAAGCGTAAATGTCGGCGCATAGACGGCATTTGGCGCGTATAGCAGTTCGTTACCGTCGTGGTCAAACCTGTAAAAGCCGCTTGTGTCCATAAACACTAGACCGTGACGGTCCACCCCTTTGCTGTGGCGATTGATGGTGTATGCGATGCCGTTCCCCAGTTGCCGGTGACCGTGATGGTCTTCCCGCTGCCGGTCGCGGACAGTCCCGTATAGATGGCGTTGAGCGCGGCCGGAGACAACTTGCACGCTGCGTAGCTGATGTTCTGATTTGTTCCAGACAGCGGAGCAGCGGATAGCGACGAGCAGCCGCTGAACATTCCCGAGAAATTTCCCGAAGTAACAGCGGAAGTGTTCAAAGCCGGGGCGTTTACCAGAGAGATGCAACTGGAGAACATGCTCTGCATATTAGCGACGGCTGCTGTGTTGAAAAGCGGTACTGACTGAAGCGCGCTGCAACCCGTGAACATATTTACTGTACTTAGGGCCGCCGCTGTATTGAGAAGCGGAACCGTGATGAGCGCTGTGCAACTAGAAAAAAAGTTCAAAAAAGTAGTAACGGCTGCTGTGTTGAAAAGAGGAATAGTGGTAAGGGCTTCGCAAAGCCGGAACATGGTACTCATGTTTGTGACCGACGCTGTGTTGAATAGCGGAACGCTGGTGAGTGCGCGGCACTCGTTGAACATATCGGACATATTTGTGACAAGAGCCGTATTGAAAAGAGGAACAGTAGTTAACTGCGCGCAGCCGAAAAACATACTGCTCATGTTTGTGGCCGCTGCCGTGTTAAAAAACGGCACTGACTTAAGCGCGGTGCAGCCGTTGAACATACCGCTCATGTTTTGGCAGGCCGCCGTATTGAAAAGCGGCACTGACTGAAGCGAGGTGCAACCCGTGAACATACTGCTCATGTTTGTGGCCGCTGCTGTATTGAGAAGCGGCACATACTGGAGATTTCTACAGCCCGAGAACATACTAAACATAGCCGTTGCCGATACTGTGTTGAAGAGAGGTATCGATCTCAGCGAACGGCAATTAGTGAACATAGCGCCCATGCTTGTGACCGATGCCGTGTTGAATTGTGGAACCAACTGAAGCATGCGGCAGTCTTGGAACATATTTGCCATGTTCGTCACGCTGCCGGTTGAAAACAGCGGCACGGACTGAAGCACCCAGCAGTTTTGAAATT
>Ga0208975_1001164_pt1 | contig 11499 bp, 25 predicted proteins | sample GreLakmeER78MSRF_FD_187700 | JGI IMG/M metagenome (GOLD analysis project Ga0208975, IMG submission 187700) | Freshwater lentic microbial communities from great Laurentian Lakes, MI, USA - Great Lakes metaG ER78MSRF (SPAdes) | ecosystem: Environmental > Aquatic > Freshwater > Lake | place: Great... | reverse complement strand
GCGAGCGAGAAAGCAGGCACGATATTTGGCTACAGGTAAATCGTTTCAAACTTTGTGGCTTGGTCATTGGCATCAATATATTTCTACGCCGTCAATGATTGTGAACGGCAGTTTAAAAGGTTTTGATGAGTATGCGATGTTGATGGGGTTCGGTCACGAACAACCGCAGCAGGCGTTGGCGATTGTTACGCCTGAAAGAAATATCACGATTCAAGCACCTGTGTTTTGTTTAGATCGAAAAAAAGAAGGCTGGTGAAAGATGAGAACAGTAGTGCTGGTGATTTGGCACGATGCTCATTCGGTTGCTGATTCTTGGATTGATGTTGCTGATATCGATGTTGAGCCTGCTGTGGTTGAGAGTGTCGGTTTTTTGTTACCCGATGCGAAACCGAAGCATATTGTTTTGGCACAGAGTTTGACTGGTGATGAGTGTGATCATATTTTGGCAGTGCCTGTTGAGATGGTGCGCTCTATGAAGGTTTTGTGTGCTGATGGATATGTAAGGGCAGATCAGGTAATCTAAAAAGTTGTGCGAGGCGTTCTCCTTCTCCGCCTGCGCATACGAGTTGAGTTGCCTCAGCAGAAATGTTGGGGCAACTCCTCGTAGCCTTCTAAAACCGTTATTTTGTTAGAGTTTTAATGATTTTGTATTTTGAAGACTGTCAGATATAATTGATGTATCAGGCAAACGCCTGAAAGTTCAAGAGGAGGACTTATGAAGAAGGTAGAAAGAAAGCCACTAGTTTTCACAAAAGAAATCTATGAAGAAGGTGGAAACCAATTTGAGGTTTTAGCAATTCAATCAGGGTCAGAGAATCTAGATATGTCAAATGATAAGTGCTGTCTATGTGGTTGGAAAATCCGCAACGGTGGCAAGCACTCTTATTTAGTTCACAAATTAAACGGTAATTTCAAAGGCGCATACAATACGCTTCTTCGTTGCGATATTCCCGAATTGTGGCACGATATGAGAGTCTCACAAGGTGGATCAGCGATTGGTGCAGAGTGTCGAAAGAAGTTGCCAGCAGAGTTCGTGTTAAAAGTTAGTGATTGGGATAACCAATAAGACCGAAACCCCGAAAGGGGTCTAGCGATTACTTCGCTACTGATGAGGTCAGAAAATCTCAAAGTTCAAGAGGAGGACTTAGAAATGGAAACAGTAAAAGCAAATATCGTGTCTGACATATGTGAAGAAGCAATTAGGGAAATAAAAGAAACGATAGAACAATACGGTGTTCCGTGTTGGGTTGCTCATACGAGTCATCGAGTTCGTAGTGCAGTTCCAAAAGAAGTCTTAAGAGAACTATTAGCCACAGCAAAAGTTTCACAAGGTTGGTCTAAACAATTCGATGGACAACTTATTTTCGGAAAAACACGAACCGATGACAAAGACAATATCTTGGAATGGGCAAAAGAAAACATTTTCGAAATGGTGACAGTCAAACAGGTCGCTGATGCTTGCAGCACTAGCGAAAGTTTTGCCAGACGCACGATGAACTCTCGCCCAGATGTATTTAAGAAATTCGGTAAAGAATATGAGATTCGAGATGCTGAAGCAGATCGTAAAGCACAAAAGAAATGAACTAAAACAAAGTTGAAATTACTCTGCAACACCCTCAAGTAATACTCAGATTACTATAAACAACAAAGAAAGAAGGACATATGGAACGGCTAGCGAAACCGAAACACGGAAGTAAAGAATGGTTACTGACTAGATGGCGAGATGATTTAGGTAAGTGTGTGTTCGGGGCTTCCGATATCCCTGTTCTGATGAACGCTTCGCCATACAAGACGAGAGGGGAATTGTTTGCTGACAAATTGAATGAACCAGTAGAGCAAGCAGAGTCAGCAATCTTTCGGCGTGGCAATCTGCTTGAGAAGCCGTTGCTTGAAGCAGCATCAGAGGAATTGGGATACACATTCTTTACACCTGACACGATTTATCGTGACGGCAGGCTGTCTGTTTCGCTTGATGGTGTGGATAATTCGATTCAACCTGAATTTATAGTCGAGGCGAAAACTTCAACAAGGTATTCAATTCACGATTCTTCTGATCTTCCTGCCGAATGGCTTTGGCAGGGCTGGGCGCAGCAGGCGGTGCTTCAATGCCCTGTTTGGTTTAGTGTCCTTGATCGTGATTTGCGTATCAGTGTTGTTGAATTACCTGATAATGCAGCAGCGATTGACAGCCTACGCCTTGAAGCGGAAGTGTTTGGTGAATGGGTTGATACTAACAGCGCACCGCTAGACGAGATCAATAACTTTTCGGCTGATGACATCGCACGGATTTTTCAAGTTGCGCCAACAGCGATTGATTTGCCGAACGGTGCAGGCGACTGGGTGCTTCAGTTAGAGGAAGCACGAGCGTTGGCGAAGCAGGCAGCAGAACAGGAAGCAAAAGCCAAAGATGAACTTGCACGAATGCTGCTTGGGAACGAGATCGGTTTGTTGCACGGGCAACGGGTCGTATCGTGGAAGCAGCAAGATGGCAAGACTTCTTTCGATACGAAAGCGTTGCGTGAGGCGCACCCAGAGTTAGTTAAGCAATATGAGAAGCAAGGTAATCCCTACCGTGTGATGAGAACACACAGAGAGAAGGTAAGCAAATGAGAAAATCAATGACAATGAGTGCAGAAAAGATAGAACAACGCAAAGCCAACAAGTTATTGACACCGAAGCAACTTCTAACAGACCCAAATAAAACAACTTTTAATGTTGCTGAAGTGTGCAAAATACTTGGTGTTGGCAGAACAACGATCAATCAAGATATTCAAAACAAAGGCACAATTATCAACTCAGTTCCAGCATTGAGAGTTGGCAAACGAATTTTGTTTTCAGCAACGCTATTGCGAAATGCTCTAGGAGTTTCAGAAATAGAATTAACAAAGAAAGAAGGAACAAGAAATGAGTAATGAAACTGAAGCAGTTATGTTGAAAGCGGTGCTGGAACAATATGCAACTCCAGACCCGAAGATCGTTGGAACGATTCCACGCAACGGAATCAATCTGGCGTATGTAAGCCACGCAGAAATCACTCGCATCTTGATTGAGATTGACCCAATGTGGAACTGGCAGCCTGTCGCTTGGGTTGATGGCAGACCTGCGATTCACGAAGCAAACGGTGTCGCAACGATGTGGGCAACGCTCACATTGTTAGGCAAGTCGCTTGTCGGTGTCGGTTCGGTTCGAGCCGACAAACCTGACCTTGATAAAGAACTTGTCGGTGACTTTTTGCGAAATGCTGCGATGCGATTTGGTATCTGTTTATCCCTTTGGTCTAAACAGGACTGGGAAGTAAAAGGAAATGTTGAAAGCATTACTGCGCTTCAAACCCGTAGAGCAGAGCAGATTCAAGAATCAAAGAACAATCACCCTGCAAATCAGCAGATCAATAATGATCGTTCAGTTGGTTTAACTGATTCTGAAATCGAAGCAGCCTTCACTGCCCCTTCAAAACCTGTGACAACCAAGATCGGCAGTTTGATAAGCGATAAACAAAAAGGGCTGGTTTCATCGTTATCAAAAGAAGTTGCTGACGGTGATGTGAAGCCGATTATTAGAACTTTATTCAATAAAGAAAACTTGAACACTCTTACCACTAAAGAAGGTTCTGATTTAATCAAGCGTCTAATGGATATGAGAAAGAAATCAACTGATGAACAACCCTTCTGAAGAATTGCAGATGGCTTACGAGTTTGCGATTGGTGTCTTGATTGACTGCGCCCGAAAAGTTGTTGTCTTTGATGGCACTGATCGTAAATCGTTAGATGATTTGCGTGAAGCAGTTTTTAAGTTTGGTGAAGTAAACGATTTGATTGCGAGGTTTTATAGTGAGTCGTGAACACTGGTCTGAAGATGCTGTTTGTCGAGGTAAGAAGGCAACCATATTCTTTCCTGATCACAGGACTTTGAATGAGCATCGTTACGATGAAGCGTTAGCGATTTGCGCAAACTGTCCTGTGCGTCAAGAATGTTTAGATATGGTTATTGTGTTAGAGGACACTGATGATCGTTGGGGTGTTTTTGGTGGTATGACACCGCCCCAGCGAGCGAAGTTGCGTAGAGAGTTAAAGGAGATGGTGAAATGAACGCAAAACTTTGTGCCTGTTTAGTGAAGCGTGTTCTTCCACGAAAGCCTTTTTGTGGTGAGAAGATAGATGACGCTGATGAGGACTGAAAAACAAAAGAAAAAACAATTAATTAACTGGCAGTTTGTTCAATCCGATTTATTTGATCATCTGTTGGCTTATACGAGCCAACTATCAGAAATAGCAGAGTCTTTATATTTAGAACTAGATGATTTACAGAGGCAAGCGTCTGAGTTTGAAAAACAAATGCGAGAAGAACTTAAAAGGAAACAAAATGAGGATTGAGGAGCGCAAAGGCGATTGTCAAGGCAATCGTGATAAATGCAAACTGCCTGACTGCCCTAAGTTTGGCACTCTTGGCAGACCATCACGAGATGGCAGTAGGCGAGTAAAAGGTTGCGCTGACCCGACAGCACGAGGGAAAAGATCTCGCACGAAAGGATTAAACAAGCAGCGTGTCGCTCGTAAGCGTCTTGGTGTTGCGCCTTCACATAAGTTCGGTGATGGTAACGAGGAACGCTGGCAAGATGTTTTGTTTGCTAACGAAGTCAAAGCAGGTAAGCAGATTGGGGCTGCTGTTACGGCGTGGCTTCGTATAGAGGCTCAGGTGCGTTCTAACGAGGCTGATTTTGGTTCTAGGCGTAAACCTACACGGGCGATTTTGATGCCTGACGATTGGGGCAGCGAAGGTTTAGTGATGATCAGGCTTAGCACTTGGGAAGAATTAGTGCGACCTGCGATGCACGAATACTACGAAATAGGCGCAAATGAATAAACCGTTCAGTCAGCAGCATTATGACGAAGATGATTGGGCGAAATATCAAATCATCGATTGGCTTCAAGGTAAAGGCTATGAGGCGTGGATTAATCCTGACAAGTTCGGTATAGATATTTTGGCGACACGCTGGGGCAGAGAGTTTGCTTTCGAAGTAGAGGTCAAACATAACTGGCGTGGCAAATACTTTCCGTATGAGCAGGTTCATTTCTCTGCTCGTAAACGAAAGTTTGTTGCGCTTGATGTTGAGACTTGGTTTGTGATGTTGAATCACGAAAGAACACACGCTTTATTGATTGACGGTGAACATATTTTGACTGCACCAATCGTAAATAAAGACACTAAATACTCGCTAGATGAGGCGTTCGTTGAAGTTGATATTCAATGGGCTATATTCAGAGACTTGAAAGAGGAGGCAGAATGACACCAGCACAGATCGAGGGGTTTATAGATCGTATTTGTGGTCTGTTCCCAACGAGCCAGATTGGGCGTAACACGGTTAAGAACGCTTGGACAGCAGACGATCTGCTGCTGCTACAAGATGTTGATGACGCACGAAAAGTTGTGCCGCTGATTATGGAACATCACGACAAGTTCCCAAGCCTTAAAGAAGTTCATAAAGCGTTCGCTTTGCTTCGAAAGCCTGCAACAGATCAAACGATTATTATCTGCGAGATTTGTGACGGCAACGGTTGGGATAACGGGAAGCGTTGGAACTTCAACACTAAAGAATTGATTTGTGAGGGTTTTACGAAAGTCGTTATGGAGCGCACATACACCTATGTTGTGCCTTGTAAGTGTCGGGAGTTCGGCGCAGCGTAATTGAATAGCAAACGAAAACGAGAAGAATACTCACGCAGACCTAAACCATTCGCACGGTAGTTGGTGACACTCGGTAACGAGGGTTGATCACGCTGTAAGCAATTATGGTGTGAGGCGAATAATTTATTTGGGAATCGCAGTGAGGCAGAGCGATAGGGGGGTTTCATAATCTCTAAAGTTTGCTGTTGCTTGAATATATATATATATATGTTCAAAGTCAGTAACAACAATGCTAGGGTTAAGACACACGCCGACTGAGGCGAACGATGAGCGATTACGCCACGACCTGTCAAGGACAGAAACAAGAAAACTAATAAACCATATCCAAGCCAAGAAGGAGGCAAGGTGAACGGAGTTACTGTGAAGAAATTGTTAATTGTATTTATTGCGAGTGTTATTGGTTTTGCTGGTGTTGCTGAGGCTGTTAGCGCACCGCAGCAAGTTGATCTTTATGTTATGCGCCAGCACCCGTTCGATTATGTATTAGAAAAGAAGCGCACTGTTCCCGATTGGGCTAAGTGTCCTGATCTTTGGAATCAGTTGCGTGACGCTGGCTGGCTTGAAAAAGATGTTGTTAAGGCTGATGCGATTATGTGGCGTGAATCTCGCTGTCTTGCTTCAGCACATAATAAGAATGATCCGAACACAGTGCAAGGTGTTAAAGGTTCGTTAGGGCTTTTTCAGATAAATTTGTTTTGGATTCAACGCACTAGTTATTATCCAAAAGGATATTTACAAACAGTTTTAAATCGTGAGATCGTTCCAACAGATTTGTTTGATATCGCTTTAACCATCGATGCAGCGCAGGCTTTAATTCGATATGACAGGGCGCAGGGTAACTGTGGCTGGAGTGCTTGGCTCGGTTGCTGAATGATTTTTAATAAAGTTCTAGAACCCTAATAAACTAAGGGTTTTAGGAGGATTTAATACTTTGATGTTTTATGGCAGTTCAGTCATAATTGATCTATCAAGTTCAAGAGGAGGACTGAAATGCAAAAGAAATATGTTCATTGCAATAAATGTGGTTGCGAATGTTTTTGGGATACAAACCGAAACGGCAAACGGTATTTGGCGCAGCGTAATGAGCGAGAATACGAAGATGGCACAGGCACTTGGAAATCACCTCACTACTGCACAGCAACACCTGAAGAAGCAGCCGAATATCAAGCATCGATTCAGCGTTGGAAAGATGAGCAGGCTCAAATTGTTTCTAAGGCTTTAGCCGATGGCGAAATCATTGTGGGTCAAACAGTCAAGGTTCGCAGGGGTCGCAAAGTTCCAATCGGAATTATTGGCATCGTGTTTTGGGTTGCTGAAGAACCTGATCATTTTGGTGTAATAAAGATTGGCATTAAAACTGAGACTGGCGAAAAACATTTTCTTGCACAGAACAATGTTGAGTTCTACTTTGACGGTGCTGATGAACTATATGAAAGCAGAGTTGCTGTTGAAAAAGCAGAAGCGAAAGAACGCAGGAAAGCCCGTAAAGCATCAATAGCGTCAGATGAAGAAGAAGAAATTTAATAACCAACTAAGAGGAGGAACAGAAATGAACTTCAAATCATTGAACCCATCTGATAAATGGTCATCTCTAAAAATCAAATACTATGATCGCAAACCTTTTTCACCAATGATTGGTCACGAAATGAAAGTGACTTTAACTCAACTCCCGACATTTTACCAAAATGAAAACGGTTTCATCGCTCAATGCTCATGTGGCTTTAAAGCAAGGCATCGTGGTCACATCAGCAACAAAAAAATTACTGAGGTTCATAACGCCGAGATCACCGAACTCCTCCAGTTGGGTATATCGCTTTCTGATTTTTACAATTCAACAAAAACAACAACAGAGGAAGAACAGAAATGAACACAATAGATAGAAAACAATACACCAGCATTAATCAGATTATTAACGAAGCAGAAAGAGCAGGTTCACACTTCTTTAGTAAAGCCACGCTGAGGTTCTTTAGCAGTCGAATTCATAGCGAAATTTATGGTGGCTGCTATTTCATAACGAGTGAGCGAGATCATTACAGAGATAGCAATCCTCGCTTCTATACGATCAGAAAGTATGAAGGCGGTCTGAAGGTTGAAACAGTTGGCGAGTTCTGCCAATACACTTCAAAAGCACAAGCAATATCAGCAATCAAAAAACTAATCAAAACAGAGGAGACAAAATGAAAATCACTAAACACTCACTAGATCACATAGAACTGATCTCTAGTGGCGACACAGCACTATTCGAAATCAGGCTTGTAGTAGCAATGCAAGACTGGTCAGATGACGAAGCCGATGCAGGCTTTGACGAAACAGGTGCGCTCAGTTGGCTAATGAACCTATTAAGCCTCGCAGCAGCAGGCGAAGATATCCAGACAGGCGCACAAGAGTTCTTGAAATCAATGATGACACTGAATGAGGAACGAGTGCATCTTTGCAAAGTAGAGAAAATTAACTACAACATCGATGAGATAGGGGAAGTTAAATGAAACCACAACAATCTTTATTCTTTTCACTAACAGCAATCGGACTACTTCTTTTTATGATGGTTTTGCCATCTGAAACCGAATCAACTTCAGCAGGTTGGGTCGGCTACGGCATAATCATCGGTCTATTGCTTAGTGTGGCTTTAAGAGCCTTCAGCATCTTGTCTTATGAGCGCAGTTACAAACGACCACGAAGGACATACACAAATCGCAGCCGATAGGCTCAAAGTGTTCTCGTGCCAGCCAATCATCGCTTTCAACCCCTCTTGAGCGGTGGATTCTTCCCTAATAGGGTTGGCTGGTGCGAGAACTTATTTTTATTTGAGAAAGAAAGCGAAGCGAGTTATGACCTTAAAAGATTTACAAAATGCGGTAGCATTTCTGAGAAGGCTAAGTGTTGGGCAGATGGAAGCCGAAGAATTGATAGCAACAGTTGAAGCGTTAGAAGCAGAAATCAAGAAACGGAGGCAAAAGAAATGAGCGAAAGTTTGAATGCTGAACTGCAACACTGGCAAGCACGAACAGATGATTTACAGGTTGCTTTAGAGCGTGTGCGTGAAGAACGAGATCAATTACGGCTTGATTTAGAGACACTTCAAAATGGTTTCGATACAGCAACAAGAGAATTAGCGATGTATAAGCAGATGGTTGATCGTATGCGTATCGCTATGTCTCAAGGCGCAGAACTGTAATCAAATGAGAATCAAATGTCTCAACTGCGGTCACGCTTTTGAGCCAGAGCCAAGAAGAACAGTTGGCTGTTTATGCGATAGTGACGCACCGACTTGGATTGGTGTAGCCTCTGACGGCAAGTTGATTACAATGAGTTACGCCAACTATGAGATAGAAAAGGATTAGAGATGGGACAGCGAAAAATAGAACATCTGATTGTAGATATTGATTCAGTGCAATCTCACGAAAAAAATGTTAGACAAGGCGATATTGGGGCTATCTCTGAATCTTTGAAAACTCACGGACAATACAAACCTATCGTTGTCGATCGGCGCACAAACAAAATCTTGGCAGGCAACCACACTTGGAAAGCAGCGAAGGCTCTTGGCTGGCAACAGATATCAGCAGGGTTCATAGAAACAAAAGATGATGACGAAGCCTTACGAATTTTGATTGCAGACAACCGCACAACTGATCTTGCTACCTATGATGATTCAGGACTGGCAGAACTTTTGAAAGAACTATCTTCAACCGATATCGGTCTTGATGGCACTTTATTTGATGGTGATGAGTTAGATGATTTACTTTTTAAATTACAAGGTTCTGTAGGTTTTGTTGCTGAAGGTTTAAGCATTACTGAATTAAAAGAAGGATACGAAAATGCTGAGATTAGGAATCTTTCACTACCCTATGATCGTGAACAACTAGATGTAATCAAGCAACGCCTGACTGAACTAATGACTAAAATGAATTTACCGTCATTTTCAGATGTTGTATGGAATTTAGTTTCTAAATCTTTATGAAAATAATTGAAGCCTCTTTCAGAGAATGGAAACCAGTTGATAAAAAGCAAACAGCACCAATGCTTAAAAATCCAATAAATGATGATTGTATTTTAATCGATAAAGAGCATCAAATAGTTGTTGCTGCACAAATTCATATCAAGCCAGAAATGGAAAGCGTTTGTTCGCAAATCTCACGATTTCTTAGGCATGATGTTAAATGGGCGATGGATTCTAAAGTTCCTGCACGATTGTCTGGTATCCGAAGTGTGAATAGAGTTTTTGGAACATTAGAACCGAATAAATTGCGTAGGCGTTATGGTTGCACATCAGCAATCCTCAATAAAGAAAATCCCAAACTTTTAGAATTATTAGCACAAATATCTGTGAGCAATTTTGATTTATTTAAAGAAATAGATATGCAGAGGGCAACAGAACATGAAAACATAGTAAAAAAAGAAATACATTCTGATTGGTTGATTGCTGGAAGTCCATATACTTCAGGAATTATCAACAACTCTGCGGCACTTCCGTATCATAAAGACAGTGGCAACCTGATCGGCAGTTGGTCAGCGATGCTTTCAATAAGAAAAAATATGGAAGGCGGACATTTGCATCTTCCAGAATATGATATAACACTGGGTATACCAGATAGATCAGTAACAATATTTAATGGGCAGGCACTATGGCATGGAGTTACTCCAATGGTGGCAGCCAAAAAAGATGCTTATAGGTTCACAATCGTTTGGTATGCAAAGAAAAAAATTTGTCAATGTGGCTCTGCCAAAAATGAAGTTCAACGAGCAGCAACGGAAGCATCAAAATTCTTATGACTTTAGAATTAAACAAAGTCAATGTTGGCGGTCTTGACTGGCTGATCAGACCTGATTCATCAGACATCAAATCGATTAACGAAGTAGTCGGCAAACACTCATACGAAAAGCAAGGCATTAGCCTTAACACAGGCGAACACTGGATTGATTTAGGCGCAAACATCGGCGCATTCACAGTCCTCGCAGCCTCCAAAGGCTGCCAAGTAACAGCCTATGAACCTGACCCTGTATCTTGGCGAATGACAAAAGAGAACCTCAAAATCAATGGACTAGAAGCAGAAGTAATCAACGCAGCCATAACAACCACAACCACAAACAACGCCACCTTCTATGTGAACAGCGCACGAAAAAACTACTGGCGAAACAGCCTCGTTAAACAATGGCGAGGAGGGAAAACAATCAAAGTAAAAACACTCAACTTCAAAGACTGCCTATATACAGGCGCACATATCAAAATGGATATAGAAGGATCAGAGTTCCCAATACTAGAAAACCTAGACTTCAAACAAATCGGCAACCTAGTCTTTGAATGGTCATTCGATGTAGATCCATCAATCAGACGATTTCAAAAAGTAATAGAAAACCTACGAGCCAACTACACAAAAGTAACCTACGGAAAGTTTGACGAAACCTACACAGACTGGCAACCTTCATGGTTTCCACCATGCAAAACCATCTACTGCATAAAATAAGATGGCAATACAAAGACCCTGCCTAAACTGCCGAACCCTCACAACTAACGCCACTAGATGCACCAGATGTCAAACACTTTGGAACAAACAACACCCCAAACCTGAACGCCCACACTACAAAGGCGACTACAGGAAACGAGCCAAACAAATCAGAGACACTGCTATCGCCTGCTGGATATGTGGCGAAGGCAAACGAGCCAACGACCCATTCACAGCCGATCACCTACTGCCCAGCGACCCTAACAGCCCTCTGGCAGCAGCCCATCGCTCTTGCAACTCAAGACGGCAAAACAAACCCATCACATCAAATTAGATATATATGCGATTTTTTCTACAGGGCTAGCCCTACTAC
>Ga0208975_1001161_pt1 | contig 11512 bp, 21 predicted proteins | sample GreLakmeER78MSRF_FD_187700 | JGI IMG/M metagenome (GOLD analysis project Ga0208975, IMG submission 187700) | Freshwater lentic microbial communities from great Laurentian Lakes, MI, USA - Great Lakes metaG ER78MSRF (SPAdes) | ecosystem: Environmental > Aquatic > Freshwater > Lake | place: Great... | reverse complement strand
AGATAGAGTTAGTCAATCTACCTTAATAGTTAAAAAAGATAAAGAAACTGGAAATAGTTTTTTAGAGCCTTTATACTTACGCTCTAGTGACGATTTTAAGCCTATCTATATTGGCTTTAACAAAGAACTAGAAACTTACGAAGTAGTAGAGGGTGGAGCTACAGGACAAGTTAAAAAGGCTTTTAGTATGGCAAACTATACTAAAATAGAATTAAGTAATATGAGCGATTTAATTTTTGCTCAAGAAAAAGAGTTTACCTATGGAGCTTTAACCATTCGAGCCAAAGCTATTTTTGGAATAGGGGACACAAACGTAAGGCGTATAGTTATACCTTATTTAATTCAAGAAAAATTTATTAAAAATAAAGGAGGTAACTATGTAAGATTTTAAAGTGAAAAATTTTAATTAATATAAACTTTTAAAAACTAAAAAAAATGATACCTAAAATAAGAAAAAAAACTATTAAAGATTTTGAAAAAATTTTTAAAGAACAAATTAAAAATAACTTAAATTCTCCTTTTAGCTATGATAAACAAAATGCAGTTAAACTAGCTTTATATTATATGCAAGGGTATTTTCAAAAAGACAATAGTACAATATCAAAAGTATTAGTAATTATTAATAACGAAACTATTTAATAAAAAAACTATGAAAAACGAAAAAACAACAAAAGAAGCTATGGAAAAAATAATTTTTCTAATGCAAAAGGAAACTATTAAAATTGTAAAAATTTACGAAAAAACACAAATGCTAACAAAAGAACAAAGTAGATTTTTATATTTGATAACTGACTTTTTAAAAAAATATACTAAATTAGAAAATGGAAAATAAACCTAAAAAATTTATAGCTATAGCTAAAGTAGAGGAATTAGGTATAACTAAATTTGTTAAGTATAGATTTAACTTTATTGATAATTTTATTAGTTGGTTAAATTCAAGGTACAAAGTTTATTATATTAATATCTACTCTAATGTAGGCGAAACCAAAAGGCAAAAGGTAGGTAGTTGGGGGAGTCGGAAAGGACTGGAGCTTAACTAAAAAAGAAAGCCCTCCTATTAATAGGGGGGCGTTTCTTTGTACCTACATTCGAGTAGGTGAGAAGCCCTAGCAGGACTTACTACTTTGCACCACAAATATAAAAAAATAATTAATAGCTCCAAGATTTAGGGGCTATTTTTTTTAATTTAGCAAAATGGAAAAAATAATGAAATACAAGGTAGGGGATATATTTTTAGATAAGAAAGGAAATATAGTAACCATTACAAAGGTAAGAGCTGACTACTACGAAACTTTAGAGCTATTAGTAGGGCGAAGCTACCAAACAAACGAGATAAGAGGTTACAGGGGCTTTAATGAGCTTACGCTTATTCATAACACTAACTAGTATTATTACTTTGAATAAAGGTACAAAGCAGTAAGTTAATTGAGTTTAGTTTATCGGTTTAGTTTAGTAGCCCTATATTATATAGGGCTATCTTAAACCGACTAATAAACCATTAAACCGACATTAAAATAATTTATATTAAGTTTAAATAATTAGATAATAGATATAAAATAATGAAAACACCTAAAGAATTAGCTAATAATTACGGAGTAACTACTAGAACTTTGCAGACTTGGTTTAAGCCATACGCTATTTTGTTTAAAAAAAACAAGCGTAAAAGGTACTACACTATGGAAGAGCTAGAGTTTATTTACTCTAAATTTGGTAAAATAGAGGAAGTTAAAGGAAAGGAAAATTAAAAAATAGCTATTATCTACTTATTTACTTTTACTTTTGATTTAATGAATAAAGGCGTAAAATTTGCACTAATAGGGGGAGCTATAGCTTTAGGCTACTATTATTTTAAAAAGCTACGAGCTTCAAGCAAATTACTATTTTATCCTAAAATGATTAGACTGGAGGGTAAAACAATAAAGAACTTTAAAATAGTTCTAGATATTGAAGTAAATAACCCTACTAATTCTGATGTTAATATAGATAGCCTTAATATACTTATAAAAGATAGCGACAAAGAGCTAGGGCGTATTTTTGTAAATACTCCTAAAGTTATAACTAAAAACTCTACTAGTTTACTTTCGCTCCCTTTAGTGTTAAGTAAAATTAACGCTTACTTTTTTTTGTACGAGATTATAGCTAAAGGAAAAAATAAAGTAACTATAGAGGGTACAATAAATAGCGAGGGTGTGCCTGTTCCAATTAAAGAAGATATTAGTTTTTTATGATTTTAGATAGTTTGCCTAAAAGTAAAAATAGTAGCTTGTTTGTGGTAGAAAAACAAACTACTAATGATATTTTAAAATTAGTAAAGAGGGGAGTAAAAGATAGTAAGGAACAGGCTAAGTCTATAGCTTGGTACTTTCAAAATAAAAATAAAGTACAAGCGTGTAAGAATATATGGAGCTTTTTAAAATCTAGTATTGTTTACGAAAAGGAAACTAAAGATTTACAAACTATTAAAACGCTATCTAGATTATTAACACAAGATAAAAAGGGAGATTGTAAACATTTTTCGACTGCTACTGCTACTTTGTTAAGTTCTTTAAATATACCTTACTACTATAGGCTAGTAAGTTTTAACTACTACGATAAAACGCCTACTCATATCTATATTGTAGCTCTAGTAAATAATAGAGAAATTCCGATAGATTGTTGTATGAATACTTTTGATAGTGAACCAAGTTATAAATATAAAACCGATTATAAAAATTAATTAAAATGGCTCTAGAATACTTAACAGGAATGGAAAACGAATTAGGCAAGGCGAGAAAAAAAGTAAAAAAATCGCAAATTAAAAAATCAAAAGCTGAAAAAAAAGAAAAGCGTAAAAAGGTATTTAAAAAAGTAGCTAAAGTAGGTCTAGCTCCAGCACGAGCTTCGTTTTTATTAATTGTAAATTTAAACGCTCTAAAGTTAGCTACTAAACTAGCTAAACTTTATAAAATTGATAATCAAAAGCTAATTAACTTTTGGACTAAATTAGGGGGTAAAACTGAAGCTCTTAAAAAGGCAATAGAAAAAGGCTCTAAAGTAGCTTTAAGTGGTAGTGGGGATTTAGGAGTAGCTCTAGAAGTAGCTATTGCTACTGCTACGCCTTTAATAATTGCCGTAGTAAAAATCTTAAAGGATATGAAAATTACAAGCCCTACGGAACAGGCTGAAGAAGATAAAGCAATAGACGAGGGCAAGGAACTACTAGAAAAATCGCCTGACATTGAAAAAGGTAGTGCTGAAATGGATAAGGACAAAGAAGTAGGAATAACAAAAGACGAGGGGGAAAGCGAGGGTGGAGCTTTTGGGCTTTCAACACCAGTTCTTTTAGGAATAGTTGGAGCTATTGGAGTAGGTGGATATTTTTTATTAAAAAAGAAAAAGTAAACTAAAAATAAAACAACAATTAATAATAAACAAAATGGCACGAAAACGCAAAACAAAAACACGAAAAAGCTCACGCTCACGCTCACGCTCACGCTCTATGATAGGAGCTATTGACTTTAACTCTGTAGTTGGAGTAGTTGTGGGTGCAGTAGCTACTAAACTTTTAGACAAGGTAATTCCTGACACGATAAACGATAAAATCGTAAGTGGTGGTAAAGTTGCTCTAGGACTTGCTCTACCTATGCTATCTAAAGAGGGTAAAACTAAAAACCTTTTAAGTGGAGTAGGTAATGGAATGATAGCAGTAGGAGTAGTTGAGCTACTTAATAGCTTTGGAGTTCTTAATGGACTTGGGGCAAATGACGATGAAATGCTAGTAGTTTCTTTAGACGGAGCTGATGACCTTAATGTAGTTAATGGTATGGACGATATTAATGTAGTTAATGGACTTGGAGATGATGTACTAGGAGATGATGTACTTGCTAATATGGAAATGTCAGGAGATGATGATGATGATGATAACGAATTTAATTAGGCTTACTACTTTGCACTTTTATTCAAAATAGGGCTTTCGCTTCCCTACGAATTTTAAGCGAGTAAAAAATAAAAATAAAACAATACAAAATGTCAAGACAAAATTTTACAAAAATTAAAACTGCCTATACCAAACTTGGTAAAGGTAATGTGCGACTAACTCAAAGTAATTTGTTTTTAGTTCAAACTATTTCTCCTACTAAAACTACCTACACTTTTCCAGTTCTAGAAACTGAAACTACAGGTATTTTAGCAGATGAAATTAGATTAAACATTAATGATGAATTTATTACTACTCATGTAGGAATTTATCTTCGTGGTCAACTTACAGATGGAGCAGGCGTAACTACTCCTATTTTACATACTTACGCTCCAGTTCAATTAGATAGTAACTTTATTGTTGCTAATGATTTGTATAATGGCTTTATGCGAATTAGCGTAAATAACATTAATTACGTTGACAAATGGGGTATTAAAAAGCACGAATATCGTAGCGTAAGCCCACAATTTCAACAAGGCTCTATTCTAGTAGGTGGCGTAGCTACACTACAAGGAACCTCTACAATGCCTAGTGCAAAGTTTGAAGCAGACGGGGTTTACGATTGTAGTCCTATGGTTACTCTTTCAGGTGCAAAGAAAAACGAAGTAACTATCGTGTTGCCTCGTGCAATTAATCAATGTACTGGAGCTTGGAATACAAATCAGGGCGAAGCTGTAGAAGTTACTATTAGCTCTATTGCTATTAACTTGTTTGGTTACCTTGCACAAAACGGAGCGAAATTTCAATAGTATTAATTTTTGGGTAAAAAATTAGCTTTCCCTCATTAAAACCGAAGGAGAAATATGTCAGGGAGCGAAAGGTAATTTTAAGTTTGTTTATTTTTATATTTTCTAAACGAATATCCTACTAACATTTAAAAAAATGCAACAAACAAAAAAACAAACTTTGTCTACTAATTTTTTTCCTGTAAGAAAACACGAAATAGTAGAAGTAGTAATACCTGTAGGAACTACTAAAACTAGATTTAATTTACCTGACTTACAAAATTTAAGAAACGTAAAATTAAATGCAGTAGAGATTTTATCTGCTAATGATATGACTATTAGCCCTACTCAAAATCCTGTAGTTACGAACTTGGAGCTAGGTAGAGCTTACCTTACATTACAAGGCTATAACGGAGTAGAGTTTTTACACCAAAATCCACTAACTACGCTACATTACACGCAAGGAACTTTAATAGCTGGACAATTAAGTCAAGTACACCAATATCAAAAGCAGTTTACAAGTCAAAGGGTAAACTATCCTAAAAGCTATATTGAGTATTTTCCTCTAGTTGTGCCTGTAGCTACATTTTCTTTTTTAATATCTATCTACTATACTGATATGACTAATGAAGAAATTAATGGAGCTAATACGTTTAAAAACAAAAGCTAATTTATAAAGTTATGCAAGAGGTAGATTTAATCGGAACAAGCTCCGTTGCTAATTTAATAGAACAAAGTGGGCTAACAAAGTTTACAATATCAAGAGTAGGTCAACACAAAAATAGTGTGCCTGTTTACGAATTTGTAGGCTCTAAAAATACTAATAGACAAGCTAAAGATAGTTTCGTAGCTTGGAGTAACACTATACTTTATGGAGGTCAAAATAATAATGTTTACGAGCTTTATTTATTTAATGACTTTGATACAAACGAAGAGGGGCGAGAGCTGAAACACGCTAAAAATTCTAAGCTACGAATGACTTTTGTACTTAATAATAACCCTAAAGAAATTGGAGTATTAAATGGAATAGGCGAAGCTAGAACAAACGAAGTCCAATCTATAGCCGATCTAGTCAAATTAGCAGTTCAACAATACGCTAGTGAAAGGGATAATAAAGATTTAGCAAAAGAGATAAGTAAGCTACGAGAGGAACTACAGGAGCTTAAAGAGGAAGAGGAAGAAGAGGAAGAGGACAAAAGCAAGGATATGTTGATGCAGTTAGGGGGCGTTCTTCTGTCAAAGTTTGGAAACAAGAGCCAAGCAGAGCCAGTTGTAATAAATGGCGTAGATGAAAAGGAAGAAAATGTTAATAGAGCTATCAAAATTTTGTGGAAACACGATAAAAATTTAGATAAGGACTTATTAAAATTAGGAGCTTTAGCTGAAAATAACACGCAACAATTTAATTTTTTAATTAACGCCTTGCGAAATTTGTAAGGCTTATTACTTTGTACCTTTTTCAATATGCCGACTACATATAACGCTGACCAAATTATAGGCAAACAATTATTTGCTAAAAAAACTATAAAAATTGTAGGCGCTAATAATGTATATGAGATTAGCCCTAGTCAAGAAATTTCTACTATAAAAAAAGGGAATATAGTAGGGCGAGTTTACTCATACATTAGGGGGCGTAATGGTATCAATGGGGCTTACAATGGTAAAATTTATTGGGCTTTAGAAGAAAAGGTAAACGGAAAATCAGTGTTTGTTTTACACGAGCAAGGGGCTTTTGATTTAGATAGTTTAAAGGAGCAAGGCGTACAAACTGAAAAAGAAAAGGAAGAGGAAAAAAAGGAAGAGGATAAGCCCTTTGTAGAAAAAATAGCTGAAACTTTAGGTAGTGGCTTAAAAAAGATAGTTATTATAGGTGGAATAGCTTTTTTAGTTTATAAAATAGGTACTTTCGCTATAAGTGAAAAACTAAAAACTAGAACAAATGATAACTAAAAAAAGCAATACTGATTTAAGAAAAGCTAACAGGCTAAAAATGTATAACCAGTTTAGATTTTCAGGCTATATAGTAGAGGAAAATATAAACATTGAAAGCTCTAATACTTTTGGCTTTAGCTTTAAAAATACAGGAACTCAAATAGTTACTATTAATGGTATTGAGTTAGCTCCAAACGAGGAATTTAACGAGCCTTTACTAGCTAGTGAGCGTAGCTATGGTAACTATGTGGTAAAATTTGGTAGAGTAGCTCTATTGATTAACAAGCTACGAGTTATTGAGAAATTCCCTATAATATAAGACAATGGCTAAAAGATTTAAAAAAGGCTCTATAGAAGCCAAAAGGTTTATGGCAAAAATACGCCTTAAAAAAGGTAAGCCAAAAGCTACTAAAAAATCTTTAGGGAGTAATCTTTCTATTAATGCTGAAAATTTTTTAAAAATTATAAAAAAACTATATCCTAAAACTATAGTTATTGATACTACTACACCAAGCAAAGATATTAACAAAGCAATTTTAGAATTAGAGGGAAAAAAATTAATAAAAAAATTATCTTATAATAAAGGTTTTGCAGAATACGGAATTATAAATAAAAATTATAATCTTAACGCTTTAGCTTCAATTAATAAAAAAGATAAAGTTTATATTGAATTTTTAAATAAAAAGAAAAATTTTAAAAAAGATATTAAAAATTTTAATTCGTATGCTGAAGCTCTAAATTATGGTAAAAATAATTTAGATAATTTTAGCCCTGATATGATTAAATATAAAAATTATAATCTTAACGCATTAGCTCCAATTAATAAAAGTGAGCAAACTTTGTCTTTTGTGCCTAAAGTAATTACTGAAAATCAAATTCTAAAAGAGATTAACAAAGTAAAAGAGGAAATTTTACACCTTTTGGCTATGCAAAAGGAACATATATTAAAAGGACACAAAAGAAGTTTAGGGGCTTTAGTAAAAAACAAGCAAAAGGAAATAGGGAACTTACTAAAAAAATGTAAGTAATGCCCAGTCGCAAAGTACAGGATAGCAGTAATAGTAGTTCTATACGCTCTAAAAGTGATAGGAATAACAAATCTATTAACTATTACTTAAAGAGCTTCAGGAAGCCTAATTTAGCATTAGATAAGTATTTAGATTTATCAAAAAAAGATGTACTAGCTCAATTAATAAAAAAATACAATTTAGATAGTATTGACTTTGGTATTTGGGCAAGCCAAACCATGAGGTATAATTTTCTTTTAGCTCTATTCACAGGGCTATATGATTTAGAGAAAGTTTTAAAATTTACCAACAACAATATAGGTAGGGGCGTTTTAAAGTTAGGTTATGGAAGTAGGGGCGTTCCTAAAGCCTACGCTCACTTTGAGCCTAGCACTAACTATATTAATTTAAGTAGGGAGCGAAGAAAAGATAAGGTAGGGGGAGATGATGAATATGTCAGGGAGTACAAAAGTGGTTTTGGAAGCCTTGCACACGAGTACGGACATTTCCTAGATTATTTTTTTGGAGCTTACTCTGGAGGGCAGACAAGGTCTTTAACAGGTGGGAGTGTAGTTTTAAAAAAAATTAGCCTTACTAGTTCGCCTATTAAGTTTGACAAAGAAAGTTATCTAGATTATTTTGAAAGTAGAATTTTACAAGGTACTGACAATATAGAGCGTAACTTAATGCTAGATATTTTTATTACTTTGTTTTTAGATAGTAGGACATTTCGCCCTACGCCTTTTTATGTTAGAAATTATAAGTTTGCAGTTCAGCAACAAAATGGCTATTGGATACAATTCAATGAAATTTGGGCAAGGTTGTTTGAGATTTATGTAAGCTACAAACTAAAAAAGTTAGGAATAGTTAATAAATTTTTAGTTCACGAAAATAGGGGCAAGTATGCGACTGAAACTACTACAGGCAAAAGGACACGCTCTCCAGTATATGCTACCTATAGCGAAATAGTAAAAGTAGAAAAGCTAATAGATAAGCTAATAGATAATTTTAATTTCGCAAAATTTAGACAATCAAAACTTTTTTAATGAGAGATTTAATTTATATTTATTCAGGCGTTTACGCTTCTATGCTTACTTCTAACTTTCACACAATACTTAGTAATATACTAGCTATAGTTACTATAGCTTATACACTTTTTAGATTTTATATTATTTACAAAAATTTTAAAAAAAATGGAAACTTTAATTAAATTATTAAGCTCACACCTTTACGAGCTATCTACTTTAGCTATTGGCTTACTTATTCGTTATCTAGAGAAACGATTATTAAAGAAAACTAGCAACAAAGAAAAGTTTGAGTTAGAAAAACAAATATCGGAGCTTCAAAATTTTATAGATAAAAGGAATAATTGATACCTAAAAGTTTTAATACTGACAACATAAATTTAGTAACTAGTGAGCTTCGCTCTAATGGTATTACTAACAAATACCTATTGAGTGGTATTTTAGCTACTATAGGCAAAGAAACAGGCTTTAACTTACGCCCTGAAGATAGCTATAGTGGTACTTCAGCAAATAGAATTAGAATAGTGTTTGGGAGTAGGGTAGCTGATTTGAGTGATAGTGATTTAATAAAATTAAGTAAAGACGATTATAAATTTTTTGAAAAAGTTTATGGTTATAAAACTAAAATAGGTAAAAAATTAGGAAATACAAAAGAGGGCGAAGGATATATGTATAGAGGTAGGGGCTTTAATGGTTTAACAGGCAAAACTAACTATCTTACTCAACAAAATATAACAGGGTTAAAATTAGTAGATAATCCTGACTTATTAAATATACCTAAAAACGCTTCTAAAGTTTTAGCTACTTTTTATACTGACACAATTAATAAAGGAGTAGCTAGTGGTAAGCTCCAGTCTAGCACAGGGCTAAAAATTACTGATATTGACACACTAGAAAAAGGAGTTCGAGTAGGTGTTTTAACTACAGGGGGCTTTCCTAAAAATTATAAAAATACGCCCATACTAGTTGAGGGTATGAATAAAGCTCTAGAGTATGCTCCGGACTTTTTAGACATAGTCCAAGAAAAGTTCACACGATCGGGAGAGTTACCGGTAGATAATAAAAATATAATTAATTTAATTTTATTAGGCGTTTCTTTAGGCGTGTTAGTTTTTATATCAAAAAAGTTTATATCTTTGAATTAGAGGAATACCTAGCAGTATAAGTTTTTACGAGGGAGCGTTACTCCCAATTATAAATTAGGCGTTGAAAGTTTCCTCTACTTTTTACGCCTTTTTATTTTTAATTACAAATGGAAAAAACTAAAAAAGAGGTAGAACTTATCGAAGTTCTAAAACGAGCTTTATTTAAAGAGAGCGAAGTAAAAGAAAATAAAACTTTAATAAAAATAGAGGATAGCACTATAGGTAGTGAGGGAGCTATAATAACTATAGGGGGCTTACCAAAAGCTAGAAAATCTACTTTTATGTTAGGTTTACTAGCTTCTATTTTTACAGGCAAAGAAATTTTTGGTTTTCAAGCTAAACAGGGCAAAGTTATTCTAGTAGATACGGAACAAACGCCCTACGATTTTCAACGCCAAGCCGAGCTATTTAAAAAGTTATCTAAAAGAAAAGTTTTACCTAAAGATTTAACTAGTTTTTTATTTAGGCAAGATAGTATTGAAGTAATAAAAGAAGCTCTAGTAATAGCTTTGGAGCGTGTTAAACCTACTTATTTAATAATTGATAGCATAACAGATTTAGTGTATAATGTAAATGATTTTGAGGAAACTAAAAAGCTAGTACAATACCTTAAAAATATAAGCTCTATTTATAATGTTTGTATTATAACTATAGTACACCTTTCTAAAACTAGCAATTTTACGTTAGGAGCTTTAGGCTCTGCTCTAGATAGAGTTAGTCAATCTACCTTAATAGTTAAAAAAGATAAAGAAACTGGAAATAGTTTTTTAGAGCCTTTATACTTACGCTCTAGTGACGATTTTAAGCCTATCTATATTGGCTTTAACAAAGATTTAGAAACTTACGAAGTAGTAGAGGGAGGAGCTACAGGGCAAGTAAAAAAAGCTTTTAGTATGGGTAATTATACTAAAATAGAATTAAGTAATATGAGTGACTTAATTTTTGCACAAGAAAAAGAATTTACATACGGAGCTTTAACCATTCGAGCTAAAGCTATTTTTGGAATAGGGGACACAAACGTAAGGCGCATAGTTATACCTTATTTAATTCAGGAAAAATTTATAAAAAATAAAGGAGGTAACTATGTAAGATTTTAGAGTAAAAAATTTAATTAATATAAACTTTTAAAAACTAAAAAAAATGGAAACTACAATGATAACCTCTTATGCTACAATGTTACTTTTTAAACAAGAGTATGAATTAGATTATAACGATTTTTACGATATAACTTTTAGAGCAAATGGCTTTAAATTTCAAGGTAGATTTAATAACGATTTAGTAACTAAATTACAAAATTTAGGTTTATCTTTTGTTGTTAGAAATGGTTTTGTATGTAGCGAGGGAAAATTTGAAACTTTAAATTTTGATATTACACTAACATAAAAATATGAATAACAAACCTAAAAAATTTATAGCTATAGCTAAAGTTGAGGAATTAGGTATAACTAAATTTGTAAAGTATAGATTTAACTTTATTGATAATTTTATTAAGTGGTTAAATTCTAGATACAAAGTTTATTATATTAATATCTACTCCAATACAGGCGAAACCAAAAGACAAAAGATAGGTAGTTGGGGTAGTCGAAAAGGACTGGAGCTTAATTAAAAAAGATAGCCCCTCTATAAATAGAGGGGCTTTTCTTTGTACCTACATTCGAGTAGGTGAGAAGCCCTAGCAGGACTTACTACTTTGCACGACAAATATAATAAATTTTTAATAGCT
>Ga0208975_1001157_pt1 | contig 11526 bp, 12 predicted proteins | sample GreLakmeER78MSRF_FD_187700 | JGI IMG/M metagenome (GOLD analysis project Ga0208975, IMG submission 187700) | Freshwater lentic microbial communities from great Laurentian Lakes, MI, USA - Great Lakes metaG ER78MSRF (SPAdes) | ecosystem: Environmental > Aquatic > Freshwater > Lake | place: Great... | reverse complement strand
GGCGGCATGCAGATCAAGTGCGACAAAGGCTTCTATGTGAGGCTCGAAAAAGCCCTTCAAGAAAACGTCGGCATGGTGAAGACCATTGATGAATGGTTGATCGAGCAGTTTGAAGCCGGGGGCGCCGGGGGTGCCAAGGGTACAACTGCAGTAGCCGGTGGCACGGCTTGTGCTGCAAAGGGCCTACCCCAAATGTTTGACGGGAAGGACGCGGCATTCGATGCTTACATTCAAAAGAACTACCCGGTAGAGGTTGCGGAAGATGGAACGTTTGAAAGCGGTCCAAGGGGTCCAAGGGGTCCAAGGAGCAAAAGAAGCAAGTCGCAGATCAAGAGCAAGAGCAAGAGGACTTAATTAACAACGTATATGTAAGTGTGACTCTGGCAAACCATAATGCCCAGTGCTGCCTATGATTACGGCGGCAATGGCTACGGCTACGGCCAGTCCAACGGGTTCAGTGGCCCCAGAGAGCCGCCCATGAATCCGTACACCATGGCGGCCCTTGCGGCGGCCGCAGGCCCTGGGCGTCCGGTGCCTCTGCCTCTTCAAGCGCCCTTGCCCATTCGCATTACCGGACAGGGCCCAATGGTCGCTCGGCCACAACCACAGCAACAGCCATCAAACAATGATAGGCGCTTCGGCATAAAAATAAAAGTGGCCGCCATCGCCGTCGCGGTCTTTGTGGTGCTGTCGTCGGCCATGTTCTACCGCTTCATCGACACCGTCACGTGCTCCATCTGGGTCGGCACAGGCCCGTGCATCAGCGCGGAGACGGGCAGCCCCACGATGAAGGGGACGACGATAGCGGCGACTCTGATGTTCTTGATCGTGTTGTGGACACTGAGGCCTCTCTGAATGCCTCTTCGGCAGCACGGGCCACACGGTCAATGCGGGCCTTGTGAATACTACCGGGCTCTGAATAGCACCGAGCGTACCACGTGTGATACAGGAAGGGCGCACCCTCGTGGTCATAGAGGATCGTGGTCATCGGGTCGTCGGCAAACAGCACACCTTCTTTTTGCGCCATCGGTATATCCGTAAGACGAATGTGCTCAGGGGTGATCGGGGCCGTGCACGTATAGGACTCGCCCTTGAGGTAGAGCGGCTTGCACATCTGAAGGAGCTTGAAGAAGTGGGGATAGAAGGGCTCGAGGTGGAAGGGCAGGCCGGCCAAGTCCTGGTGGATTGGAGCCCTGGGCCATCTTAAGTTGCACTCGAGAGAGGTCCAAGGGATCTTCGTTTGCATGGCCTCGACAAGGGAACTTTCTCCGACCAGCTCGCGTATTGCGGTCATGTGAAACACGTTGAAGAAAGGGTTCATGCTGGCCGGGTTGCCCCATTCGCGCGGCGTGAACGTCAGGCCGTCGCTCATGCCGCAATAGTGGTGACCGGTGCGTTCCATGTGCGCCATCAGGGCCCATAGGCGTGCAGGGTTCCATAGGAACGCGTCGTCGTCGACGTTGATGATCCAGTCGTAAGACTCGAAGTCGTTGCGTTCCGTCAAGCCTAATATCCGATCCATGTACTCGTCGGGCCGCGGGTTCTTGATGACAATGCGAGGGTACGGGATATGAGCGAGGAAGGCGGCGCATTTGCCGTAGAGCGTGACGTCGCTGTGGCGCGTGACGATGACCGCATTGAAGCGGCTCCAGTTGGGCGTACGCATAGCGCTATTCGACGATTACAAGACAGAGCCTTCCCTGGCCTTAAATGCCGATAATCATGTGTGGGATTTGTAAAGAGCTTTACGCGCTATCGTCATCGCTATCGCATGCGCGTCGCCGACAATGAACGCTTTCAACGTAACGCGGACAACGCCCTGACCAGCATAGACGCACGTCTCCAACGTCTCGAAGACGCGATCGCCAGTATCCAGCGGCGTCTGCAGGCCCTAGAGCAAACGACCGCATCTGTCTCCATCAATCCTATGTTTGTGGATATGGGCAGCAGCACGTGCGGCTCGTGCAGCTCGGAAGACGACGATAGATTCGCCTAACGTGGCAAAAATGAGGGGCTGTGGGTGCCGTGGGTGCAAGTGCAAAATGATGCAATGCCATGTGTATTGGTGTTTTTTGTCTTTACATGTTTTTTGTTGCTGACGTGCGGCTTCTGCTGACCGTCCGTCTACTTCTTGGCAACGGTCTTCTTCACGACCTTCTTGGGCGGGGGCGGCGGGGTGGGCTCGCGCTCCTCCTCCTCTTCCTCCTCGGACTCCTCGGGCTCCGGTGCAGCGGCCGGCTCCTCCTCCTCGGCCTCAGACTCCTCCTCGGAGTCCGACAGCATCACCGGCGGCGCAGGGGCGGCCTTCTTGGCGGGCGCGACGGGCGCGACCACCACCTTCTTGGCGGGCGCAGGCGCAGCCGCATGCAGTACGTCGGCCACCAGGTCCGCATCGGTCGCCGTGGGGCCCTCGTCGTCGCTGTCCACCTCCATGGCCGGCGCGTTGACCACCTTGATCGTGTCCAGGTGCACCTCGGTGGCCTTCAGCATGCAGCCGAAGCCGGCGCTGGTGATCCACACACCGGTGAACTGGAACAGGATGCGGGCGCTCGTGTTCGACAGGTTGTCCTTGACGTCCTTGAACTCCATGACCTGGTTCTGCAGGTCCTTGCACACGAAGTTGAAGGCGTCGTTCTTCTCGTCGTACGGCAGCTTGATGCGCATCGACGGCGGCAGCGTGGCGCTCGGCATCTTGGTCTCGCGATCCATGGCCAGCTTCACGATCGGCGAGAACTTGGCCTCCACGATCTCGCGCATGTTCTTGCAGTCGCTCTTGAACCAGGCCAGGCGGTTCTTGTAGGCCGCGTCGATCACGGCCTCCTGGACCTCCTGCAGCTTGTCCTGCAGGCGCTGGACCGCCGGGTTGGCCTTGTTGTCGCGGAACGACAGGCTCAGCGTGAACTTGCGCGGGCCGTCGTGCGGCTTGTTCAGCTTGTCGTCCAGGGCGTAGCTGTCGTTCAGGCCGTAGTCAATCGGCATCAGCGCCGACTGCATGAAGAAGCGGCCGCCCTTGTAGGTCATGTTGACCATCTTGGCGCCGCCGGCACCCTCCAGCGTGCGAACGTCATTGAAGCGAATCGCGGACACATCGATGTTCTTGGGCAGGACAGACATGGTTGAGAGGGAGGATCGGGAGAACCGGGAAAACGAAGACTGGGAGCGAGTGCCTTGGGCAAGTGAACAGATATGGTCTGTATTGCTTAAGTAGTTTTGGGTGGCTAAAGAGCCGGGGCGACGCGTCCTTTTTTTGGGTTGCCCGCTGTCCTCAGTTGCGCAATACTAAATATATAGTACCAAGTAGAAGGTGCCTACTACGGCTACAGCTACTGCTACTGCTGCCTATGTTGGGAATAGCAAATGCCCTACCTATTGTTCCTACTGCCACACAAGCCGCTGGTGGGTTCGCGTGCTTCGGCAAGAAGGAATGTACGCCCCCGTCGGGTAGTGCACGTGCGTCCCGTGCTACGTCCCGTACAGCACGTGTGACGTCTAGTGCCCGCGCGTCTACGTTGCAAACGGCAAAGACCGCCCGCGAAGACGCACGCACGGCCCGGGCCGACGCCTTCAAGACCCTACGTGAGCAGAAGAAGGCCGCCCGCACCGAGCTCCTACAAGAGCTGACCGCCAACGTCGAACGCATCTACAAGGAGCGCGTGGCCAAGGAGCTCGCCAGCCTACGTCGGTCGGACCCGAACATGGAGGATAGCGAACGTCTCAAAGTAGCCAAGATGCTCGCCGAAGCTGAGGCCTACCGCATGAAGGTCGTCGGTGCCGATCAGATCATCGTCAAGGTGGACGAGATGTTCGGTACTGCTACTGCCCCAAGGGCCGGGGGTCGCCTACGGAAGCCTAAGGTCGCGTCCAAGCCTAAGGCCGCGGCCAAGTCCAAGCCGAAGTCCAAGAAGAAGCTAAGTACTAAGTAGTAGTCGGGGCAAAGCATGTCCGCATCATGGCTCAGCGACCCCTTCATCGTACGTAACCTGACGTACGGCATCGAAGACAGCCTGATCTCGACCACGGGCGTCCTCGTCGGTGTCGCCTCGGCCGGCTTCAGCTTACCGGCCATCCTCATGACCGGCGGCATTCTCATCTTTGTCGAAGCATCCAGCATGGCATTCGGGGCCTTCATGGCCGACGAGAGCTTTTTGATCACGGCCAAAACGGCCTACACGATTTCCCAAGTCCTTTTCTATGCCGCCGTCATGTTCGTGTCGTACGTTGTGGCCGGCATTGTTCCAATGGTTCCTTTCTTGCTCAAATGGCCACATGCCATCGCAGCCAGCGTCGTCCTGGCCATGGCCACCCTGTTCCTACTGGCCCTTTGGATACAGAAGGACGTCGCCAAGGCCCTGCTACTGACGGCGATCGGTACGGCCATCATGTTTGCCAGCATCGCTGCAGGGCGGTACGCGGGGCAATATGCAGAGCCTTACGCACGTAAGTTTGACAAGCACGGACTTAAGAACTAGGCCCTATTAAGGAAGAGACCGGAGGCACCGAAGGGTGTCCAAAGATCCATTCAAGGATGGAGGTCGATGTTACCCTACCGATGCCGCCTGGGCAGTGCACGCAAATGTCCACGCACATGGGCCCGCGAAAGCCAACTCTCATATGCATGCACCGGCCCTACAAGAACCATGGCGTTCCATGTCGCAAGCTGGCACGCAAACATGGCTTCTGCTGCAGCGGTCACAAGGCTGAGAGCCAACGTCCTGTACAACGCCTCTTGGCGATCATGATGCGCAACGAGAGCTACTGGGCTTGGGACGACGTGCTTTCCTACTTTGCGCATGCCCGCCCCGACTATGTCTCAAACAAAGTCGAGGCCTGTGCATGTGCCGCTGCCACGCTCGAGCACATCATCCCCAAGCCTGAGCTTGCTGCGACGGCAAGTAAGATGGGCTTTAGGGGGGAGCTTACTCCTGCCGCCTTCATTGCGCAACGATGCTTCGCCATGGCCATGATCACCACGTCGCCCTTCCTGAAGCGAAAGCTCGTCGCCATTCAACGCCTTGTACGTACCTTTCTCGCCAATGCCCGCATGAGGTTGTATGGGCCTTACAATCCCGATGGTCCTGAAGGACCTGACGGCATTCAGAAGCCCATGAACGAAGAGGACCCCTTTACTCTCGGCCCCATTGCCGAAATACCTGCCCACGAGCGCTTCAGCTACGTCTGCGACCAGGGCAAGCTCTACGTCCTCAGCTTGCCCGACCTCATACGCTACATGTACAGCAACAACAACGGTAATGGAACAAACAATGGCGACGCAATCAATCCATATACACGCGAGCCGCTGCCCGCCGAAGCACAACATCGGCTCAAGCGCCTCGAGGCCATGTTGCCCAAAGAGACGCGTCACCCCATCATCGTATGGCGCTCGCCGACCGACGCATTCGTCGACGTCCTGCACGGCTACGAGCGGCTCGGCTTTTACACACACGTCGAATGGTTCGCGACCATCCACCCCTACCACGTCTACTACGTCTATGAGGTCATGAACCGCGACCGCCGCGTCCCGTCCGACCTGTTCCTCATGAGCCACCTGGACGCCGCCATCGAAGACGATCCGGTCGAAGGGCCGCGCTACGCACTCGCCGCCGCCATGAAGCGTCTCATTAGCGAGCCCTGTAACATGCAGTTCTACACCATCTGTACGCTCTTCCTTGTCATCGCGGAACACAATGCTGAGATGGCACAGAGCTTGCCCCGGTGGATCTTGAGCGCTAGGCGCAGGCGCTAGGACAGCAGCGTCGGAACGGACATCTTATTTTTAGCAGGCAGCAGTAGCAAGCAGCACCAGTAGCAGCCCCCATGGATCCGAATGTGTTCCAGCTTCGAAAGAATTGGAAACTTATTGCGCAGGAAGCCCGTCAAATGATGATGAAATTGGAAAAACAAGCCACCGTCAGCACGCGGCCTAAACTGTGGGACGATGTATCGAACCTCAAAAGCAAAAAACAACTCGATGTTCGAGGTCAATGGCTCTGTGGACCGGCGGGCGGCAATGGATGGCTCAATTATGGTCTCATCGTAGACGATGCACCGATTCCTGAAAACTGCAACGAGTGCATCTGGACGTACCGTCTACTGATGGAGTCTGGTTTAAGGGTCAAGGTGGCCGGCTTCTCGTGGCTGCGCCCCCACGCATCCATCCCCGAGCACCAAGATCCCAACGACGAGACGGTGTATCACTTGGGACTGATCGTGCCATCTGGTGATCGTTGTTACATTCGCACCCAAGGCCAAAAGCTCATCCATCGCGAGGCGGAGGTTCTTACATTTGACGATCGATACCTTCACTCGGCACACAACGAGACCGATGAGGAGCGCGTCATCTTGTATCTACTCCTCCATGCGCCGTAGCCCCTCGAACTCACCGCGCAGCCGCGTGCGGCACAGCTTGTAATCCGGATTGCAATAGGCTTCTTTGAGCGCCCGTTGAATCGTCCGAGCCGCAATATACTGCCGAATGACCCTCAATATTCCAGCAGTTGACAACGTAAGATGGTAGTCATAGTACTCGATCGTGTTTGCGAAAAGGTGTCGCTTTTCCGGATGTGCTCGGATGATGTTCCTCGTGATTTCGGAACTACGAAAGCTGTCCCAGTGCCATGGTTCATCAAGGTGCGCCCTTATGATGTCCCATGTGATGCTCGGATTCTGACCAATGCCCCGCCAACACCAAGGTAGATGCAGGTTTTCGTAGATGATGTCCCAAGTTATGTTTGCTTTTTGGCTCAACTGATACCAATCCCACGGCCTTGTCGAAAAGGCCACAACCGTTTCAAATGTTAGTGCCTTGTGATAGCTTAGGCTGTCCCAATTCCAAGGCTTTTCCGGATGTTTTTGTATGACGGCGTTCAAGAGGGCACTGTTTTTGATGTTGCCATTTGCTGAACTCAGATGATCCCAATCCCAAGGGGCGTCTATATTGTCGCGAATGTCGTCCCAGGTGATGTTCGGGTTCCAGCAGATTTCCCGCCAATTCCATGGCTTGTTAGGGTGTGCAAGCACAATCGCCAAAGTAATGTTCTTATGACGGCTTAGTATACTCCAATTCCATTGTACTTCCGGGTGGGCCTGGACAATGGCCCACGTAATGTTCGGATTCTTGCTAAACGATTCCTCTACCCAAGGCATGTTCCTGTTGCGCATAATTACGTCCCATGTAAAGTTGCCGTGATAACCCAGCTTATCCCAATCCCATGGTTTGTCCAGGTGTGCTTTCACCATATCGATTGTCAGCTCTGGATGTAGGCTTAGGTGCCTCCAACACCACGGCTTGTCAATGTTTTCTTCAACAATGTCCCACGTCAATGCTCGGTAGCTTAGCACACCCCATGCCCACGGCTTACCAGAGTTGGCGCGAATGATGTCCCATGTGATAGTGCGGTTGGATGATAGAGCCACCCAATCCCATGGTTTGTCTGGGTAAGCCTCGACGTTGCTCCACGATACAAAGAGACTTATTGCATACCAATCCCAAGGTTTTGTAGGGTTTGCACAAATGATGTCCCACGCCGTCCTTCCATAACTGCTTAAAGACTTCCAGCTCCATGGTTTTTCGGGGCATGCTTGAACAATGTCCCATGTGGTAAGTCTGCTTGCGGTTGCATAGCCCCAGTCCCATGGGTACGGTGGGTTGTTGAGCACTTGCAAGGCCCAGTTTCGCTTGGCATCACGCACACAACCTTTCAGCGTCATCTTGGCCTTTGATTTTGCTTATGCTTCGTATTAACTTACACTCAATGCCAAGTCGTTTTTTCTTCTGCCCGGGACCCAAAACGGGGGGCCCTAGGGCCAAGGTCGCACCAACGACCCCCAGGCCACGTCCTGGAAGACGAGCCCCGTGTTCCGCTTTGCCCAATCCGGATCCGTCGTCGCCCGCGGGTCTAAGAAGGGCAAGCCGTTCCATGCATACCATTGGAAAGGCGCGGGCACACCAGTGCAGAGGTCGCGCTTCATGTGATCGATCAGCATGCAGTCTATGGTCCGCACGCCGGCCGGGTCCTTCATGAGCTTATCGTAACAGATGCGTGCGCCCTCCTGAGTGATGACGTAGGCGTGCGTGCAAAAGACAGGGGTGCGCTGAATGGCCGCAGGGTGACCGCCGGCCGTCATAAAGTAATCGATCTGGCTGCCGAGGTACAGCAGATGGTAGTCGGTCGGCGTGGCCGCAAAGTACTGCGGGGCCAGGGCGTGCCATCCTGCATGGAAGCAAACGTCGTCCTCGAAGATCGTGGCGAACGGCAGGCCGGCCTCGATGATGTGTGCCCAGAGGTCGACGTGCGACAAGAAGCACCCTTGCTTTCCGGGATAGGTTACAAACTCGCCGTCGCTGGAATCGAGCGGCGGGCTTCCGTGTCGGGCCCAAGCTGCCTCGAGGGCCCCTGGGACCCGAGCGTCCACACCGGTCCATCGCTCGCAATGGCAAAAGCCGGCCGCCTGTATCTCTGGCATCACCTTGGCAAGCCGATCGCCGCTGGCTTCCAAGTTGACGACAAAGGTTGGACCGTTCAGGACGTCGTTCCATGTGGGCATTTTTTGTAAGAGGCAGCGTTGTCACTCGTACTTGTGTATTCCTCTAAGCCCGGGCAACGCGTCCCTCGATCGGGGTTGCGGCCCCGTGCGCCGCCATCGCTGCGCGATTTCTGCTCGCTTCGCGCTACCGGCCGGGCAATGTTGCAATGTCTGCAGACTAAGCCCGGGCAACGCGTCCCTCGATCCAATCAACGTCGAGAATCGGCAGCATCGGGTGACACTCCCACAGACGCGTCTTGAGGAACGTGTGGACGTGAAAGTCCGACTTGTAAAAGTGCATGCAGCCGTCCGCCGGTGACGTCATGAACTCTTGGTACCGAGGGGGCAACAGGGCACGTGACGTCGGAGGCAAGATGCAGAGGAGCTGTGTCGTGGGCTTAACCCACTCACTGACGCCAGCGTTAGCGTTGGCACCACCAGGAGCCTTCCATCCTGCCACCAGTTCCCTCAACGCCGCGCCCTCCGCCTTGACCGTATTGGTCAGGTCACGAATGCTCGGCGCGTAGCCCCAGGGGTAGTACCACTTCGGGTCCTTATGCATTTGCTTGTAGTAGCGGTAGACCCAGGCGCACCCCTGCAAGTAAGACCGCGTGCTGTCACGGATCAACGTCGGGATGTTGCGCTTGTGAATGGGCGTGGTCGTGCAGCTGAACAGCCCCGCATAGTACGTCGTGTACCAGTCCTTGCACTTGCCGCTGCCGATCTCGACGGCCACCGGGTCGCGGTTCTCGGGCAGCAGCGGGAAGAACTCGACGCGCTCCTCCGGCGTACGTGCATGGCAACGGCGCTGCAAGTTGGCCTGGCACGCCTCGAAGACGCGCTGGCCCTCTTCGGCCACCAGCTCCTCGAGGACCAAGCCAAACGTATGCCAGTCGATCGTCGCTGTCTCCGGATCCACTAGCGGAGCAGGGGCCGCCGAGGCCAGCACACGTCCGTAGGCATGTAAGATGCTCTCGAGGCCCGCCTCTTTGAACGTCATGGCCGGCAGCGCCGGTATGAAGTCATTGCCCAGCAAGAAGCACAGCACGATGTACGTCTCGATCCACACATCGGCACTGGTATGAAAGGGATCCGCCATGGCCTCGGCGTCCACGGGCCAGCCATAGTGCGTGTGGACGTCGGACAAGATGCCGCGGCGCAGGGCCGTGATGTCGACGTAGAGGAAGGGGCTGTTTGAGGCTACGCTATCAGCTGTGGGGGCAGTGCCTTTGGCCTGCTGCTGCGGCTCCCGCATCAAGTAGATGTCGGGCCGGTGCGCCACGAGGGACAACATGATCAGGTCGGCATCGAGACCGTAGATGATCGTCGCAGCACCGCTATACGTACGACTCAGCCTCTTGAAGATCTTGTGCTCGCCCTCGCCCGGCTCATCGGCCGGGGACACCCAGGCCCGATCGGCCCAAGGCACCGTCGTCACGTAGGCACGCAGGGTCGCGGCCAACGTGGCCATGAAGGGCGTGCCAGGCGAGATGGCGCACGTGTCCCAGGCATCTGTGTCTGACTTCCGTAGCATCCGGTCAAACATGCCCATGTAGCGCCGCTTGCGCTGCTGGACCATCTTGGCCCGGGGCGCCACGCCATCGAGGCACACGCCGACCTCTCCTTTGGGCTTGACGGTGTCCACCAGCCAGCTCAGGTAGGCCATGGTCTCGGCACAGACCGATGAGTCGGTAACGGACGCCCCGGCAGCAGCCAACTTATGCACCGCCTGGTACACGGCGCCATTGAAGTCCATGTAGAGTTCCTGTATGTTGGCAGGGGGCGTCGAGCGTAAGATGCCATCGTGGGCCCGACAGATCACGTAGAAGTAGTAGGGGATACCCATGGCTTCTTTCTCTTTGCTCTTTTGTGTTCTGAACGGACAACCGATGCGAACGGAATGTTAAGTAGGCAACGCTAGTCCCTTAAGTTGGGCCGCAGCCTCCTTTTTTGCTTGGCTTGCTTTTTATCTATGATGGAAATAGAACACAGCACAGCTCCAAAACAATGATGTCTCTAGGCGACATTTTCGTCGGTGCCCCCCAATCCAAGTTGGCCGGTATCTTTATCCTACTGACCATCGCCTTCGTGGCCATCTACATCCTGGCGGGCAAGGAGAAGATCGCGTTCAGCCAGAAGATCGCCGTGGTCCTCCTGCTGGTGCTGCTATCGCTGCCCACCATCCTGCTGACCCTGTTCCAGATCACGTGCGTCGTCACGGGCGCCGGCTTCCGCGACGCCAAGACCGGCATCCACTCCAAGTGGTGGTGCAACGTCTATGCCTGGATCGTCTCGGTCATCCTGATCGCCTACTGCATCATGCTCGTGGTGGTCGCGACCATGAGCTTCTCCACGTCGCGCTCCATCATCGCCGACGTCGAGGGCTACTCCGCCAAGGCCGCCAACATGGCCACGGCCGAGTACTTCGAGACCATGGAGGAGGCCGCCAAGAAGATGCGCGAGGCCGTGGCCCCCATGCTCAAGGGCGCCGCTGCCCCTGAGGCCCCCATGCCGCCGCCGTCGGTCGCCGACATGCCCGGCGGCGCCGCTGGCCCTGAGGCCATGACCATGCCCAAGCCCAAGAAGGAGCCTTTCTCCAACTACGCCATGGGCCCCAAGGAGAAGTTCACCAACCACGCCATGGGCCCCAAGGAGAAGTTCACCAACCACGCCATGGGCCCCAAGGAGAGGTTCATGGGCCATAAGAAGGAGGCGTTCGCTGCCGATGAGGAGGAGCCGGAGGGCTTCATGAGCGGTGGCTTCGCTGCCTTCTAAACGAAGTTGCGGCTCCGTGCCCCGCCATCGCTGCGCGATCACGCTTCGCGCTACCCTTTGGGTATTAGCTAATTTTTTTGGTTTGTCTGGATTGTCTGGATTGACATGGCTTGTCGGGCTTGACGTGGATTGTCAGGCCTAACGGGGATGGCTTCGCATGGTATGTTGGGCCTGACGTGGATGGTCGGGCATGACGGGGATTGTCGGGCTTGACGTGGATTGTCAGGC
>Ga0208975_1001155_pt1 | contig 11539 bp, 10 predicted proteins | sample GreLakmeER78MSRF_FD_187700 | JGI IMG/M metagenome (GOLD analysis project Ga0208975, IMG submission 187700) | Freshwater lentic microbial communities from great Laurentian Lakes, MI, USA - Great Lakes metaG ER78MSRF (SPAdes) | ecosystem: Environmental > Aquatic > Freshwater > Lake | place: Great... | reverse complement strand
CTTGCCTCCATGCCCCCGCCACTGGTGTACCGCTCTGTCGGAGCCCCATCCACCACAAATCCGTAAGCTACCTCAGCCATCTCAGTTCTCCCATCGCAGCGTAGAAGGGGCTCGCATGTAAGCACCCTCGCCAATCAGCAGATTGTTTGTTGCCTGCTGGCTGATGTTCAGCTTGTTCAGCGCATCCAGCTGCTGCTGGCCTACTTCATAGATTCTCTGGGTGTTCTCTGCAACACGCACCTGCTCATTTGTTCCACTTTGAAGGAATCGCTGAAACTCCTCGAAGCCAAAGAACTGCGATTCAAAATCAGATGTGGTTGCAGCACCAGCGCCAAGCGACTTCCTCAATTCCGTCAGTGGAAAGCCAAGGAATGGCATGTCTGGCTTTTCCTGCTCTGTCACTGGCAGGAGGTTCTTAAAGGACTCCCTGACGCTTGCTCCGAGTTCCTCCAATCTTTCAACCAGCTCTGGGCTTTTGAACTGGTTGGCAGCATTCTTAAGTGCATTGTCTAGTGAAATCAGCACACCCTTAGCCATGCCTTCTGGAGTTGATTCTTTGTCGAGATTGGCAATCTTCGCAACAAGCTCTTCTCGCCGCCTGATTGTTGCTCCATTGTCGGGAGGAATGGTAACCGTCCCAAAGCCAGCACCAATCCTATTTGGATTCTTCAGGGACTCGTCGATTCGTGCGATTTCCCTCTCGATCTCTCCTCTTTCGCTGGTTCCTGCCAGTCCCTTCCAGATGCCCTCGGCAATGGACTTGCCAAGCTGCACACCGAGATTGAGCATTACCGGAATAAGGGCTGCATAAAGCGTCGTCGCAAAGACGAGGATGGCTTTGATAGTGGCTTCAAGTGCAGCGGTAAATGCAGCCAGTGCAAGGTCGGACCTGCGAATGATTGCATCGACAAATGCCATGATGGAACGGAAGTCGCTTAGGTCTAGGTTGAGAGCCTGGGTGACCCTCTGCGAAAAATCCCTGATCGTCCTCACGGAACGCCCAAATGTAACTTCGGTTATGCGATCAACCTGGACCAGCTCCTTGGCAGCGGCAATTGCCAGTGCGCTGAACACCAGCTGTAGCGTGGCAAACGCCTCCACCAGTGGACGCACTGCCTCCCAGACATTCTTCAGCAAGTCGATTGCCAGTGGTATCTGGGCAGTGAAGAACCTGAAGGCTTTGCCAGCCTCGACAAATACATTCTTGAGTGCATCTTTGATCGCACCGTCCTTGATGAACGGGTCAATCAGCCCCTGCTTCAGGTCAACAAACGACTCAAGGAATTTAGTTCCCTCGGCTGATCGCTGGAGATCGAGCAGCGAATTCTCCAGGCGATTCAGTTTGGCAGGGAGCGTGTCGACAATGCCAGAAGCGTTCTGGTCGTAAGCCTGCCGCAGAGCCCTGCCGAACGCAGGGATAAACTCCTCAGCAGTGACACTGCCATTCGCCAAGGCTTCGTTCAAATCCTGCTGCGACTTACCGAGCGCACTGGCGGCTAGTGAGAATGCCGCAGGCAACCGCTCAGACAACTGCTGACGCAACTCCTCAGAGCTGACAACGGACTTGGAGATGATCTGCTGGTAGGCACGGAACACGCCATCCAGGTCGCCCTGATTCAACTTGAATACTGCCGCAGCGGACGAGGTGCCGATGAATAGCTGGCGTATCTCCTCTTGGGTTACGCCGCTGTTCTTGGCAGCAGCCGCCAGCTTGCCATAGCCAACCGCCAAAGCATCGAGGCTCAACCCGAACGAGTCGCTGACCTGACGAACGAGGTTGAGCTGCGAGGCGGCTTGGTCAGCAAATGTGAACTTGAACAGCGACTGGATCTTGTCGAACTCCACAGTCGCCTTGGTCAATGTCTCGCCCACGAATCCTGCGATACCAGCTGCCACCAGCGGAAGGTAGGAGGCGATGCCGCGAATGGCCTGAAACAAAGCAAGTGCTGGACCAATGACTGCCTTGAAGCCTTCGACCAATCCTCCGATAGCCTGCTGTGCAAACTGGTTGACGATGCCAAATGAAATCGACAGCAGCTTTACAACAGCACCAGCAAGTACTGTCAAGCCAGAGGCAGCGACACTCGAAATGTTGCCAAGCGTAGCCACTGATACACCAAGCCTGCCGGCAACCTTTGCGGCGGCGGTTGAGTTATTGATAAAGGCTTTCGTCTGATTGCTCACGCCAACCAAGTTACCCAGAACTGCGGTTACTGGACCAGCAACGAAGCCAGCCTCGAACAGCACACTACGCAACGCTTGGTCGCGGCGGGCCACGCGAGCGGCAGTCTCTCTCTGCGAAACCCTGATCTTGGCAGCCGCCTGCTCTTGGCGTCTTTCCGCGTCAGTGATCTTCTTCTTCTTTTCGTAGATCGCAGAAGCAAGCCTGAGATCCTGCTCAGTAAGATCGCGGTTGGTTCGCTTGCCAAGCCTAAGGTCAAAGTCAGCTTTCTTCTGGGCAAGCCTCCTGACCTCCGCATTGGCAGTGGCCTTGGTAAGTTCCAGCAGCTGCTTTGCCCTGGCGTTCTGCGACTCCTCAAGAGACCTCATCTGCTGGAGGACTCTCAGCTTCTTAGAGGAGTTCTCCAAGTCCTTGCGGGTAATCTCATCGCTCTTCCGTTTGCCAGCAATAAACTCCTGGCGAGCAGTGTTCTTGGCGTCTTCTTCAACTGCTTTGCCGGTTAGAGAGGCAAACGCCTTTGTGCGTAGCCTTTCCAGCTTAAGCTCCGACCTGACCCTCTCCTCTGCATCCTCTCTGATCTTAGCCTGCCGATCAGCTTCCTCCTTGGCGGCACGGGCTGCCTCCTCCCTCCGCCTGACCAGCGGAGCAGCCCAGCTGATGTCCTCGGTAGTTACCTTGGCATCATCTCTCCTGCCGCGAGTGAACTCATAAGCAGCCTTCTTTTGCGCAGCGTCCAGGATCGATTGCGTTGAGAGCTTCTTGCGTACATTCAGCTCCTCTTTGGCCCGGTCGATTGCCTTCTTCTGCTCGTCCGCCCTCGCCTTTTGCCCCACATCAATGGCATCGGACTGGAACTTCTCAATCGGTATGAATGGATTCTTGAACTGCGCCTTATTGCCCGGCGTCGGCTTTTCTACAATGTTGATCTGCTTGTTCGCGGTCGCCAGCAGCTTGGCTGTTTCCTTCTGTGCTCTGGCCGCTGCTGCTGCTGCTTTGTCAATGTCGCTGGTCAGCTGCCGAATTGCCTTGAAGTCTGAGCTTTTGAAGATGTCGTTCTGGTCGACAAACTTCAAGAGGTCAGCCGCCTCCTGAATCTTGCCACTGGCCTTGCCCCACTCGTTGATGTAGGCCTTGGCTTCGTTCTTGCGAGCGGTGTTATTGATGGTGCGATCAAGACGCAGCATCTCACGGTCGACTCTACGAAAGTCAGCCTGCGAACCAAACCCAGCCTTGCTTACCTCGGCAAGCAGCTGCTGGCTCTTTGCCATGCGACCGGGAAGCTCGCCCCATTCCTTGAGCTTGCCAGAGAGATCTGCGATCCTGGCTGCTTGGCTCTGGAGTCGGTCGTAGTAGGCCATCTGCGACCGGATCTTCTCCATGTCGTCAGCACTACCAAACCCTGGCTGGCTGATCTGGTCAAGCAGTCGCCTCGATTCAGCGAGACGCCCGTTCAGCCTGCCCCATCGCTTGACCTGAAGCTCCAGGTAATCAACAGAGCCAGCGGCACGCTTGCCTGCCGACGAGACCGTGCGAGACTTGCCAATGACGCGGTCTAGTGCAGCCTCCGCTTCCTTGGCATCTGCACTGACCTTGATGCTGACGCCTTTGCCCACCGCTTCCGCAGTAGCTTCCTTGATCTGCTTGGTCAGCTGGCTCTTGTTCGCCAAGACAGGGGAGATCAGTGCCTTGTTGCCAGTCTTGATGCCAGCAAGATATCTACGCAGCTCGTCTCGGAACTCCTTGCGACCGATGAGCCGCATCCCGACGCCGACCTTGAGCTTATTCAGCTTCTTGGTGAGAGCATCAATCTGCTCTTTGACGCCATCCAGATCTCCGTCGTTAATCTTGACGGAGATCCTTGCTTCAATCAGATCGAATTCATCGGCCATTGCGGACTCCGTGCCGACCCACCAGGGCTTTCATGCGGTCAACGTGTTCCTGGGCCGCACGTTCGGCAGCCTCCCGATTGAAGGGAATCCACCCCATGAGAAGTCGCTTGTCGTAAGGGTTCAGGTCGCGAACCTGCTCAAGCGACATGTGGTACTCCCTGCATAGGGAAACGTCGCCCTCCTCCCGTGACATGGATTTAACTCCATCGCCACGGGGGGCTATTAGTTTCCCAGTCCGCTCTGCGGGTCATACTCAGCTGCGGCTTCTAGTGCTGACACACCAGCCTGCACGACCTTCGACATCAGGTCAGCCACGTTTGGGTACGCACCCATGACCTTCCGCGCCTCAGCTCTTGAGTTGATGCCTTCGACATTCATCTCAAGGGCGATAGCAAGACCCTCGCCATCGGCGGACTGGAGTGCCTGAATGGCTGTCTCGTAGTCCACTGAGGCGTTGTCCAGCCCGTTGCGGATCACCTCCTGTGTCATCGCCTTGATGGCCTCCTCGGACAATCCCTTGGAAGCATCTGCGATATCACGGAGCATCTCCCTCCGGGTCTCCGACCGCTTCGCCTTAACGTAAGCGGCCAGCTTCGTCATGGTGGACTCAGAGAACACATCAGGCTTGATGTGGTACGTCTGCTTCTCACCATCAATCACGACATCAAAATCCACACCAGTCGGTTTCATAGCCCCACTCCTTAAGAAACTGTTAGTTCACTTCACACGTTCCACTTGGGTCCGGCAGGACTGGACCTGCAGTGATGTTGATGCTAAACGTCGCGGTGGATGGGTCAGTAGCCGTGTTGTCACCACCGAACCCAGGAGGAACAACCTTCCCGTAGAAGAACATGCCGGAATCGGTGTGGGTTGGTACGCCAGCAGCTCCGCTCCTATAGTTCTCGAATGCAGCGTAGGTGGCAGGAGCCCATTCTCCAGTTGTCAGCGTTGGGCTCTTGGGAGAGGTTCCCGTGTTGCCCCAGCCGAAGAACCACCATGTCTCAATGGTGTTTGACATTTCCTGAGCAGTACCTGCGAGGATGTGGCAGAAGAGCCACTCCGTCTTGCACAGCGTCGTGGTCACCGAGGCAGTGAAGTCAACAACGTCTTCGCAGAACTTGACCGCAAGTCCCTTCGTGCTGGACGTTCGCTTCTTCGTGGCTTCTTGGACATTGGCGTCCAGGGTCCACGAGTCAATGTTCTCAAGCTCAATCCACTCCCACTGCGGCGACTGCTCGGTATTCGTATTCTTCAAGTACCAAACGCTGAAATAACCAGGACACATTCCACAAGCCATGACAAAACTCCCTTTTACTTAGGTGTCCACACGACCAAGACGTAATTGACCCTGGTCATAAATATCCCATCGGGCAGTTCCAGCTGCTTGGGGATCGTGTGCCTGAAAACCATGAAGTTACCTGCCAAACTTTCAATCGGCTGGATCGGCTTCAGGATGCCGTAAACCTCCTGGGCAAGCTGTACGCCAGCCACTTTCGAGGTCGTGTATACGCGCATCTGGAGCGTGACATCCGACTGCCAACAGCATCCGTTGGACACCGGGATCGATGGGTCCAGCAACTCGAAGACAATGACCGGCCAGTTCTGTTCGTCCTGGTGGGCCAAGGCTCCAGAGTGAATGGAGGCCAGCAACCCCTTGTTGACCAATATTGTTTTAACAGCCTCATCAATCGTGCATGGGCTCTCGTTGTTGATATCGCAACAGCAACTCACCGGGCTGCACCTTCCTTAATGCTTTGAGCCATGCCACCAATACCCTGGGCGTAGATCTCAAAGCTGGCCCTTAAGCCGCGACGGCCCTTGCTTTCCTCCAGGGCGACGATAGCGAGACCTCCGATGTTCTCTTCATTGGGGGGGAAGGACAGCCTGGGATCCCGCAGTGAGTGCAGGTTGGGCTCGTTGGTGTTACGCCCCTTTACGCCTACGCGGCCTTCCAATGCATAGCGATCCACCCCGTAGGCGATGTTGTCGTGCAGCTGCCCGGTCTCCATCCTGGGGAATTCACCCACCTCGCTGCGACCAACAACCCTGCCCTTCCCATCCTTAGTGACGGGGGTGCTGACCAGATACTGGAGGATCCTGGCGTGGCGAGCAACCGCCAGCTCTATGCCGTCCATCAGCCGATCCTTAACCTCCTGGATCAGCCCATCAGTGTTGTCTTGCGTGATCATCTGGACTCTGCCCTCGGTCTGGTGCTCACCTCCGCCATGGCTCGCATCGGCCTGCGAATATCCGACTGCGACCTGATCTCTCGAATCTTGTACAGCTTACCACATCCCTCAATGACCATGTCCGTCGTCAACTCAGGACTACCCTCGAACATCAGTTCGTAGCTCTCTGTGTGGCTCACGATATCCCCTCGGCGGCGAGAGTCCGTAGATATGTGGCGAGCAGAGAACCTCACTGCCAACGCACCGTAGGCATCAGTGCTGTCCTCGTCACAGCTCTCTGGTACAGCCAGCGTCTTGGCGACCCCATCACAAACATCACACCCCCTGAGCATGACCCTGAACGCCTCCACCTTGGTAGTGCATGCTGAGGGAACCTGCTTGGTAGAGAATACCGTGTACTCAGTCTCGTCGAACACCAGCGTCCTGGCCTGGAATCCAATGTCCCCCGTAACCACCGCAGTCACCTTGGCGATCATGGTACTGCCATCATCCGACATCCCAGCCGTCACCGCAGCGACGTAGGCGCATACCTCGTGTGATGCACCAGAGCAGTCTAGCAGGGTGACGGCGGACACTGGCATCATTGGCAGCAATCTCCACCACCGCACGGCTGGGGGCCAACCCACTCAATAATCGGGCCATCCTCCTCCATGGACCTTTCACAGATCAGGTAGGTCCAATCCATTAACTCTCGAAGATAAGCCAGAGCTGAACCCTTGCTTTCATACTTGACTCCCTCGATCTCAATCGGACCACTGGGAGCGCAAAGCAAAGCCTCAATCTGGGCCATCACCTTGCATCGCAACTGCTTGGCACGCTCGCAGTCGACGACACCTTCGCAGTCGGGGCAATTCGGTTCGCAGTCTGCCATATGTCACCTTAAAGGCGTCCAGACCACCGCTTGGTGGGGCTCAAGACGGTGGCCCAGACGCCAGGGGGAAATCATCGACGGTACTTGCCACGCTTAATCTGGCTGTACTTCGCCTTCTGCCCATGCTCATGCTTCGTCCACTTCTCCGTTGGTATGGCCGACTCCTCGTTGGAAGTCCTGTAGTGGCTGGTATCCGCCTTGGATACCTTCCCACAGTTCTCGCACCAGCAGTCGCCCCTCCAGCGGATGTCGCACAGCTTGCAGTAGTAGTACGCAGACACTATCGCACCTGGCAAGCACCACTGCGGCAGACAACGCGGACACCAGCCTTGCTCGAACGGACGACCGTCTTGCTTCCACGGTGGAAGATCAGACCAGCCTCAGTGACCGACGAACACGCCAACAGAACCAAGGCCATTAAAGCGACTCGCATGTGTAGCTCCTTATGCTGAGTCCAAGCAGTAGCTTCCCTTCAAAGAAAGCCGCAATTCCTCTGCGAACTCAAACCATGTTAACAAACTTTACCTCACCAGCAACTTGCCATCGGCGAAGCCCATGGTGCTGGCACCCGTCATCTGGATCTTGAGTTCGGGGACAGGAGGTGGCGGATCAACACCACCACCACCTTCGTCCTCACCAGCGTAGGCCCAGGCACCGAAGGTGTCGGAATCCTGGCTGCCGTCGTTGATCACATAGCGGAAGAAGTAGGCACCCTCGAATCCAGCGGTCGGGACGAATGTGAAGTCCCCGTCAGCGTCAATCGTGATGTTTCCACCCGTCGACTGCTGACTGACCTTGCTGAACGCCATCGTCTCACCCGAAGGGGAGCTTGCCGGTAACGTGCCAGTGATATTGCCGCCAACTGCCCCGTAGTAGACCTTGCCGCCCCTAGACCAGGGCTTGAGGGGGAGCGTCACAGTTGCCTGAGGCCGGGTCTTGATACAGGCACTTGCTAGCTTGCCATCCCATGGGCTGTACTGGCCGTACACGTTCATGCTGACGGCAGTTCTCTGATCGCTCAGGTTGGGCTGGAGCGGACCAACTGGCGGAATATTCTGAGAGGAGGGCGAGAACACCACGCCAGTCATGTAGTTGTTGGTACTGGCTGGAGTGATCTTGAAGATAAACAGCTTCGATGAATTAGGCGCAATCGTGACGTTGGTGTTGTGGGCGTTGGCACTGGTCACCGCGTCAATCAACTGCGGACTCATGCTGTAGTGCGACCTGTGGTACAGCTTGCCAGTCACCGCCGCTGCTGTTGAGTTCGTGATCGTAACATTCAGGCTGTATTGCTGACCGCTGATGCAGGTGAAGTCCTGGCCGTCCTCGAAGTTCTCGATCTGCACCTGGATGCCCATGTCCTCGTCGACGTAATCGCAGTACATCGAATCGACAAGCATGTCCACAGGATACGGGACTTCGGGATCACCCTTGTATGGCGATGTATCCAGGTAAAGCCGAGTCAGCGTATCCCACATGCCGCCAGCTGCGCCTGTGAAACGATTCGGCACTCGGTACTGACCGTAACCGCGCTGGTGACTTGGCATCTCGTTGACCAGCATGTGGATCCAGTCGCCCTGGGCCTGATCATGCCGCAGAGTTACCTGATAGTAGCCGTGCCAGTTGTTGGTCTCCTGCACATCGCGTCCGTCAATCAGGCCGGGATCATGGTGGTAAGTCCCGATGTTGAAGTTGAAATACTTGGTGCCTGCAACAATCGCGGTCGTATATGCCTGCTGGAATCCAACTGGAAACTTCAGCCATGCCCCAAATCTATTCACGCGAGTACCTGGCGGAACCATGTACCCACGAGAGTCCTTGGGCTTCATCAGCCCACTAGCCGTCTTAATGTACGGAATTACCCAGAAGCCTGGCAGATTATTTCCGCCAGTTGAGGTTGGTACGGACCTTACCCGCAGGGCATTGGTGCCATTGCGACCCTCTCCCACAGCGATGCTGAACTGATCAACGACGCTGTCGCCCTTGCCATCAATGATCACGACACGACTTCCATTGGGCTGGGTGCTGGCCCAGGCCGCATCATGGACGACGCCGTCACTGAAATCCATCAACGTGTAAGGCATGGGTCCACCTAGGCGAGGTCGCCGCTGAGGTTGTAGAAGTCCGTGGAAATGCCGGTCAACCACATGACGCCGTTGACGCCAGCACTGGCGACTTTATTCGCCAAGCTGGTCAGTGTCACGCCAGACGCAGCCTGCACAGTGACCTGACCATTGCCACCTTGGATGATCCGCACATTGAAGTTAGCTGGCAAAGCAGCTGGAATGGTAACCGTCACGGCACTGCCAGCGGCAGTGAAGATCACCTTACCACTGTCCGAGGCAGCCAGGGTGATCGAAGTGCTGGCAGCAGTGGACGCAGATGACAGCACTGCGCTCTGGAATGTCAATGCACCATTGCCACCAGTGACTCCGTCAGTGACAAGTACCTGCCCTGCTAGTCCCTGAGCAGTGGGGAACGAGTAGGCCGAGTTGAACCTGACGACGCCAGTCTCGCTAATGCGGACCCGCTGCGTTCCATCAGTGATCAAGTGCATTGGCCTCGCAACTACACCACCGCCACTGCCCTTCTCTGTGCCTACCCTAAATACACCAGATTCGCCTTTCCAGTCCAGCACGCCGCGTTCGTATGTGGTGCCAGGAGCGTTAAGTGCCGACCTGTTGTACACAGAGAACTTCTGGGATGTGATGTAATCCCTCTGGCCGATCTCGCTCAAGGCGTCCCAGAAAAGACCTGTCCCATCGTCGTATCTGAACCCAGCTGCATTGACGTTGTCGGTCATGAAGCCAGCCTTACCCCAAGTGAGGCCGTCCTTCTGGATGCTGCTGACCGTCACGCCGCTAACAGCCACGGTCTGGACCTTGCTCACCGCAGCTGACGCTGTGTCAGTGATTAACACCTGAATTGGAGCTACGGCAGCAGAGGCACCGTAGTTCCATGTCTGAAGCAGCGATATCGATGCACTCAGTGGGACCGAAGAGGTTCCCGTGCCGGTCTCCAGTCTGATCCGGCCAGGAGTCCCTGAAGTTCGTCCAATGAACAACTCAGTTCCGTCCCAGGTGAAGTTGGCATCTGCACCAAGAACGCCGCTGTTGTTGAACTGGATCTCGTTGTCGTTTCCTGCAGGAGTCGCCGTACCACCACCGCTTACCGTGGCCCAAGTGCCATCGCCGCGAAGGTAAGTCGAGGACGTTGCCGATCCAGTGCCGAGGCGAGCTGTATTGAATACGCCAGTCGTGACATCACCAGCGTCATGCGTATGGCCCACCTGACTGTAGTAGGTGTTCAATTCCAGCGTGGTGTGGACAGCAGTGACGCTCGTATCGTCGAGGATACTTCGGCCAAGGCTAGTGCAGGTGATCTCCTGGACAACGCCAGCACCAGCAGCAGCACGGCCAAGCAGTCGGTCAGAAGACGACACGTTCTGCATCTTGGCGTAGCTCACCACGCCGTTGTCAATCGTCCAGGTGGCACCGGACGAAGTGACAGTGATATCACCCTTGTCTCCGTCCGTTACACCACCCGAACCAGGAGGTGCTGCCCATGTACCGTCTGCACGCAGGTAGTTCGCAGTCCCTCCACCAGAAGCGGGAGCAAGCCCCTTAGCAGAGCTGCTGAACGCATCCAGCATCGCCGTAACCTGGGTGCCGGTTAAATCCAATGGGTTAGCCGTGGCGGCTGTATTGTTGCCCTTGATCGTGTTCGCTGGCATCTCCGCCAGCTTCGCGTTGGTCACCGCGTCATTAATGATTGTCGTGGTCGTGACCGAATCAGTGCCGATGAAAGTAGTTGGTGCGGCCCAAGTTCCATCAGCACGAAGGAAGTTGCTTGTCCCCCCACCGGATGCAGGAGCAAGACCCTTGGCGGTCGAGGTAAACGAATCCAGAAGGGCCGTGCCAGCTGCCGAGTTCGCTGCGGTGATCATCGCCTGACCAAACGCAGACAGTGTCAGGTCGGTAATACCAAGAGTTGCCCTTGCAGCTGCTGCCGTGGTGTCGTCCAGCAGCGTTCGTGCGAAAGTAGTGACCACCGATGGATCAAAGGTCCAGGTTGCCCCAGAGCCACTGACAACGATATCGCCCTTGTCTCCATCCGCGATGGCAGCAGCGTTGATCGTCACCCACTGGTTCGCACCGTTAAGGAAGGTGGTACTGTTAGCAGTACCGCTCCCAAGCCTAGCTGTCGACATCGTGCCGGAGACAATGTCAGCAGCATCGTGCGTGTGCGCAGCGAGCGCAAAGTAGTTGATGTTCTGGGTGCTGGACGTTCCGAGGCCAAGGTAATTCCGAATCGAGCTGATGGTGGTCTGGGTGAGCAGTTGTTGCGCTACATCCGTGAAAAGAATCTCTTCAACAACGCCAGATCCAGCAGAGACGCGACCCAACAG
>Ga0208975_1001154_pt1 | contig 11557 bp, 11 predicted proteins | sample GreLakmeER78MSRF_FD_187700 | JGI IMG/M metagenome (GOLD analysis project Ga0208975, IMG submission 187700) | Freshwater lentic microbial communities from great Laurentian Lakes, MI, USA - Great Lakes metaG ER78MSRF (SPAdes) | ecosystem: Environmental > Aquatic > Freshwater > Lake | place: Great... | reverse complement strand
CCACGTAAATCTCTCATATTATTTTTTATAAATTTCATATTTAGATAAATCAGGATAAGGTAATTCCAAATCATCCATGTGTTTTTTATTACCTTTCAAATCGTAAAATTGTGACATCATCAATAATCCTCTAGCCGAAAGTTCAGGCATCATATAAAAATTCCACCCTAACATGTCAAAATAATCATCGTGATAAGAATATTCTCTCCTTCCACTAAAACGAGCTCGTTTAAACCATAACATCGCATCATGGTCGTCTGTCAAAATTGCTCCCCCTTTACTTAACTTAAAATGTTTATAAGGACCTGTAAATGAAACACACATGTGAGTATTAGGTGAGTACATATCAGCGGTAAATCTTAAAGCCGAATCCCAAACATTACTACCAACCAAGTTATATGCACCTGTTATTGTTTTACCTTCAACAGGTTCAAAATCAACTTTTAGACCTGCGTGAATAATTTCACAAGGTACTGATGGATATGTTCTTGATGGTATTGTTATAGTGTCTGTATCAATACTGTTCTTTATATTTTTTTCATAATATAAGGATAAAAATAAAGCATTACTCATGTTATCTAATGCAATTGCATAAGGTGCTCCTGTGTAATCACACAACGCCCTTTCAAAATCTTCGGTAATTTTATGTACTCCTTGTGCCATATTATTCAGGTTTTTCAAATATACTAATGGTATCTATACCATTCCAACTATGTAATGGTTTAAACTGTATTGGTGGTTGGGAAACAATTTTCATATTATTGTTTTCAACAAACACCTTAAATTGTTCTGGTGACATATTTGACCTACCTCCAGAATTTTCAAATGAATATTCACTTCCACCATATAACCAAGAATGATGTATAAACGCTTGGCCACCTGGTTTTAATACTCTATAAATTTCTTTAATGTACTCTTCAATTACATTTGCATGCATATGAACAAAAGAATCAAACGAAAAAACCAAATCTTGTGAATTATCCCTAACTCCAGTTAAAGTTTTACCATCATTATTAAAATACGCTAAAACATGATGGCCCAATTTTTCTTTTGTCTTTTCAATACATAAAGGATTTAAATCAATGACAATTAATTGAGAAGCTAATATTGATAAAAATTGCGTCATACGACCAAATCCAGGCGCAATTTCTAATATCTTTTTACCTCTGAAATCTTTTACGTAATCAAAAATAACTTCATTCCATAAATTTTCAGTGGTACCAAATGGGTCTGACCATTCATGTCCGTCATTTAACCACCTGTCTCTATCATTCCACAACCTTTGTTCATCTATATTGTAAAATTTTTCCATAAATAAAATATAACATCAAATTTATTTTTCTAAATAGTCTAAACCCGAATAATCCCCTAAAATTGATAACAAATTTTCACTGTCTTGTACAAGATTACCCGTTAAATACTTAATATTTTTCTCATCATCATACTTTCCTTTATACGTTGGTAAATTAAAAATTATCGTTGGTTTTTCATATTCCAAAGATTCTTTAATTGATAATGGATTTAATTCCAATATTGAACTGAATAAATGAACATCGCATGCCTGAATAAAAGTATTAACGTCATTCCTTTCACCCCATACAATACAGTTATCAGGTTTTGTTTCCATTATTGGTTCCCAATAATCAACAAAATTACTTGCTTGATTACCAACAAAATGGAATTTAATTTTATAATCTTGTAACAACCGAGCAATTTCAAACGTATAACCTTGATTTTTTCCCCATGTAAATAGACCAATATTAAGGACATGTTGATATTCGGGGTCTAAACCTAATAGATTCTGATTATACTCTTTGTTTGGTATTTTTATATCAATTGGATATTCAATTAAATCCATAGGGACTCCCAAATCTTTAAACACATCTAATGAATGAGGAGACACAAAAATAAATTTATCTGGAAAAAATTTCTTCCAATTAGGGTCAGTATAAGAACAATGTGTTGTTTCAAATATTTTATATTGTCTATCCTTAGAATAAAGACGTTTCATAATATGGGTTGGAATAAAAGTTTCAGAAAATTCTTCAATCATAATGTAATCAACCTTATGGTCTTCAATTATGTTAAATAACTCATATTCCTTGTTTTCTGATAAAGAAATAAACTTATCACCAATCATACTAATAACCCTATTTCGTTGGACTACAAAATGCCAAGCAATCATTTCCCACTCTACAACAAAAATATTATAACAATCTTTAAGTAGTTCTACTTTTTTAGTGACTACTTGAGGACATCCCCCTGTTGACATGTGCGGTGTTAAAATTAGTAGTGTTTTCATTTAATATTGTTTTTAAGGTTTCCAAATACCAATACCGCCAAAATGTTCTTTGATTGAATGGTTATATGGTACATAACCTTTACCATTTGATTTTTGACAAATAATCTCAACTTTACTTCCGTAATCTAACTCTTCCCAAAATCTTCTGACTTTTCCGGTCTTTGGTTCATCATCACTATAGATATCTTTAAATACGTGGTTTGAATCAATATCATGAAATGCAATATAACCACGAGGACTTAATAATTGTTTATATAATTCAAAGTCTCTTTTCACACCTTCGTATGAATGGTCACCATCAATAAAGATAAAATCAAACTGTGGACAAATACTTCTAACTTTTTCAAGTGTTTCAATAGTTTGTGAGTTTTCATTTAAAAAATGAAAATCTTCCCCCATCATAGAAAGATATATACTATCTTTAAATGCATCATCCATATCTACAGCAACTTTAGTTCCAGTCGATAATTCACTAAAAAGTAAAAAAGTTCCACCTCTAGCGCCAATTTCCAAAATATTGTGTGGTTTTAAACTGTTTAAAAAATGCCCAAGATGAACAATCTCTTCATATACCTGAATGGTAATGTTTTTATTTATTAAATCTTTTTCAAGAATGTACTCTGCAATTTGTTCGATTGATAATTCGTTTTTCATTTTTGTTTGTTTTTTATTTTATGTTATTTTGACACAATCTTTTATTATGTTAGCGTATCCGTTAAAATACGTAATTAATAAATGTAAATCTTTAATCCATACATCACTGTTTTTACCTACAAAATAATTAACATTATCTTGTAGGTTCATATTAAAAGAATATTCTTCATTTGGACGAAATAAAGAGACTACTTTTAAATTAAAATTAGAATTATAATCATCGTTAAGATTAAAATTTAATATATCTAAATCATTATTGGTATCAAGAGAAGTAATATTGATTTTAGAATTTATTTCTTCTTTTTGTCGTAAAACTTCAAATATTTGATTATAATCTTCAATTTTTAAATTATTAAATTTTTTTTCATATTCTGAATTTGGTACATATCTTTTCGTATGGATAAAAGAGATAAAGTTATTCAATAACTTTAAATTGTTTTTTACGTCTATAATATCTACTTCAGGATTAATATCAAAACAAAGATATGATGATATGAATTTGTTAAAATTATATTTAGAATAAAGATAATTAAAAACAGTCTCATCTCCTAATGGAAGGTATTTATCATAATCTTTTATAACATTTTCATCAAAACATATTTTTTCAACTTCATCTAAAAAATCCACACATTCTTTGGTATAATAAACACAATAAGTTGTTAAATAATCAATGTGATTAAATTCAGTGTTATATAACTCAATCAATGGGTAGTAACCTAATGATTTTGGATTAAAAACCCCTGACTCATCAAAAACATTTTGTCTATATTTGTGCGTTGTACTATATTGGTAAAAGTATTTTACGCTAATTGGAAATTTACAAAGCCCAAATTCGTTTATTGTATTGATAACTAATGTATCAGAATTTTTTGTTAATATCCCATCAGCATCTATAAAAAAATAATAATCGTATGAATCCGAAAACTTTTTCAATACTTTAGATTTCAATAAAGTTGTGTATTTGTGTTTTTCATATTCATTTTTGATGTATTTATTTTTTCCTGTATCATCAAATTCTTGTAAATTTTCATCAATAAATGTAACAAAATTCACATTATTATATTTGTCATTTTGAATCTCAAAATTAATAGTATATACAGTTAAATCTATCCTACTAAACATTTGGTGGGATTTAATTAATTGTTCTAAATAAGGTTCAAAATCACGATTTACTATTGTAGTATAACTTATTTTTAACATGTTTTAATTTTTTTTATGAATTATTTTAATGATAAACTTGAATTGTCCAATACAGAATTATAATATCTAAATTTGTTTTTAAAATCTAAATCTTTAAACTCTAAATCAAGTATTTTTTCGTTATTTTTTAATACTATGATTTGTTCAACATCATAAAAATTATCTAATAAATCAATGATTTTCCAAGATGTCGGTTTCATAATACCGACATTACACAACTTTTCATTAACAATAATTTTTATATCATAGTCCTCATTTGTTTTATTATAACTTACAAATTTTAATTTTAAATCATTAGGGTCAAAAAAAGGAACATTCCAATTAGAATAATTTTGATGAACGGTATTAACTTCAATACCATTTATTTTAAGATTATAATAGTTTTTTTCAATAAATTTTCTTTGTTTTTTTATTTGGTTATAAAGTATACCTTCAGGTGCTTTTGGATAAACACCAAAATATGAATCCATTAAAGTTTTTTCATTATTTTCTTTCCATTCATCAACTACAAAATCTGTTTTAAATGAAAGAAATCCACCAGCAATTGTATGAGTACTTTCCCCATTATATATGACATAATCATATTCATCCAGTAACTCAGAATTTTCGACCAATTCTTTATCATCACTTATTTTTGTATCATACTCAAAAAAATGTATTTTTTCATACTTTAAATTTTTTGCAAGTGCTATTGACGGTACTAATAAATCTAAAATTGCTTTGATAGTATTACCAATTCCAAGATAACTACTCCATATTACGTAATCATCAAAAGGTGAAAACCACCCGTTTTGTCTATACTCAATATCAGTTAAAATAATATTGTTTTTATCGTAATAAAAATAATCAAAATATTCAAAAAAATTAACATCTAAAGGTGTGTGTGATGCAACCAAAATGTCATAAGAACACCTAAACATTTGTAATTGTTTTAAAAAATCAAATAAAATTTCTTTTCTTTCTTTATTTGGACAATACGCAACTATTAATATTAATTCTTTACTCATGTTTTATTATTTTACAAAAGTATGATTATAAGCATATATTAATCCAATATCCTCAAAACCTACAATATCTTCAATTATAAATCCGTTATTAGTTAAAATTTCAATAACCGTTTCTTTAATACTCATGGAGTGATATTCCAAAGCAATTTTATTTATGTTATTCTTTAAATAATCTTTATTTATTGTTTGGAACAAATCCAATTCCCCACCTTCACAGTCAACTTTTAAAAAGTCGATGTATGGTATATCGTAATCATTAATTAATTGGTCAATAGTTGTTGTTTCAACTAACTCCTCATTAATAATTTCTGAAGGATGGTAACCATCAATATTTTTTAAAGAAAAATTATTACCATTAACATTAGTTAATGCAAATTTTTCAAAACCATTATTATTACTAATTGCTTTATTAATACAAATAACATCATAACCATCCAAGTTCTTTTTCATATTCTCAAATGTAGATTTTATTGGCTCAACTGAATAAACTTTTTTTGGTTTAAACATTTGTGAGTATAACGAAAAAACTCCATAGTTTGCACCAATATCAACAACAACATCGTCAATCGATACTTTAACAAAGTCTCTCTCATAAATTTTATCATAAAATATTTCACATACAATAGGAAACAAATCATCACCTGAATTAGATAGTTGTAATTGTTTTGAATTAATTACCAAATATCTATTCTCACCTTCAAACTGAAATGGTGTTTCAATAAGGTCTTCACCATATTGTAATGTTAATTTTACATTTTTTAATCTCTTAACGTTTGATACTCCTGTTGATATCCACCAAGAAACACCATTTTTCAACGGTAAAAAGGATTTATGTACCGTAAGATTTGTATTCTCATCAATGATTGATACTTCATAAGTATCTTGGATATTATCTCCATTAAAGGTAAAGTGGACAACTCCGTTATTTTCAATTTTGTTAATAGTTAAAATATTATTCATATTATATGTGTATAAATTCATTATGGATTATGTTATTATCAATAACAACCTCAAACCTAAACTTTTTAAATCCTTCAGTATTTAAAAATTTAAGACCTTCTGACCATATGAAGTAGTTAGTGTTTGAAGTTAAACTCATTGTTGTTTCATATATTAAATTACCTGATTGACCATTATAAATTCTAAAATTTGTAATTAAATCACTTTGCACGTTTTTTATTAAAATTTTACTTTCAGACCTTAAAAAATCAATTGTAAATTCTTTGGATAACTTGTCTATTGTTTCATGTAAGATTGGTGTCTCTAAGTTTTGTTTTTCATAAAATTCTTTAACAAATTCCAATGATTGACATTCTTCATTCCATTTAAATGCACATCCCCCACTAAATCTTTGGTTTTGGTAATCTATCTTTTCTTTGGACCTTGAATCTTTGTTTAACCAAGAATAGTGTTCAATCCATGCAATATTTCTTGGGATTGATTTATTACTTTTATTTTCAAAAACATCACCATTATTATACAATATGTGATTATCAAAATAAAATTTATCTATTCCACCATTTCTATCTGTTCTAAAAATTCTTGGGGGACAAAAACCATCAATAAATGTTTTTTCAGTAAATGTATAATTTTTAAAATTAATTGAATACCAATCAAATTCAGGTGTTTGATTAATGTGGTTAATTATATTTTTAATATCGGTTTCAGTATAAAACTCATCACCGTCTACTATACATATAATATCACAATTTTTCTTTAAAAAATTAAGAGCATTGTTACGACTTTGGTCTTCATCAATAAGTGAATTTGACCCTGTTGATATTAAATAATCAATATCATATTGTACTAATTTTTGTAAAGTTGTTTTATTTTTAGGTTTAAATCCTAACTCCAAATAAGGTTTAAACATACCACTGGTACAAGCCATAGTTATGTCATACTCACTCTTTAAATTAAACCAAGGTTTCAGACAATTATCAACATAACTTTCACAATTATATATTGTAAATAATACCCCTATTTTCATATTATAAAAATTTATTTTTTATGAATCAAATAACTGTTTTTTAAAACATAATTCATTCCTTTATTGATGATTAACTCATCAACCGCCTGTCTCACACCATCAAATGTTGTGAAATCATGACCAGCAATAACCCCACCTTTTTTATTTTTTCAATTATTTGATTAACAGATGGGTGACATTCAAATGTTTTTTTATTTTCTAAACAATTAATTAGTGGAGGTACTCCTTGAATATCTCCCCACTCTTTAACACTATATTTCATGTCGGAACAACAATGTAAATCACATCCACCTAAAATATAAGATATTTTATAATCTTGTAAACCTTGTCTGTAAGGTTTTCTAAACTCAGGTTTGATTGCACTACCTAACATAATAATCTCCGCATCTGTTGTGCCTGCTAAATGTAACAATCCTGAATCCATAGTCACAAAACATAATGATTTATCAATCAAATGCCAAGCTTGGGATAGACTTGTCTTATTCATTAAGTTTAATCCATCTTTTATTTCAAAATTAAACGTTGGCTTATCAATATTAAAGAATCCTTTTTCAGAACTATCTTTCCCAATCGATACAACTGAAATACCTAAATCATTTAATTTTTTTGTTAGTTTCATCCAGTTAGATGAAGACCATGTTCTATTCGCCCAAGTTTGGACAGGGTGAATTAAAACATATTTTTCAGGTAGGTTTTTAATGGGTTCATATTCTTTAGGATAGTAATTACACTCCATTTCATCTGGTGACAACATGAATCCCAAACTAATTGCATGGTATTGACGAATATCAATACGTGCATGTTTATACTCAACACCTCTTTCTGTTTTATTCCCTAAAATATCAAAAGTAGTATGAACAATAAATTGTTCTTTTAAATTACTTATGTTAATTGTATTTGGGTGATATGTTTTCTCAACATACGGATTACTATCAAATATTTCAGGAAACTGAGTTACAACATAAATTTTTCTACCATAATTTTCAAATAACTTACGAACTGTTGGTGTTGAACATAGGGTATCACCTATTGCATAACATTCAGATAAATTTAAAAAAACTTTTTTAACCATATTAATTTTTTATAATAAAATGTCTAATATATGTCCACCAACTATATCCAGTGTGTTTACCAATAATATTTAGATATTTGTTTAATTGAATTTGTAACTCATTTTCTTTTTGTTCATTGGTTTTATGATAATTTTGATTTTGATAATAAAACATCATTTTTTTACCTTTAGTATCTTCTAATATTTCATCTAAATCATTTTCATTAAAATAATTTAATGAAAACAAATGTATTTCAACATCAACGGTATTAAAAACCAAATCAACATCATAATATAATTTCTTTAGTATATCTTTTTGACCCTGAGATAAAACTCTTGTCCATAATGATACTTTTTTACCTTTTAATTTTTCAAATTCATATGACGTTAAAGTTGATGTTTCAACATAAATGTCGTTAAACATTTTATCAACTCCACCGTCATTTAAATTAAGTTTGTTTAATGCGACATTAAAATTATCATTAAAGTTTGGTGGTATTGATTTACTATGTGATTCTGAATCATCTCTAAGATTCCATATATATAATGGTCTTGGTATATGCAAATATTTTCCAAAAGAATTTGCCCAAAATACATGATAACTATCTTCAGCACACGCTAACATATCATCAACATCAAATGATGGTATTATGTTTTTAAACCCTCTTAATAACCCAAAACAAGAATAACTAATATTATTTAAGTAATCACAAGATGGGTGATATCTTTTAATTTTATTTGAAATAATGTCATCATTTAATAAATAAGATATTGAATGTAATGATTTTGTTTCTTCATATATTTTAAAACAATCCGACGACACGAAAGAAATATCATCTTTCCCATATAAAAATATGTTATACACATTTAAGAAATTCTTATCGAAATCATCGTCAGCATCAACCAAAATAATCCAATCAAATGTTTCATCAAAAAACTCATTTGGTTTCCAATACATTTGTTTTTTTTCTGATTGAACATAGTAAATTATTTTATGTTTTAATGGACTCTTGTCTAATCGTTCCAATATCAAATTTTTAGTATTATCACCAGAATAATCGTCAGTAATATGCCATTCAAAATCATCGTAATTTAAAGTCTCAATTGATGTAAAGATTTTATCTATAAACCTTTCACAATTGTAAAATGAAGTATAGATACCAAATTTTAACATATTAGTTTTCATTGACCGCGAATAAGATATTATTATGTCTATAGACTCTAAAATTATTACTTATTATTGAATCATAAACAAATTTATCAATCTCGTCCCCATGAGTTTCAATAACTAACTTATCAATATTTTTTAAGTTTTTTTCTGAAATTGTTTTAAATAATTCTAATTCAGAACCTTCACAATCAACTTTCATAAAGTTAATCTTTTCATTAATTTGTTCAATTAGTGTATTAATATTTACAGATTCAACTTCAACTTTATTTGAATCTCTACCAAAAATATGGCCATGTGAAGTAACGCAATTACTTGCGGAAGCGTCAGAATCTACAAACATAGTTATAGTTCCGTTAGTTTCACTAATCGCCTTATTTATTGGTTCAACATTTGGAAAGTTATTTAATAGTTTTTTTACCTGTTCATATGAATGTTCAACAGGTTCAACACTATAAACTTTGGACGCCCCCTTTTGTAAAGCATTTAAGGTAAAAAACCCTTTATTAGCACCAATATCTAAAACAACATCACCTTCTTCCACAACACATAAGGGTTCTTTATCATATTCACGATATATGAAAATCTCCCAAAAAGTAGAATAATCATAACCATCTAAATAATCTAACTCATATTTTTCTCCGTTAATAGTTAAATCCAATCCACCATCATAACACAATCTTTTTTTACCTTGTGGCTCATCATTCAAATAAAAATATAAGTCAATATCCCCAAGATTTTTTATTCTTCCAGGTGCGGGAACCCACCAATAGTGACCATCATCAGAACGTGTACATTGGTCTGTATATCTATCTCTAAGTAATCCTGTTGTCACATCTTTAACCACAATACTAACAACATCATTTGTTGTTTTCTTGAAGTTAAAATTAATTCTATCTTCATCGTTATCCGGTAACAACTCAAAGAACTCCAAATATTTATTTTCTTCTTGAAATTTAATTATTTCTTTCAATTTATCAATAACTTTATCAACATGCGGATGACATTCAAATGTTGGCTTATTTTCAACACAATCAGTTAACGGAGCAACCGAATTTATGTGACCCCACTCTTTAACATTATATTTTAAATCACTATTACAGAATATGTTACATGAACCACCAACAAAATCGTACTTATAATTTTGGGTGTTGTTTCGGTAAGGTATTCTTAATAATGGATTAGTTGCACTTCCAAGTTGTAGTATATGGGTATCAGTACAACCAGCAATGTGAAGTGGTCCAGTATCCATTGTTACAATAACAGACGAACTTTTAATCACTTGATACATCTCCTCTAACTCTATTTTATTAGTTAAATCTAATCCATAAAGATTTTCTAATTTAGGACATGCTTTAATTAATGGGTCAATACTAATTGAATCATGAAGTTTTTCAGAGTGGTCTTGTCCAATTAATATTGTGAATATTTTATTCTCAGACAACCAATTAATTAATCTTTGCCAATTTTTGGTATCCCAAGTTCTGTTTGCCCAATTTTGAGTAATATGACAAACAACATATTTTTTAGGTAAATCATATTCTAACTCAACATAATCAGGATTATAATCATACTCCATTTGGTGTGGCATTAATTGAAACCCTAAATCTATTGCATGTAGTTGTCGTGTATCTATATGTGAAAACTTTTTTTCAATACCATTATTGTCTTGTTTTCCCGCATAAGTAAATGATTCGTATTTGATAATATCAGGTATGTCTAAATCATTAAATTCGTTAAAACTTAAACAATTATTTACGTATGGATTGTTTTTAAAAATGTGTTTTTTGTGTGATACAACATTAATTTTTTGGTTATGTGATTGTGATAGGTAACGCAATGTTGGCGTTGCCGCTAATGTATCACCAAAACTAACACTATGGATTAGATAATATATTTGTTTGTTCATCATTATTTCCTTTTTTGTAATATAACATTATTTTTCAAATAAATAAAGTTACCATAATAAAATTAACACAAACCCATGAAAATAGAAGTATCAATTGGAGAAATTATTGATAAATTATCAATCCTACAAATTAAAACCTCATTTATTAAAGATGATGAAAAACTAAATAATGTAAAAAAAGAATACGATTACCTTTACAATGTTGTATTTAATGAAATGAAAATTAAACAATCAGATTTTTCTAATATGGTTGATATTAATCAAGTTCTTTGGAAGATT
>Ga0208975_1001152_pt1 | contig 11565 bp, 22 predicted proteins | sample GreLakmeER78MSRF_FD_187700 | JGI IMG/M metagenome (GOLD analysis project Ga0208975, IMG submission 187700) | Freshwater lentic microbial communities from great Laurentian Lakes, MI, USA - Great Lakes metaG ER78MSRF (SPAdes) | ecosystem: Environmental > Aquatic > Freshwater > Lake | place: Great... | reverse complement strand
TTACGACTACACAATTCAATGACAGGGGTTGGAGCATCTAACGATTTAACAAAAGTTTTATCTGAAATAAAAACTCAACAACAAATGGGTTCCGTATTAAACGCCTATAATAAAAAATTTGGTAAAACATTATATCAAGATTTAAGTGGTGAACACACAATAACATGGGACACAATTTGGGGATTGGTTAAAAATTTTAAAAAAGGGATATCAATTGACGGTTGTAAAGAGCAGAATCAAGGTCAATCTGTAAAAGCATAACCCCCCACACATATATTTTACATGGCCCCATTCCCAATAAGAGTGGGGTTTTTTATTTATTAAAGTATTTATTAATAAATTAAAATAATATGGAAAAAATAATAATTATTGAGGAATTAAATAAAATGAAATATCTTTTAAATTATAAAAAAGGTGTTGTCATTTCTGAGCAGAATCATTTAATTAAAGAATTAGATATTTACGATGACAAATTTGGGACATTGATTGATGAACTTAAATCTAATGGTGGTGATAGTCTTATGGCAGAAATTGGAATAACAAATGATGGATTGAGTAGTACTGAGAATTTAACAAAGGAATTATCAGGTAAAACTAATATGTTGGAAGTTTGTAATATTGATAAATATATTGGAGATAAACTTGGGTCATCAATTAATAACAAGTTTCCCAAAAAAGCTGGTGAGGTTATTAACTTAATTAAAGAGTATATAGATAAGTTTATGGTGTTTTTGGATAAATTAACTATTGAGGACCTAAAGCAATTATTTAAAGATATAAAATCTAAAAAATCTGAGGCAGATGAACTAATGTTGTCAGGAGGTACCCCATCTGAAGTGGTTAGTGAAGGAATAATTAATGAATTTTTTGGTACTAGCATGGTCGTTATTACTCTTTTTGGGGGATTTGCTATGCCGGCATTGGTATTATCAATAGCTAGTATTGCTTTAGTAACATTAATTGGATTATCCTTACTTAAAATGATATTTTGTAAATTTAGAATAGTTCTTCCATATTACGGTAAAGCCGCATGTGGAAGAATGAATTGGGGTAAAAGGATAATTTCGTGTAGTTGAAAATAATAATTATTTAGGAATTAATATATGAAACCCCACCCTCAAGTGGGGTTTTCTTTTTCCTTTATATGTTTATATTTATAATAAAAAAACTTATGAAAAAATTATTATTATTTATTGTTACGGCTACTATGTTATTTAGTTGTAATACAGGAACAAAACCTGAAACGTTAGAAGATATTAAATCTGATAAAATTGTTAAGATACATGATGGGTCTTTTGCTTTTTGTGGGGCATCGGCTGCGGTTCCTACAGGAAAGAAGATTATTGTTCAAGGTGTTGAGTTTGATGAAGGATGTGCAATATGTCCCGTACTATCAGGACCATCTATTTCTAGTTTAGCTATGAAAGGTGTTAGTGGAACATACGGAAAGTTTAATGTGAGTAAAAACTTCCAAACTCCTGACGGAACAACTAATACTGTATGGTCTTTATTTTGGTACTACGATACCTTGACCACTATTCCTCAGTTTAACCCTTCGACTAAAGAATGGGAAATGTCAACACCTGTTAATAGGTCATTTGTGATTAATATGGATTCTCCAAGTACAAGTGAGAGTAATATGTTTGCGATGCCAGGTATTGTTTTTGATACTACATCCACAGGTATTGTATTGGCTAAAGTATATGGTCCACTTAATGAGGCGGCAATTCCATTACGTGTTGCGGTTCCCGTTAAAAATGGACAGACATCAGTAACGGCTGCTAAAGTAGGATTCCCTTATCCTGTTGGAACTCCGATTCCTGTTTCTGAGTACAGTAAGGAACTTCAGAAAAAGAAAAAAAACTAATTAAAAATTAAAACTTTAAACCCTACCTCATCGGTGGGGTTTTTTGTTTTTTATAAACTCGTCCAAGAAAAAAATTACTTCTTCAATTTCTTCTCTGTCTTTATCGTTAACTAGTTTAAATTTTTTATTTAATATAAGGTATTTCCAAAAGAAAAAATAATGAAAAATAACAAACAATGATGAAGTTAAAATATTCACCTCATTAAAAAGGAAAACAAAAAATCCTAACACAAAAAAAGTAAAAAAAAAGTTTACATTATCTAAACTCATATATGATAAAAAACGATAAATCATACGTACACTTTTTAATTTAATAAGTGAACAGTTTTTATATTCGTTAGCTTCTTTTTTTGATTTTAACATTATTTCTATTTTTATATAAATTTACAAATTTTATTTAAAATAAAAAAATTAATTTATAAATATTTTAAGATTTACATGTATTAGCATATTTATAATAAAACTAAAAATATTATGGCAAGAATTATAAGATTAACAGAACGAGATTTAACAAGATTAGTTAAACGAGTTATTAGAGAACAAGAAATGGATGAAGATTTTTTTGGTAATACTTTTTCTAAATTTAAAAGTGCGGTTAACGCATCAAAAGAATTTTTTAAAAACGAAGTTTTTAGTGATTTAACAGATAAAGAATTATCACAGATATTAAGAAAGGCGGAAAACGTAAACATTGAAAAAATAATAAATAAATTAGAAGATGAAGAATCAATATCTGAGTCTTATTTAAATGAGAACCTGATATCTAAAGTTAAAAATTTTGTTTCAAATCTTGGAATTTATGTCGGAGGATTGGCAAGTGCCGCAGGATTAATCAGTATTGCTGGTGAAGTGTCAGGATGGAGTCAGAGCAAATTCTTTACCAAAATAAATGAAATAAATGACCAATACATGGGTCTTGGCCGAGGTAACGCAACTATGGCGTTATTAGTTATGGTTCTTGGTATAATATTGGCTTGTTATTCTTATTCAAAAAGGGAGAGTAATAGAGAAAGAAGTGAATCGTAATTAAATATTTTTATAATAAAATTAAAAAAAAACATGAAAAGAATTATAAAATTAACGGAAAACGATTTGTCTCGTATAGTTAGACGAGTTATTTCAGAACAAACTAGTAATCAATTAAATGAAGGTCTATTTGACGCCATACTTAATTTTTTTAAACGTGGTGGTAAATCAGTAAGTAAGACTGGTGGCCTAAACCCTAAAAATAATATGGCCTATAAGTCAACATTCCCTAAGAATTCACCAACATCAAGTCCGATGATGAGTTTACCGTCTAATGTAGTGTCATTACTTTCTAAAATACCTCAAAAAGTTAAAATTGGTCCTGTATTAGAAAAAAATTTCAAGTATAACCTCCGCTCTATGATGGAGTTAGAAAAAAATATTGGATTATTAAAACCAAAAATAAACGGTCTTTCTGATTTATACGCTAAAGAAATCACATCAATTCTTAAACAGCCTAAAGGTTCGGTAATTGACCTAAGAAAGTTATATAGTACTGCTAATTATTGCAAAATTGAATTAATGAAAGTTAAATCGGGTCTCCCACCACTAAAACAAAATTTTTTAGCTCAATTTACGAATTTTAAAAATTATCAAACAGAAATTTATCGATATAATAACTTACTAAGGCCTGAAATAGGTGATATTGATAGATTTATTAGGAGTTTGGATGATTTATTAAAAGAGGCGAAATTTATAAAAAAATAATCAATTAATATTTAGTAAAACCCCAACTATAACAGGTTGGGGTTTTTTGTTTTATATACTATTTATCATTATGAAATTAATAATCCCCGATTCTAAGGTCAAAAATCTTATAACCAATTACTTGGATTATAACATTCATCCTGACTATAATTGGGGGCCTGATTTATTTGATTTCTATGAAAAAGATGTTAAAGAATATGGATTTCATGTTTTCTATATTAACGATGCTCCCGCATACGAATATCTTGGTGAATATGATGGATATGATTTCCTTTACCGTTTGGATATTATGGATTTTGTTTCAGATAAACTAACTTCTTTATTTGGTGACCTATGGATTCCAGTTTTCAAAGAGTGGTTTGAGAAAAACTCAAACCTTGAAGTCCGTGAAATAAAAATTGATGGTGAAATTATAAGATTATGAAAGTAGAAATTAACGATAACCAATTAGAAAAAATTCATAAGATAATTCAGGGATTAATTGACTCTGAATTAAACTCATTACGTGAAGAATCTGAAGAATGGGGTCTTGGTGAGATGGACGAAATTGATGAGATTAGTTCAATCAATAAAATTGTTATCGATAGAATATCACCGTTTAAAGGAATTAGTGTTTATATCGATATTTATAGTAATACAGGTAGAGAAGATTATGATAATGTTAGGGGGGAAATTCAGTATCGAATATCAGAATGGTTCCCGAACGTAAAACTATTTATTAACGAAATTATTTAATGAACGTACTAATAGCAGAAAATAAACTAAAATCATTCATCAGTAAGAGATTGGGTGTTGACCTATCTAATAAAATTCAGATGATAACAAGTTATGAGGAATTACCTGATAAATTTAAGATTTTTCTTAAAAGAATAGATATTAACGAATATTTGAATAGTGGTGGACCTATGTTTTTATTTAGTACTAAAAATGGTGAGTATTTATATCAAAATTGGAAATACGGTAGTCTGATAATTGATTATCGTAATACTGATATTGACGACTCAAAATTATTAGAACTCTTGGGTGTTGATATGTTAGGTATTGATATTGAAGGTTTAATTGAATTATATTTTGAAGAATAAAATGAAAAAAATAATAAAAATAACGGAGAAAGAGTTAAAAAATCTTATCCCTGTCTTACTTGAGGAGTTTAATATTAATGACTACTCTGATGAGGATTTTGTTGAGGTATTTGTTAAGTACTTTAGAAATTGGGTTAAGAAAAAACACGGTGACGAAATTGGTGGTTATCCTATGTCTTTATTATTTAAAAAATACACTAATGAATTTTTAATTGATGTTGAAATTCCAAATGAGAACTATTATCACAATTCGTCTATCGTTAAATTTGCAAAAATAGGTAGGGATATTATTAGAAAACAACTTGAGACTTTACCCTCATTAACCCCAAATAAAAAGTTTACTGAAAAATATAAAAAACAGTTAATTTACCTCATCAAATATTTGAACATACCTGATTACGTTAAATTTAATATTGAAGAGAAAAGACCTAACGAGGTTAATATTGAATTTGAAATTGATTTTCCAAGTATGTTAATTAGTGACAATATTTTTGTCCCATCACAGGCTTTTAATAAATTAAAAAAATATTTGGAGGACTTTATGGGGATTGAGTTAGGAAGTCCATCGCATGGGTTACTTAGACTTAATTATTATGCTCGAGTTACTGGTGAAGAAGAGTTTATTAGAGAAATATTTAATAAACAAATTAAACCTAACCTTAAAAAATTACCTTCAGGTAGTGCAATACACTCAATGAAAGTTCGCGGAGACATAGGAATGTTTACTATGACACTTGCTTATAAACAAAATTCTTATAACTCAGATAGGCAAATGGTTAAACAAGAAATTAAAAAATATTTTGAGAAAAATGGTTTTAATCCTAATAAAATTATTGTAAACGATTAATATGAAACTAATCATTACAGAAAATAGATTATACCAAGTAATTGATTCTTACTTAACCAAAACCATTAAAGGTTTAGAGCAGACTACTAGCAAACACGGTGGTCATGGTAGAACTGATTTTAAAGATAAAGAGGGGTATCCAAAAGTGATTATCTTCTTTAACAGACATTCTAAAGGAATGGACGTAGGGATGGAAGACAGTTTGTACGGTGAAATCTATAATATGTTCTCGATGAATGGGTTTGATGACATCCAACAACATTTAATCCAATGGTTTCAAGAAAATTTTGACGGGTTAGGTGACATTGGAGAGATATTTACCTTTGATAATGACGAATATGTTTATTAAAGTTTTTTCTAACGTATAGATATTTATAATAAAAGAAATATGAAATATGATAAGTTAGAAAAGACCATTCAAAAAATGGTTGAGTCTCATTTTAAAGATATTGAACTACCTAAAAACTTTCACGGAATAAAAGTTGATGTCTACCCAAGTAAATATGGTAATGTTGCTCATATAACTTTAATGATGAAAGACGTGTTCTCTATGAAAGATTCTGATTTTTTACATACCATTAGCCGAGAGGCTAAAAAATTTGTTAGTAATTTGTTTGGTGAACATTTGAGGGGCGGAGTTAGTACGTCTAACACAACTATCGATAGTTATGAAAATCATAAGTGGTGGTATGATAAACAAAAATTAGGTGAAAGTAGAAATAAATTAAATTTTGTTATTACGGAAGAACAATATAAAAAATTTATGAAAAGTAGTCCCGTTTTACAGTCAGGGATTGAAAAATATTTAAACCAATACATATCAAAAGGCAAAAGAACAATAACCCAAAAATCTCGTAACTACGGTAACCTTCGTGAAGATTGGTGTGTTGATGGTACAGAAACTATCACCTCAATATATTATTTTGATGACGGCAATTTTCAAGAGGGACATTTAATTATTTCAGAAAATCTTGTTAAAACAATTCAATCAATATTCAGCGTTAAAGAGTCATTTGTTATACACGTATTTGAAGAATGGTATGAAGACACTATGCTACCTAAATTTGAGCGGATTGTTGGTGAAACAGGTTTATCTATTGAAGAAATTGATACAACAAGTGGGGACCACGAATGTGTACATGAACAAGTTAAACCTGAAGGTATTACTGATAATGAAATGATTGACTTCATCAATCAAAATACACTATATACAAGACAAGAAATTATTGACAAAATAAAATCAGGTGAAAGAGACCTTGAAGATTATTATTTGGACATTGCCGATATCGTTAAACGAAAAGAAATTATGGGATTTTAACGGATAAAATTAATTTACTAAAAAAGTTCTATTTATCTACATGGACCTTATAATTAAATCTAAACAACTTTCCGATGCTTTCACATCTATGATGAAGGGGTATTCTGATTTAGAACATTACGAAAGAAGTTATGATTACTATGTACATAATAAAGGCGGGTATGTTGATTTAGATGTTGTTAATTACTATAAGAGTATTGATGATGATTATGAGGTTGACGATTGGATTTTACAATATCAAGTTGACCCTGGTGACCACGGTAAAAAATTTAAATTACCCATATTGAGATATAGTGAATATCATTTCAGATTATTAACGTCAATGTTAGGTGAAAGTAGATTTGAGGAATTACTTGGTAAGTGGTTTACTGAAACTTATGGTTGGCCGGTTAATTCTGTAACCCCTGAACAAGACTAATACTTTATTATTAAAATACATTACTTAAATTTATATTATGAACGAAACACAAAAAGCAGAGATTTACGGTCAATTATTAAATGACCACACAAGACTACATAATCAAATCCAAGAGATTAAAGGTCAGAGTTTAGAATTAAACCAAGAACAGATTGGTAAAATTAAACACTTAGAGGAAGGTCAAAGAAGAATTATGTCAGCCCTTAATAAATTAATGAGTTAATTGACTTTACGATAACCAATAATTTTAGTTACGACATTTGACGGGAAACCAAAAACTGGTAACCAAGAATCTAAATCTAATTCTATAGATATAGTTGACGGTTGATTTTTCCAATTAATCATTACTCTAGATTCCACATTAAATAAAATTTCAATGTATATATGATATATTCCGCTGGGGTATAATTTCTGGGTTAAGGGTATTGTTTGACTTTCATCCAAACCAAATATTATATCATCTGAATATTTGTTGGCAATTTTAACACCACCTTCTGATGATAAAAATTTTTCAAACATTTTTAATGAAGTTTCTATCCCTGTAATATCCATATAAATAAATAGTGGTATATTTATTAATATGGAAGTTATTATAACAAAAAAACAATTTGACAAAGTATGTTTAACTGAGGAATGCGTCTCTGAGTTAAAAACTTTATTGAACAATGTTGGTACTAAAAATACTTTCCGTAAACCAATTGATATGATACTAGATAGACATAAGGTGTCTTTAGATAAAGAATCAAAACAGTATAAAAAAGATAGTGATGTTTTAAAAAAATATTTTAATTTTTCGGATGAAAAAATTGATGAATTAATGAATATTAAGATGGTTTATGATGATGACGGCAACTGGACTCCGATTAACAAATTAAACACAAATTATAGTGATTTATCTGTTCTTGTTGTTGATATTTTAGTTGGGGAGGGAACATGTATCTGTAAGATAGTTGAGGACCTTAAAAAGAATGATAAGACCGTTATTTTAGATTTAGCCGATAGAATGACAAAAGAACCTGAAGATTTTTATCAAACTTACCTTAAAGGTAATTTTGACAAATATGTTGAGAACAACAGGAGAAATACGTTGAAAGGTAATGAAACGGAATTGTTTGTTGTTGACGAATTAGTTAAGTTAGGATATAAAGTTATTTTTATTGCTGACGAAGGAAGTCCAATTGACACCAAATTAAGTGTTGATATCATCATGGAAAAAGACGGAAAAGGATTTAAATTCCAAGTTAAAAGTGTTGGCAGTATTACAAAATTAAAAGAAACACCTTGTGACCTTTCAAATCCTGGTGTTAAAGAACCTGGAGGGTTTAAAGTTTTCAAAAAGAATCAAATTTATTTTAATGATTCGTATATCGATTATTTAATATTTGTCGCCCCAAAAAATAAAATGTTGGTGATGAAAAAATACCAACCTGTGACTATTGATAGTGTTCGACCATTATCGTGTTCTGCAAAGTCAATTAAAGAATTTCCTAAAACTAATACATATATTGACCATGAATCTGTGGTTTATCAAAATTTTTAATTATGGAAATTAAAATACAGGAAAATAGACTGAATGATATTATTAACAGACAATTTGACAGTATGTTTGATGTTAATAATATTCATTGGACAATGATAGAGGATGATTATGGTAATGAAACTGATGACGCCGCAGTATTTTACTTAGGTGATTATGGTGATGACGAAGTTTTATTTAGGTGGTATGGACAAAATTATTGGGTTACAACTAAAATGAGAAATGTTAATCATATTTTATTGGCAAAATCACCAATTTTAGAATTTGAAAACGGAAATCAAAAAGATTTATTAGATAACATGTTTGGAGATAGATGGAAAAAACCATTTAAAATTTGGTTTGATAAACATTTTGATATTAATATTAAAACTATAGAATAAAATGCCTGAACCAAGAAGAAATAATAATTTTACAAAAAAACAACTTAGAGGCCTTGACATGGTCTTTGATAAGGCAATTAAAAAATACCCATTAATTAAAGGGTGGAGATTGTCACCAATATATGAGAAATATTTGGTTAATTTATACGTTGATATATATATTGATTTTTTTGAACTTGCGGACAAATTTGGTTATGGTGTTTTAAATTATTGGAAAAAAGATTTATTACAAGACCCTGAGAATCATTCGGTTGGAACAATGGCATCTTATATAGGTAATAAAGATGGTACCCCTAATTTTAATAGTTCAGAAAGAGATGAAATATTTGAAAAATATTATAATCTTGGCCGAGAAATTAACGAATATATAAATAATTTATATCTTCTTTTACCTAAAGAATATATAATACATTGGACATCAAGCTTTCCGTCCGATATACCAGATGACAATTTTGTGCCTGTTTTAATTTCCTTTGATACTTATATACAAAAGAATTAACTATGAATAGAAGTTTTACAAAACAAAGAAAAATACAAGAAGCCAATATGTTATTGGAAAATAGATTCTTGATTAAAGAACGTAGACAAGAAAGAGATAAAGACTCAAATAACTGGTATACCGCTCAAGACCCAACATCTAAAAAGTGGAAGATATTCGTACAAACATTTAGTCCTAAACAAGATAAAGACCCTTCTAAAACACCAAATGACCCATTATTTAAGGATTATACTAAATATTGGGTTGAATATAGTACGGAAGCAAACGCGGACGCGGCCTTGGTTAATTTAATGTCTGACATGAAATCAGGTAAAAAATCAGAATCTAATGTGACAACAACTGAAACGCCCGCACAAACTACAACAGATGCGACTACGGATGCTCCTCAATCAACGGAGCCTCAATCAACTTCAAATAGTTCAGGTGAAGTTAATACGTATCTTACGGGTATTTTAGGGTTAAAGTAATTGGACTTATTTAAAATAATGACTATATTATAAAAAAAAATTTATATATGAAGAAATTAATTTATTTGTTATCATTATTAATGATATCAAGTTGTGTTGGTAAATCAACAATAACTAAAAACGATTTAGTTAAAAAATACGTTATTGACAGTATATCCAAAAACCCCCAAATTTACTTTATGGATTATGACCCAAGTTATTATGTACATCTTAGTTCTGGTGATAAATTTACAACAAAACGAAAAGATATATATAAAGTTGGTGATTCAATAACTTACGTCTATAAAGACTATCGATTAAAAAACCATTAAAAAAAACACCTAATAATTAGGTGTTTTTTTTTGACTTATTACTAATAACTACCTCGTTATTTTAGAGACCGTATTGTAATTGGTATTTTTCGCCAAGTAATTCCTTTGCTTTCGCAATTGCTAATTCTTTTGACTTTAAACCTTTCCCCTTCAATTGTTTTGCGTGATACAAACAATAATCTGTTGATGTAACAATTTGTTTGGTTTTTACAGTTTTTAATGTGTCTTTTGCATAAACATCGTAAAATCCAACTTTACAAATGTAACGTCCACGTAATCCTCCTTTTGTTGCCATTTTTTTTTCTTTTATTTTTGGTTTAACTTATTTTTAACTCTACAAACTTACGTCAAAAAATCTAATAATACAAGTTAATTTGATTTTTTATTGATTAAACCATAAAAATCGTTTAAATTTAGTTATGAAACGTGATATATTTGACAAAATGATTACTAAACTGTTTCCCGACCAAAAAATTGAGGTAGTTAGTTATGAAATTTTATCAAAAAATAAACTCAATGAAGATGGTGAATGGGTTTTAGATACTACAGCAGTATTTGTCGATATCAGATGTGAAGATTTTGACAATAAAGGTTTGTGTTTAACTGACTATTTTACTAAATTTACTGGTCACGAATTTGGAATTAATAAAGTATTATAGATATGAAATGGTTTTTTGAAACTTCAGGATTGGTTAAAATTGATGGTATGATATGGATTATACCTTGTGTTAATATTTGGTATGATAGTCAAATGTTTCTTGAGAATGGGAAACCTGCAAAATCATTTGGCATTCAGGTATCATTTTTAAGATGGTCTTGGGGTGTTTATATAAAACAAGGTTATATTGATGAGGTTAAACAACTAAACGGTGTCATTAATCAAACAGAACCAAAATTTAAGGTTGGCGATAAGGCGCACAAACCAAAAGGTTATAAATTTCCTTGTACAATCGTAGGTGTATTTGAAACAATCGGTGGTGAAATACGGGTGATTGGTGAAATGGACGAATATGGACTATTACACATCTTCAACGAAAATCAATTGGAAAGTTATGAATAAATGGTCTAACTATGGTAAGTGGAGACATCATAAAAAACGTAAAGA
>Ga0208975_1001149_pt1 | contig 11593 bp, 18 predicted proteins | sample GreLakmeER78MSRF_FD_187700 | JGI IMG/M metagenome (GOLD analysis project Ga0208975, IMG submission 187700) | Freshwater lentic microbial communities from great Laurentian Lakes, MI, USA - Great Lakes metaG ER78MSRF (SPAdes) | ecosystem: Environmental > Aquatic > Freshwater > Lake | place: Great... | reverse complement strand
GATTCCTACATTGCCTACAAAATTACCCTCTCGTATAATGGCAGTACAAGCGGTTTTGGTCCGCTGAATTGGGGTTCGAGTCCCTGGGGGGTAACATTTGGTTCTTTGGTGTAATGGATAGCACGAAACACTACGGATGTTTTAGTGAGGGTTCGAGTCCTTCAAGAACCACCAACTGCGTCAGTGGTGAAATGGTATCATACTGGTCTCCAAAACCAATGTTGGGGGTTCGAATCCCTCCTGTCGTGCAACTTGGGAGTGTTGAGCAACGGTTGCTCAGCGGACTGTAAATCCGTCGCCTTTCGGCATTGGGGGTTCGAATCCCTCCACTCCCACATAATCCTCCTTAGCTCAGTGGTAGAGCAGAGAGCTGTTAACTCTAAGGTCGCAGGTTCAAATCCTGCAGGGGGAGCAATCGGCGTTGTAGTTCAGTGGTAGAACGTCTTTTTCATATGAAGAAAGTCGGTGGTTCGATACCACCCAACGCCACGATTAGAAAATTTTAACTATATTTGTACTATGAAAATTAACAGAAAAGACTTGTTGTGGTTCTTACAGAATATCCGTAGGAAAGCTGAGGGTCAGGAACTTACAGATGAGGTTTTGGTTGACAAACTAGCCAACTATATGGAGACCAATCCAAGTTGTATTAATATCAATGGTGTTAGTAATCCTGGTAGGTTTCATTATTCAACTGTTGGGTATGGGGTCTTCTCATTGATGGGTGAAAAATACCGAATGGGTAGGATTGAAATATTTGACAGTGAAGACGAGTCAGGTTATGCTGTTGATGAGGGTATCTACACAATGCCATTCGTTGCGGCAAATCAATTTGAAGATTTTATGGAGTCTTTGGAAACCGATTTACCAATCAACATTGAGATTGGTTCTCATAAGTGGTGTGAATCTGAATGTGCTAAGTCACTTGGATTCAAAGACTCTGAAGAGATGAGTGACTCTGAAAAAGTGAAAGAATATCGTAGAAAGAAAAACGATGACTTTGCACGTGAACAGGGTTACAAAGATTGGGATGACTTATTGGCAAACAGTAAGTGGAATAAAAAATCTGACTGATAAATAATTTATCGGTCAAACTTTACAAAAATACGGCTCAAATTTGGTCGTTTCTGAGCTATAAACTCAGTCTCTTTGAGCCGTAAATTATGACCTCGTAGCTCAATTGGTTTAGAGCACCTCACTTTTAATGAGGGGGTTAGCGGTTCAAATCCGCTCGGGGTCACAAAAAAATCGTATCGTACCAAAAGGGAAAAAGCTGATTTGGCCAATCATCACAGGTTAAGCGATATCCTGTAATTTGCATCCTTAGCTCAGTGGGAGAGCTCTTGGCTTACATCCAAGTGGTCGGTGGTTCGAATCCATCAGGGTGTACAATGGACCCTTAGCTCAGTTGGTCAGAGCAGGTCACTCATAATGACAAGGTCGTAGGTTCAAACCCTACAGGGTCCACAAAAAAAAACAAAAAAATATTTTGTAAATCAAAAATCTTTTTGTAATTTTGTATCACAATAGGACGGGGGAGCCGACCTAAGTTAGGTAGAAGGTCGGTTCCCCACTTTGGAGTTCTTTGAAATAAATGGTGTGGTAGCTCAGCAGGTAGAGCAGTGGGTTGAAACCCCACGTGCCACGTGGTTCGATTCCCGTTCACACCACCAAAATGGAAAACTCCTTACGTAAGTCCGATTAGCGCGGATGAAAGGAACCTTGACTTTGTGGGAGTAATTACCCAACCGAAGCTTGAATGACTCAAGGTACTATGTAATGGACCCTGCTCTATGGTGCACTCATAACAGGTGATGGGGAACAAACCATCTGTAAAATCTAAACCCACGGTGAGCGTGGAAGGAGGTTTTCATTTTTAAATCGCTAACCCAGCATCACAATGAAGGCTAATACCGTCGGAGTGGGGGTGACGGTCAGGAGAGACTGACACTATAGTCAGGTGGGCGTAATGAGGGATGGTACCCGAGTCCCCAAGATTGGCGGTCACCAGTAATAGGTGGCCGTTGCGTCGTAAGGTCGTCTAATCCGTCTTGAACGGTATCCGGTTCGAGTCCGGTCCTGACTACTAAATTTTAATTGTATGAAAAAAATATTGTACCTCCTTAGAGGTGTACCAGGTTCAGGAAAATCAACCGTTGCTCAAAATATCGGTGGAACACATTTTGAAACTGACAAATACTTTATGGTTGATGGTGAGTACAAGTTTGACCCAACAAAGTTAAAACAATACCATCAAATGTGTCAAGATGAAGTAAATCTTGCGATGATTCAAAATCATACGGCACATTTTAACGATGTGATTGTGGTATCAAATACATTTACCCAAGAATGGGAGATGAAACCATATTTTGATTTGGCAAAAACATATGGGTATCAGGTTTTTTCTTTGATTGTGGAAAATCGTCACTGTGGTTTAAATCAACACGGAGTTCCTGAAGATAAGGTTCAAATAATGAAGGATAGATTCGAAATCAAATTGTAAATTAAGACTCTTTTTCAACAAAGTCCTTTAACTTAAAATCTTTGACAAATTTTGGATAGGATTCTTTATAAGACTTTTGAGTTTCGTCATTTACATCTTTTGTGTATTGCCAGTTCCAATACAAATCTGAGTTTGGTTCAAATCCGTAAAACTTATGAATTTCTTTTTGAAGTTCAGTCACAACCTCACCATTGAAGTTTTGTCCAACACAAATCATACCTGTTTGAATACCCTCCACAATGTTGGATTCACCCAATGTTGTGTGACGGTTTTCAATCCAGGTTAATCTTTCAATTAAGTTTTGGTAGAACATATTTGCAGAACCCCACCTTACAGATGCAAAAAATATGACAACATCAGATTCAAATAACTCTTTGGATATCTTCCATAGTTCATCTGACTTGTTGTTTAAAGATGCCCAACACCTGTGGTAACCTGACGGATTCTTTTTTTTATCTTCCAAAAGGGCTTTTTTCAAACCACAAGAGTTTCCATCTTTTCTTGATACGTTTCCCTCACAGGGAAATATCTTGAGTTCAGTGACATCAATAAATTTTCCTTTGTCACCTAACTCTTCGGCCAAATATTCAGCAATAATTCTTGACTTGGGGATGTCGATATTATCCTCATCCCAATTATATCTGTTCGAACAACTCAGAAAAAGAACTTTCTTTTTTTTCTTTAGTATATCTAAAGTTTTTTTGAGCTCTTTGAAACCGTCTTTTTGAACCATCTCCTCTGATAGCATCAGTTGACGGATTCTATCGATTTCTTCTCTGATTATCTCTGACATATTGTATAAATACTAGAGTTGTTGTATATTTGTAGTGTTGATGGTAAAAAGGCGTAGATTGACTCGCGTGGAGAGACGTTTCGCAAGGGTACACACTAAGGATAGGTAGTAATACCCAACTCTCTCAAGGTGTGTGAAGCATCGTAGTGATACGACACCAGATTCCTGATAAAGTCAATCACCATCAACTTTTATGTTGGCTGTAGCTCAGTTGGTAAGAGCACTTGGTTGTGGTCCAAGAGGTCGTGGGTTCGAATCCCATCAGTCACCCAAAGAGGAATAACTTGTGCAGGTGCCTCAGGGGTGCTAGCCCCCACTGCACTCCAACGGCCTTGTACCCAAGTGGTTTAAGGGGGGAGTCTGCAAAACTCTTATTCGCCAGTTCGAATCTGGCCGAGGCCTCTATGAAAGAAAAAACCGAAACACGCCTATTGATTATAGGTTTACTACTTGGTGTAGTTTTTTACGCAGCGATTATTTTTGGTAAAATCCCATCATTTCCTGGTTATTTTACTCCTGTTGGAATTCAAAAAGCGGATACAACCTATGTACCCCTGGCTAAACAGGGTTTGGATACTATCGTAGATGTTAAGGGAAAAAACGCATTTTTTATCGGTGATTCCCACACCGCTAACTTTGATTGGGGATGGCAAAAAATTGTATGTGACAAAACAAAAATGAGATTCCAAAATTTTGCCGTTGTTGGTAAACACACTCCTTGGATGATTCAAACAACAAAACAATATCTTAGTACAAACTATGATTATTGTTTCATCTACGGTGGTGCAAATGATATCCACGGTAATAGAAACCCTTTTGTTGTTGTTAAAGATATCCAAAAAATTGTCGACTTGTGTAACCAAAAGGGTGTATACCCTGTTGTTCTGACAGGTTTTGATGCTAAGGAGTGTGTAAGACCCATCAAGGGACAGGAGTTCTATCCTGAGGCTTATACTAAATACCAAAAAATACTGATGGACAGTATTAAGAATGCAATTGTTATTGACACACGAGTTGTATCAAGGTCAGATTGTGGTGATTGGACTTGTCATATGAATCCATCAGGTCACAAAAAGGTTGCTGATGTTGTCATTAAAAGAATGAAATTCAAAACTTATTAACAAAGAAAAAAACATTTTGATTTATAAAGTACAAATTATTAGATTTTAAAAAAAAATTATGTCTTACAGCAAATACTACAAAGAACACGGACCTAGTTGGTTAAACACATCATTGTTGGATATTTTCAAAAAAATGGATATTTCTAAAACAAAAAAATACCTACCAATTTACATAAATTTTTTCAGAAATCGTTTGGATGACTTCGAGGTTTCCTACAACACGGATGGGGAATCACAATATGTGTTTGAAACTGTTGAATCGTATATTGGTACTGAGAAAACAAATGAATTGTCTTTTGGTGAGTTATTAGTTATGTACCGTTTTGTGGACAATATGGACAGAGAAAAAATCAAAACCATAAACAAGTTTTGCGAATTCAATGAAAAGGGTCTTTTCCCTGGTTTGGATACCACTAAACTTACAGATTTTACTGAGATTGAGTCCTATGTTGCAACCCTCGAACTTAAAGAGGCTGAAAAGATGTTTTCCAAACAAGCCCCAAAAGTCTACGAGGATAAGAATTGGATAGTAGTAAGACCAATCACCTATGAATCTTCATTAAAATACGGTGCAACAACCAAATGGTGTACCGCTTCTTCAAGTAATTCCGACCATTTTTTTAGATATACCAGAAACGGTGCTCTTTTCTATATCCTCAACAAATTTAAAAATTACAAAGTTGCACTTCACGTACCACTCAGAGGTGGAGAAGGTGATGGTCCAAGTTTTTGGAATCAGGTAGATTCAAGAGTTGATTCTATGAGTTTGGAATTTGATTACAATATTATGGTTTTTCTGAAATCTCAAATCAATTCTTCAAAACTTTGTACAAATGACGAGTTGGATAGTCAAATTTGGAACGCTTGTTTTCAGAAACACAATCACTTACAAGAAAAACATATGAGAATAGATGACCACTCAGAACTTCGCGTTGTAAACCGCAGGGTGGATTTAGATTATCCTAACCCTGTGGAAAATGTAACCATTGAACTAAATTTTGATGACTTAGGTTCTGAAAACGGACCAACGTTTTAGTTGGAACCACCCATTTATCTGTCAGAGAAAGAATGAATGATACCTGAGTCTCAACTGACCCTAACATCAATTTGACAGTTTCCCTATCTATGGAGTATTTAATATTCACAATACAAAGATACTGATAAATTCAAAATTCACAAACTTTTTTTGATTTTGTTTGGTAATAGTTTTATTTTCACTATCTTTGTATCACAATAATGGTCCGTTCGTTTAGCGGCTAGGATGCAGCCCTGTCACGGCTGTGGGGCGGGTTCGATTCCCGCACGGACCGCAAAGATGAGTTTCCCTACACCCGGGGTTAGTGATTGACTTAAAGGGGGACAAAAGTGGTACACAAGTCCACGACTCATCTAAAATGGCCCGGTCGTCTATCGGTCAGGACACGTCCCTTTCACGGACGAGAGCGGGGTTCAATTCCCCGTCGGGCTACAAATCATATCTTCAGGTACCCGTACAGTGGTGAGTAGGGTTAAATTAGATACAATTTCTCGGAACTGGAAGTAGAATGCCTGTCTGATGTGATTTTAAAAAAATACCAATATGAAAAAATATATAATTTATTTGGACGATGTTAGAACTCCAATTGATAAAGAAAATTGGGAAGTGGTTCGTTCTTATGACGAGTTCGTTGAAACTGTAACTAAATTAGGTTTGGAAAATATTGAAACAATTTCTTTGGACCACGATTTGGGTGATACTGCAACGAATGAGTATTTTACAAACGTTTCTCCTAATTACACTTTGGACTACAATAACATTCAAGAAAAAACTGGCTACGATTGTGCCAAATGGTTGGTAGAACATTTCTACGATAAAAATCCTGATTGGATTTCACTTGGCAGATTACAGAAAAAGACCGTTGGATTTAATTTTCCAACTGTTTATACCCATTCTGCAAATCCTATTGGGTCTGCAAACATACTTGGATATATCAATAATTTTTTGATGAACGAAGCACAACCTCAAACTTGTATTCGTGTTGAAATTAAACATACAGTATAATGAAAGATTGGAACCCTGAAGAATGGCAAGGTAGAAGTCGTGAGCAAGTAGAATTTTCCTACAAGCTCACGGCTTTTTGTTATGTTATAATTTTTATCATCATTTTATTTTTATGAAACGTAAAGACTCAAGAGAAATAAATCCGTGGGTTCTTGTTAATAAAACAGACTACTCAATAATTCAGGAGGGTATTTTCTTCGAATTAGTTGGGAAATCAGGTCACCTGATGACAAAAGAGTACTATCATCAATTTCTTGACGAAATAAAATAATTTGGCTAATTAGTAAATGTTTTATATCTTTGGGGTATGAAAGTAATTTTCTTAGATAATGATGGTGTAATCTGTCTATCCAACAATTGGGGTGGGCGCAACAAAAAATGGGCTAAGTACCGTTCGGAAAACCCGAACAGTTCAAATCACAAACAAGATTCTCCTGTCGATGTACGATTTGACAACTTTGATGAAAAGGCTGTCAGGGTTTTGAATGAAATTTTAGAAAAGACAAGTGCCGAAATTGTTGTCAGTTCTGATTGGAGATTCCACGCTAATCTTGATGAACTCGGTGATTACTATACCTCGCAAGGTATTATTAAAAGACCATTTGCAGTAACTCATCGTACTCAAGATATCAATCCTGAATTATGGAGAGTTTTGAGATTCAGAGCTGATTTGGAGTTAGAGCGTTCAATAGAGATTACCGATTGGTTGTTAAAAAATCCACAAGTAACTCATTGGGTTGCGGTTGATGATTTAAATATGTCTGTGGAGTACTTGTCTCAACATTTTGCAGCTAAAGACCCTGAAGACGATGAAAAACCTGGTTTGACTAACTTTGTTCACACTCCCCAATCAAACGAAGGAATTAAACAATCGGGTGTTAAAGATAAAATTTTAAAATTCTTATTGTAATGAAAAACATACCGCAAACTCTAATTGTATTGTCATTTTACGCCATCGTAGGAATGTGCGTTTGGATGACTCAAAACCCTTGGTGGACTTTACTTTGTCTTCTAACCCCGACATTCAAAGATGAATGTGATTGTGAAGAACAGGAGGAAGAGCAATGAAAACTATAATTTTTTGTGTAGTTATTTCACTAATTTCAAATCAAGATGGATATCAGGGATATCTATGTAAAACAGACAAAAACGAAAAAGGAACTGTATACTCGTTTGGTACTTACCAAAAAGGAGATACAATTTGGATAAACTTTCAAAACTGTAATTAAAATGGCTAAATACAAACTCCTTGTAAGTGGTTTCGGTATGGAAGGAACCGCTCACACAATCACTCCTGAAGAAGTTCAGAAGATTAAAAAATTTCAAGAGGAAAACGGATACGATGAACTTTATCAAATGTATTCCGACTTTCCTGAGATTTTAGATGATTTCGAATTTGGATTACCAAATTGGTGGATTGCATCTCGACCTTATGTAAACGACCGTTTGCGTTTTACTTTATGGGATGAAGAAGAAAATGAAGTATGGTCCGTAGAGTGGAGAGAACTTGGTGATTTGTATGAATTGGATGAAAAATACTCACTTCCTGAAGATTTTGAGGAATCTACTGAGGTCTTGGACGCATATCCACACGAGGGTAAAGAAAACATTTTGTGTATTATTGAGGACGTGAAAGGAACCCTGAATAATTACAAAATTGAATCAGATGATGGTCCTGAACCAAAAGATTTTGCATTTAGTTCTCAAAGTATTGAATCACCTATTTTTGACTATGAGATAGTTGATAAGATGTTTTACAAGAATCATCAACTTGAGAAAGACTACGATGACGAGTGGGTTATGGGTAAATCTTTGGATGTTTATGTATTTACTCTTGATGATTTGAAGAATGGTGTTTATGATGAAGATTAATTGGTGGGTTACCCAAGTTGGTGAAGGGGGCAGTTTGCTAAACTGTTAGGTCGGGAAACTGGCGCGAGGGTTCGAGCCCCTCACCCACCGCATAAAAAAAGGGAGTCAAACTCCCTTTTTATCGTAATAATCTTTTGATTATTTCAATTTCTTCTTTAATTTTATATTGAGGTCTTAAATATTTTGAACCTTTACCCTCTGGTCTATCATCCACAACTTTTATACCCTTTTTCTTTGCAGCATCAGGAGTTCTAGCTAATTTAATCTTTTCAAGATAACTCATATTTTTTGGTAACTTACTACTGTCAGTTGCCGTTGAGCCAAATAATCCCTGTTGGACCTTCACAGGATTACCTTTGTCATCGAGTGCGTATCTTGCAGCTAAGGGATTAAGATTTTTTGTAAGTTGATATAACTGTCCAAGACTTGTATTTGGAATTTCGCCTTTCTCGTCACGAAACATTGCATATTTTTCTGGACTGTAAGAGTCTGTTTTTTTATCTTGTTTCGGTTCTATTTCTTTAGATACATTCTGTCTGATTGGTTTTTGTTGACTATCGAAAAAAGTACCGATAATTTTTTCAGAGGAATTACCCAATTTGTCACCCATATTAAGAGAGTCCCCAATTCTTTTTCTCGTTCTTTCAACACCGCAATATTCAACATAATAGTTTTGTCCATCTTGATTAAATAATATTGTCATAGAGTTTTCACAGTCTGAAATTTCGTCAACAATTTTACCATTATCAAATTCCCAAATTAATTCCTGAGATGGATTTGTCGCCTTGAATTTTCCACTTTTAATTTCCCCTTCCTGTATACTTTCTGACTTTAACTGAGATTTTGTTTTGGTATAGGTTTTGACCAAAGGGTCTATAGTTTGACCGACAAACTTCATCATTTGTTCAAAATCAGAAACTTTTTCTGGTTCTGTTGGTACTAACTGTGCACTTTTTTTGGTTTCTGAATCTGTAGAACTTGTTGTATCTTGAGTTGTACTTGCTCCTTTATTGGATACGTGAATATGGTTATAATGATTACCCCCAAGATTGGTTTGCCATAAAACAGCTTTTTCATTACCTGATTCAGTATTTCTTTTGTAACCCATAGACTCCAATTTGGAAACAATTTTATCTCCCATTTTTCTGAAGGATGAATCACCATTTGAAGAATTAGTAGCACCACCTGAACCCTTACCATTAATCAATGCAATGTCAACAGCGTTCCCACTAGCGTGTCTACTTTTCTTAGATGAGTGACCACTACTGGCCGTTGTAATTGTAACTTCAAGTCCAGCATCTTTTGCAGCTTTATTAATATCGTCCAAAAGAGCTCTATTAATTTTGTCGTATTTTGTTGAATCTTTATCTGAATCTATAAAATCATACCCACCATCGTTAACAGTAATGTAGTCTTCAAGGATGGTTATCAGTGATTTCATTTTAGAAATATCTTCAAATAAAACTTTTTTCATATTGTATAAATACTCGTAAATAAAAAAAGGGGACATTGTCCCCTTTTCTTTTGAGTCCCGAGTGATAAGTTGATTACTTAGCAACTTCCATCATCGAATCTACTTCTTCAACTTCAACTGCTGCAGAATCAACTACAACAGAATCAACAACAGCTTCTTCAACAGGAGCTGTGGTTTCGTTAGTACAAGAAGCAAAAAGGACTACTGAAAATAATAAAAATACTACTTTTTTCATTTTTTGTTTTTACTTTGGTTTACTCTGTGTTTAATCAGATTGAGCGAGAAACCGGATTCGAACCGGCGACCCCAACCTTGGCAAGGTTGTGCTCTACCAACTGAGCTACTCTCGCTTGTAAAATACCCCCGGGCCCAACGAGCCGTTGTCGTACGCAACGGAAGGGCCCTTTTTAAGGGATACTTTGAGCGGGAAACCAGATTCGAACTGGCGACTTTCAGCTTGGAAGGCTGACGCTCTACCAACTGAGCTACTCCCGCTTATCTGAAAAAAGTTAAATCTCCGTGTAAGTTGTCCCACTCACAAATCCAACCTTTTTCTTTTTCTTCCTTAATTTCAAGAACGTTTTCTTGGGAAATTTCTTCCATCAAAACAAACATCGCATCTAAGTGGTCCTCAGATTGGATTGTTATTTGTTTAATAGTTTTCGGTTCCATTTTGAGCCACAAGAGGGACTCGAACCCCCGACCATCTGATTACAAATCAGAAGCTCTACCAACTGAGCTACTGTGGCTTATATGATACAAATATAATAAAGATAATTATACTGTAAAACTTTTTTCGTTATAACATTGAAGTTTTAACATTTCTTCTGTCACTTCATCAGGTGTGAGATAACCTAATACATCAGATGTAATTGGAGTATCATAGGTTATATTCCCGTCGAAGTCCAAAACAGCCAACTCATATAAACCATCTTTTCCACCATAGGAGTGTGTATGGGAAACTACGGAAACCCCATAACCATTTTTGAACATCATACGTGAACGTTTGCCACTCAAATAAGGGTCATTTATTGGAGTGAATTCCAAATCTTCAAAAGTCTTCATATGTTTCAAGTTCTGTTAATGTAATTTCTTTATTTTTCCATTTTTTCCAAACGTCAAAATCTTTTAGTTTTTCCAAAGTTTCTTCTGACACTAATACAAAGTAGTCATCAGGTGTTACACCTGAAAATCTAACCCTGAGGATTTCTTCCCTTGTCATTTTGTACACCCGACAGGATTCGAACCTGTGACCTACCGCTTAGAAGGCGGTTGCTCTAATCCGCTGAGCTACGGGTGCATTTTTACACTACAAATATATAAAAAATATTGTTATTTCCAAAATAGTTGTATCAAAATAATTAGAAAACAAAGACACAAACACAATCCTGTTTTTACAGAGATAGGTTCTCTAAGATAGACCCAAGCCATACAGGTAAATACAACAACACCCAAACTGAACCCAAAAATTCTATTGGGCCAAGTTTCACCATCACATAAATCAACCATTTTTCTTGAAGCTAAAATCACCAAGTATCCCAAAGGTACTCCGATTATTGCCATAAGAAATGGGTTGTCTTTAATCCATTTGTTCCATAGGTGCCCTTGAAGTTGGTAAAAAACAAAAATTTGTGAAAACAGATAAACAAAAAAAATAAAAAAAATATCGGCTAATTTTGTCATAAAGTTAAATTGATGAGAACATTCTTGGTTTTACCCATTGTTTTTCATAGTCTTTTGTGAATGCTGCATACCTTGCGTAATCATTCACTTGTGGATAACCTGTATT
>Ga0208975_1001148_pt1 | contig 11594 bp, 5 predicted proteins | sample GreLakmeER78MSRF_FD_187700 | JGI IMG/M metagenome (GOLD analysis project Ga0208975, IMG submission 187700) | Freshwater lentic microbial communities from great Laurentian Lakes, MI, USA - Great Lakes metaG ER78MSRF (SPAdes) | ecosystem: Environmental > Aquatic > Freshwater > Lake | place: Great... | reverse complement strand
TCGGCGAGCTGCGCGGCGCGGCGGCGCTCGCGGCGGCGTCGGGCGCTTGGGAGCCGACGGACGAGCCTCCGCTGGACTCGCTTGATGATCAGAGGATGCTGCGCGCGTACATGCTGTCCTCCGAGACGCTCGCGTGGACGTTCGTCGGCGCGCTCGCGGCGCTCGCGTACGCGGTGCACTGGGGTCTCATGTAGGCCGCACGCGGAAGAGCAGCAGGTGCATTTTTCTGAGGTGAACGTTCTTGTACAGCAGCTCAAGGAACGGAGCTGTCTCGCGCAGGAACTCCGCTTCGGCGAAGTTCGTCGGCGTTTTGAGCGCTATGTGATCCGTGTAGTTGCTGAGCTGAAAGCACACGTCCTCCAGCGGCTTGCCGCTGAGCGTGAGGCGAACGCTGTCCGAAATTTTATAATTCGGCCCTCCCCAGGGCGGATCTATAAAAACCAGCGAGTAGTGCTCGCGGATTCGGCGCAGCACGTCGCCGCAGACGACGGTGACGTTCTGCCCGTTCAGCACGCGGATGTTGTGGGCGAGATAGGCCGCGCGCACGGGATCCAGCTCGTACGCGTGCACGGTGCTGAAGTGCTGCGCGAACGAGTACGTGTTGCCGCCGACGCACGCCGTCGCGTCGGCGACCTTCGCGGACTTCGGGATGTACCGGAGCAGATCCTTCGTGATCTTGTCGGCCGTGAGCTGATCGGTCGTGCTGTACAGGGCCTCGTTGTCCAGGCGCAGCTGGTGGCGCTGCGCTGCCGGCACGAAGCGAAACAGGAAGTCGCGCTTCTCTATGCTCGGCGACGCCGGCGGCGCGCAGGCAGACGCAGCGGCCGCGGCCGCGCTCGGAAGCAACTCGCCGATGATGTCATTCATACGACCTGAGAGTGCGCCGAAGCGTCCCGGTCCTCATGACCTGTGGATCGCGCGGTGCCTTTATATGCCGGCGGCGGCGCGGGAGGCGCGCTGCGCGCTCGGCCGGCTCCGCGACGCCGCTGCGCTTACGGGCGCGTAGTACTTCATGGTTAGCATCTCAAAACCAGTTGGCAGGATCATCAGGCCGCCGCCGGCCGCGCCGGCGCGGGCCTGGTGGTACACGAGAGCCAGCGCGTCCACTGTGATGAACACGGCGCCGCGCGCCAGCGCGACCTCGGCCTTAAAGGCGTCGCGAAAGGCGTTGACGGTGATCAGCGCGTCTATGAAGTCACTCCATTCGGGAGATTTGCGGCGCTCGGGAGGCGCGATCAGGTACTCGGAAAAGACATCCGATAGCCAGTCTTTTTTGTACGACGTGCTCAGCTCAGCACGCGAAGCTGGCGAAACCGCCGACGCTGGCGAAACCGCCGGCGCGCGGTACGGCACCGATATCGCCGCGCGATCGCCGACGGCGACTGTCAGGCCGGCGCGGCCGAGCGTGACCGAGCGGAACGGCGTCGCTCGGAGCGACGGCAAGTCTTTCGGGACGACGCGGCGCGCAGAGATCTGGTCGGGAGATAGGTGCGCAAACGCCGCCGTTTCCGAGCGGATCCGGCGGACCCACCGTTCGGTGAAGGCTTCGGCGCCGGGGTTCTCAAGTGTCTGGAAGTCGCCTGTCAGGAACGCGACGCGAGTCACTGCGACCGGCGCGGCGGCCGTCGGCTTCCAGTCGCAGAGCGCGAGCTGTAGGAAGGCGCACACGCACAGAGAGCGAGAGACTTTGGACTGGTTCACCGCGCTCAGCTGGTCGCGCTCGCTCGGCGGCGGGATGCGCGCAGCGAAGAGGCCGTCCAGGACGATTTCCAGCACCGGGCGAGACATCCAGTTCTGCAGGAGGCTCACGAGATAGGCGTCCGAGAGCATCGCCTGCGGCGTTGGCGTCGGAGGAGAAGCGAGCTGGAAGCGCATTCGCGAGATGCCGGAGAGCTCTTCGGCGATCGCGGTGAGCATCGCGTTCGCCGGGTTGCCGCGTTCGCGGTCGCGGAACGTCGCGTTGTTCTTTTGAATCGCCTCGCGTATGCGCGCGTTGACCTCGGGAGTCACGGGAGCTCCGCGAAGCACGCGCTCGGCGACGTCGGGGTATATGCGCTCTCCGAGGATGTCGTGGAGGCAGTCAATCCTCTTGTGGACTTCAAAGAACTCGGGAGGCGCCGTCGGGACGGGCGGCGCTCCACCGGAGCGCCCGGGAGCGCCGGAAGCGCCGGAAGCTGAAGGGCGCCGGCCGGAAGCCGACGGCGTCGCGTTCAGCTGAGAGTAAGGCAGCGGGATGCGAAGCGTCGTCAGCAGGGCGCGCGCGTTCGCTGCGCTCGGGTCGCGGAAGTACTCCAGCAGGCCCGGGATGATCGTGCGCTGCCGGTAGTCGTCGCCGTAGAGCTCTTGGTGATAGATGTTCTCAAACGTGCGGCCGGCGCCAGCGGAGGCGGAGGCGGAGGCGGCCATCGCTGCGCTGGCGGCTGCGGAGTTGAATGGCGCTGCTTAAATAGAGCTCGGATCCTTTAAGCCCTGCGCCGGCTCTACGACGGCGCGCTGGGTCGCCGGGGCGTAATAGGTGATAGCTAGATTCTCTGGTCCGGCAGGATGGACCATTAAGCCTGTGCGCTGCTTTTTGTCGGCCATCCGATCCGCGCGGGCCTGGTAGTACACGAGCGCGAGAGCGTCTATCGTTATGTACACGGCGCCGCGCGCGAGCGCCACTTCGGCGCGCAGAGCGTCGCGAAAGGCGTTCACTACCGCGAGCGTCTCAATGAACACTTCGGTCTCCGGGGTTAACTCGTTTTCGTCGCGATAGCGATTAAACACCGCCTGCAGCCAGCTCTTCGGGTTTGAAGTAGAAAACTTGGGGAGATATCGGTCGGTTAAAGACAGTTTCGCCCCGCCGCACGATCCGTCGCGCGATCTGTCGGTAAGCTTCGCGCGCTTGCGCCTGTATGGAACAAACGTACCTTGCTGGATTGCGCGGAGCATGGCGCCGCCGGTCACGTTCTGGCGGTCGGGAAGCTTGACGCTCAGTCCCGACGGGTTCACCGCGACGTTCGCGAAACGCGTGTCGGCGAGCGGCGGCATGTCGGAGACGGCGATTTTGCGAGCCCCGATCGCCGACGGCGGCAGGTGCGAAAGGCACGCGGTCTCCGTTCGGATATGGGAGACCCATTCGGAGAAGAAGAAGTTGATGCCTTTGCTCTTCCGACTCTGAAAGTCGCCTATCAGAAACAGGATCTGCTTCGTTTGAATGCCCGGACAGCTCTTGCCCGGATGCACGCTGTCCCAGTCGGAGATCAATAGTTGCAAATATGCGCATAGCGTAAGCGATCTGGCTATCTCCGAGTCGTTCACGGCCCAGTTGACCCTTTTGGTATCTCTGGCTTTGATGCTCTTTGCACGTGGAAACGATACGTCGCAAAAGAGACCGTCTAGCACGATCTCTAGAGAGGGCCTCGCGTACCAGCCCCTGACCTTGGCGTAAAGGTAACGATCCATAGAGTTCGCGGTGTTCGGTCGGTTCGGCTTAAAGGTCAGCGTTTGTGCCCGCGGAGAAGACAAGCCGGCGAGCGCCTCGGCAATTTTTGCGAGCCTGGGTTTAATCCATATAATGTTTTGTTTACAGTAATCGGCTGCTTCGGAAAGCTCAAAGAGCGCGTCAGTAACGTCGGTTGGAGCGTTGGTTATGCGCTTAAGACGCGTATAGATCTCGGGGGTTAGCCACCTATTTAAAAGGTCGTATATGAGGCTTATCATGCGGTGCGCGTTAAAGAGTCCCGGTGGCTCAATCGGCTGAAAGATCGCGAAGGACTTTTTGGGAGGACCGTGACGCGAGGTGTTGGGGTCAGCAAAGTACTTGTATTTTTGACGGTCGCTTGTGCGCGGCTCTTTCGGGGCCACCACGGGCGCGGAGGGCGCAGCGGATTGAATGAGTGATGCATAAGGCACTGGGAGCTTCAGAGAGACCAATAGGGCTCGCGCGTTTTCTCGGCTCGGCGTCTTGTAGTACTCGCCGAGGGCCGGAAACATGGTGCGCTTCCTACGATTGGGACTGAGGAACAGATCGTAGTCATATTCGCCTGTGATATCATCGTACAGATACTCTATGGCATCGCAGAAATACTCGGAGAACGCGGGCATCGCGTCAGGCTCAAGCGCAGCGTGTGCTTACTTGAAGCGCATGTCCTTTAAGTTCCCGCGCCGGCGCGCTGAGTCCGCTGACTCTTCTAGTTCCACTGGGTTCACTGGGTTCACTGGGTTCACTGGATCCATTGGGTCACCTCGGTCCTGTATGTCCCGACATATCCATCGGATCCGTCGGGTCCAGCGGATCCGTCCGGTCCATCGGATCCATCCGGTCCGAAAGAGTCCAGTGGGTCTAGAGGGTCCAGCGGGCTTAGCGGAGTCCAGCGCGGATGGCGCGGTCTGCGCGCAATAGGTAGTTACTATGAAATCCTATCGCCGTCAAGCCATCGTGTAAACGACCGATTGCGCAATCGGCGCGCTATCCTTTTTGACTCCGATAGGCGCATGTCTCCCGTCTGGATCCGATAGGCGCATGTCTCCCGTCTGCCTCCGTCTGGCTCCGATAGGCGCATGTCTCCCGTCTGGCTCCGTGTGATTCTTCTAGATCATCTATGGAGGAACTTATAAGATACTCGTGATAAATCTGACATACGCCTTCTTCGCTCATCGCGCGCTTTGACGGCGCGGGGCGGGCGGGCGGGCGGGCGGGCGGCGCGGACTTCGCGGCCGCTTTTTGGCCCGCGGGCGGCGGCGCGGGCGGCCCCGCGCGGCGCGGAGAAAACCGCCGCGAAGTTCCCGCTTTCCCTGGCGCCCCCGTCTATCTCCGATTGGGTCCCAATAGGCCCATGTCTCCCGTCTAGCTCCGTGTGATTCTCCTAGATCCGGAGATCTTCCTGTCAAGTTTATGAGAACTCAAAGAGACATGGGGTATCGGTCACTTCAGCGATCGGTTTGACGGGAGCAAAACGGCGCGAGGGGAAATCGCCACCGTTTTTGGGCGGCGCGGCGGCCCGCGCCGCCGCCCTCGCCGCGCTGAAAAAACGGCCCAAGTTGTCGTTTTTCCCTGGCGGCCCCGTCTGGCTCCGATTGGATCCCGATAGGCGCATGTCTCCCGTCTGGCTCCGATTGGATCTCATAGATCCGGAGATCTTCCCGTCAACTCTATAAGAACTCAAAGAGACATGGGGATACCGGTCACTTTGAGCGATCGTCTTGACGGGAGCAAAACGGCGGCGAGGGGAAATCGCCGCCGTTTTTGGCCCGCGGGCCGGCCCGCGCCGCCGCCCTCGCCGCGCTGAAAAAACGGCCCAAGTTTCCAGTTTCCCGGGTGCTCCCGTCTGGCTCCGATTGGATCCCGATAGGCGCATGTCTCCCGTCTGGCTCCGTGTGATTCTTCTAGATCCGGAGATCTTCCCGTCAATCTTATAAGAACTCTATGAGATATGGGGGATCGGTCACTTCAGCGATCGGTTTGACGGGAGCAAAAAGCCGGCGAGGGGAAATCTCCGCCGTTTTTACGCCGCGGGCCGGCCCGCGCCGCCGCCCTCGGCCCGCCTCAAAAACGGCATCCGGCGCCGGGATCCCCCTGTTTTCCCTGGAGCCCCCGTCAAGATGCGATGGATTCTTATAGTTCCATGTTTCTCGTCAAGCTCCGATTGACTCTCCTAGATCCGAAGATCTTCCCGCTTTGCTTCTAAGAACTACAAGAGACATGGGGTATTGGTCACTTCAGCGATCGGTTTGACGGGAGCAAAATGGCGCGAGGGACTCCGCGGGGCCGTTTTTGGGGCGCGGGCCGGCCCGCGCCGCCGCCCTCGCCGCGCCTCAAAAACGTCCGCCGTTATCGTTTTGCCTGGCGGCCCCGTCAAGCTCCGATTGACTCTTATAGATCCCGAGATCTTCTCGTCAACTCTATAAGAACTACAAGAACTCCAAGAGATATGTGAGTATCGGTCACTTCAGCGATCGGTTTGACGGGAGCAAAACGGCGCGCGGGACTCCGCGGGGCCGTTTTTGCGCCGCGGGCCGGCCCGCGCCTCCGCCCTCGGCCCGCCTCAAAAACGGCATCCGTTTCCATTTTCCCTGGCGCCCCCGTCTAGCTTCTATAACTCTCCTAGATCCCGATATCTTCCCATCAACTCTATAAGAACTCCAAGAGGCATGGGGTATCGGTCACTTCAGCGATCGGTTTGACGGGAGCAAAAAGGCGGCGAGAGGGCTCCGCGGGGCCGTTTTTGGGCCGCGGGCCGGCCCGCGCCGCCGCCCTCGCCGCGCTGAAAAAACGGCCCAAATCGCCGGGATTCCCTGGCGCCCCGTCAAGATGCGATGGATTCTTATAGTCCCATGTTTCTCGTCAAGCTCCGATTGACTCTCCCAGATCCCGAGATCTTCAGTCAACTCTATAAGAACTTCAAGAGACATGGAGAATCGGTCACTTCAGCGATCGTCTTGACGGGAGCAAAACGGCGCGATGGACTCCGCGGGGCCGTTTTTGGGGCGCGGGCCGGCCCGCGCCGCCGCCCTCGGCCCGCCTCAAAAACGGCCCAAATCGCCGGGATTTCCCCTGTTTTCCCTGGAGCCCCGTCAAGATGCGATGGATTCTTATAGTCCCGTGTTTCCCGTCAAGCTCTTATTGACTCTGATAGATCCTGAGATCTCCTGTCAACTCTATAAGAACTCCAAGAGACATGGAGGTATCGGTTACCTCAGCGATCGGTTTGACGGGAGCAAAACGGCGCGAGGGACTTCGCGGGGCTGTTTTTGGGCCGCGCGGCGGCGCGGGCCGCCTCAAAAACGGCATCCGTTTCCATTTTCCCTGGCGGCCCCGTCAAGCTCCGATTGAATCTCCTAGATCCTGAGATCTCCTGTCAACTCTATAAGAACTCCAAGAGACATGGGGTATCTTTCAGCGATCGGTTTGACGGGAGCAAAAAGGCGGCGAGAGGACTTTGCGAGGCCGTTTTTGCGCCGCGGGCCGGCCCGCGGCTCCGCCCTCGGCCCGCCTCAAAAACGGCCTCCGTTTCCATTTTGCCTGGCGCCCCCGTCTAGCTCCTATTGACTCTCATAGATCCCGAGATCTCCTATCAACTCTATAAGAACTACAAGAGACATGGGGATATCGGTCACTTCAGCGATCGGTTTGACGGGAGCAAAAAGCCGGCGAGAGGACTCCGCGAGGCCGTTTTTGGGCCGCGGGCCGGCCAGCGCCGCCGCCCTCGCCGCGCTGCAAAATGGGGCGAATCCGCCCGCCCGCCCGCCGGCCGGCTGGCCCGCTCTCGTCTAGCGCATCGTCAACGCGCGCCGTCGGGAAAAAATGATCGTCCGCGGAGCGGGGCGCCCCGGACATTATCGGCTAGGTAGACTCTCTCGCAGCAGCAGCCATGAACTTCCCGAAGAGCCCCGGCTTCGGCCCGACGCTGCCGGCCGGCGCCCCGTACCCGAAGAAGGTCCAGATCGTCCGCAACCGCGACGGCTATATGATGGGCTTTCATCAGCGCGGCCGCACTTACGTCGTCGGCTTTCCGGGCGGCATGCACGTCAAGAAGGTCTGCGAGGTCATGACCGCGAACAGCCGCATGTCTCTCAGCAACCACCTGCCGACAGGCTCGTTCCTCTCCCGCGAGGCGAAGCCGAACGAGCGCGGCGTGGACGTCGCTGCGCACTTCAACCTGGAGAAGCGCAAGCTCGGCGCACTCGGCGGCGCCGGCGCGGCGTTCTCCGACGCCGCGCGCAAGCATTCCGGCGGTCGGCTCGGCCGCGACTCCGGCGCGCCGGCGGCCTGGAGCGTGACGGAAATGGATTTCGCGACGTTCGTCATGTTGCCCTTCCGTCGCAACCTGGGCATCATAATACCTATGGAGCTCATGCTGGACGACCGGCGCCGGCTCATCTTTGAGAGCCACGTCATTGACCCCTGCCGCGACACGGCGATGTTCCAGCTCACGCCGATCCGCTGAGCCGCCGCCGCAGCGCGCATCTCTTTTGATCTCAAAGGGTAAGAGCCAGAGCCTTTTGGTACCGCGCCGACTTCGCCGATGCCGCAGCGCAGCGCGCCGCCGCCGCCGTTCTACGTCGGCGCGCACATTCCGCAGCGCAAGACGCTCGTGGAGACGATGGAAGCGCTGCGCGCCGCCGGCGGCAACGTGCTGCAGCTGTTCGTCGCGAACCCGCGCTCCGGCAAGATCACGAGCGCCGGGCGCGCGCGCTACATCGCCGAAGCGCCCGGCGTGCGCGACTACTGCGCGCGGCACGGAGCCAAGCTCGTCGTCCACAGCTCTTACCCGCTCAACTTCGCGCGCAACGCGCCGGCGCGCGGCGGGCCGGCTTACTGGACGGAGGCAGTCTTAGAGGAGCTGAGCATCGCCGAAGCGCTCGGCGCGTTCGGCGTCGTCATCCACGCCGGTCGCTGGATCGCCGCGCGGCCCGCGACGGCCGAGAAGGGCACCGAGAACATGCGCGCGGCCGTGCTGGAAGTCCTGAGCCGCATGAACTCGGCGCCCGGTGCGCCCCGCCTGATCCTGGAGACTTCGTCGGGAGCCGGCACGGAGCTGTTCGGGAGTATAGAGGGCTTGCTGAGCTTCTACGGCTCCGTGCGAGCTGCCGCGGCCGCCGCGGGAGCGCGCGCGGGCAAGCTCGGCTTGTGCGTGGACACCGCGCACGTCCACGCGACCGGCGCGTCGCCGTCGCGCGCCTTGCAGATGCTGCTCGCGACCGACGCCGTCGCGCTCGTGCACCTCAACAACACGCCGGTGCCTCTCGGCGGCCGCGCGGACCGGCACGCGGCGCTGTTGGACCCGAAAGGCGCGATCGCGCTCTCCGAGCTGCGCGCGGTCGTGCGGCTCGCGCGCGGCGCGGGCGTGCCGATCGTCATGGAGACGCACGGGACGTACGCGGCCGAGATCGCGTGGGCGCGCGCCGTGCGCGGCGCTGCGCGGGCGCCCCGCTGAGCCATTCGGCTTAAGCCTCATACGCGCGTTGCCCTTATATCCCCCGCGATTCCGCGCGCGGCCGCGCGGCGTCCGCATAGCCTTTTCTGGCGCTCCTTATAGAGAAGCCGGGAAGGACCGACATGGACGCAGCGGGTCCGAGTGCGCCCAGCGCGGCGCCGAGCGACGCCGCGCCCGCCGCGCCCGCGGGCGTCGCGCAGGCTTCGCGGACCGCGCGGCGGCGCGCGCAGTGCGTGCGCGAGGTCGGCAACTTCAGCCGCGTGGAAGCCGCGCTCAAGTACGACGGCCGCGCGTTTGACCCTGCGCGGTTCCTGGCCGTGCTGCCCGACGCAAGCCCGAAGCTCGTCGCGCTCCTGCGGAAAATCGCCGAGCTGGACGCGCGCGACCTCGCCGAGACCGGGCAGCTCTTTAAGCACTGCATTTACGTTGACAGCAAGACCTCAGCGCACGGCGCGAAGCTCGTCGCGGCCGCGATGTTCGCCGTCGGCTACCGGGCGGCTTACGATCGGAACATGCAGATAGACATTGAAGCGCTTGCTGAGCCCGCCCGCGACGTCGGCGTTTTTGAGCAGCGCGCGGCGCCCGGCGCTGACGCCGCGGGAGAGGCTGGTCCGTCCGGCGCGGCCGTCGGCGGCTCGCTGCGATTCCGCAAGCGGCGCGGCGGCGCGAGCGCGCCCGGCGGGACGTTCGCGCTCCTGTGCAGCTCCGTGCTGTACGGGAAGCCCGTCGGCGTGCGCTTTCGCAAGGCGATCCAGGGCGTCTTCAACGCGCGGCCCGAGAACGTGCACGGCGAGTTCATCCGCTTCATCATCATAGATCAAGGTTACCGAGAGGGGATTGATCTCTACGACACGAAGTACTGCCACGTCTTTGAGGAGCTGGACACGCCGGCGAACGAGCGACAGGCAATCGGGCGAAACACGCGTTTCTGCGGCCAAAAGGGGCTGTCGTTCCACCCGACGAAGGGCTGGCCGCTGTTCGTCTTCAAGTACTCGGTTCGCCTACCCGACGACATGCGCGAGGCCTGGACGCCGGGCGTGCCGGGCGCGACGCGGCTCTTTGACGTGTACCTGGACCAGGCGGGCATTGACGTGACCGCGCTGAAGTTCGCGGCAACGCTGGACGCGATCATCGCGTTCGGCGCGGCCGACCACGATCTCACTGAGCACGTGCACGACTTCCGCGCTGAGGAGGCCGTCAAGTCCGAGGAAGCCGCGGCGGCGAAGGGGCGCGTCAGCTATGGGCTCAAGAAGCTCATGCTGCTTTTGGAAGGCGGCGCGACGGCGAAGCGCAAGGCGAAGAAGCGCGCGGCCGCGGCGCGCCGCGCGGTCGCCGGACCGCCGCCGCCGAAAGCGCCCGCGCGCCGCATGGGCTTCTTCGCGCTGCGCGGGTACGTGACCGAGCGCTTCCGGGTCCACGCGTGGCCTAAGCCGCGCATGGAGAACTTGTGCGCGCCCGGCGCCGACGCCGCGGCCGCCGCGGCAAGCCAAAAAGGCTCGCGGCGGCGCGTCTCGCCGGCGAGCGCGAGCGGCACGCCGTACTTCTCGGCGAAATCTACATTCTCGGATTCGCCAAAATCCTTCAAGACCGCGCGCGAGGCCGCGAAGGCCGGGCGCGATGCCGAGAAGGATGCGCTGCAGACTCTAAAAGAGATCGCGCGAGGCTCCGAGGAAGGCGAGGCCGCCGCGGCGCCCGCGTGGATCGGCGCCGAGACTCCCGCTGGACCCGCAGGACCCGCTGGTGCCGGCGGAGCCGGAGATCCAGCAGGCGCCGCGGCGCTTCCGCCGGGAATCGCGCTGCCGCCGAAGCCCGAGATCGTGACGTACTCGCCGACCCAGGAGTTCGTGCGGAGCTACTTCACGCCGAGCTCGGCCTACAAGGGCTTACTGCTCGCGCACTCGGTCGGCACCGGCAAGACATGCTCGGCCATCGCGATCGCGACTTCCTCTTTCATCAAGAAGGGTTACTCGGTCCTGTGGGTCACGCGCCACACGCTGAAGGCCGACATTTGGAAGAACATGTTCAAGCAGGTCTGCGACGACGATCTGCGCAAGAAGCTCAAGAAGGGCGCCGTCAAGCTGCCGGAGGACGTGCTCGCGATGCCGCCGCGCGCGCCGATGCGCCACGTCGCGAAGGCCTGGCTGCCACCGATCTCGTTCAAGCAGTTCACGAACATGCTCCAGGGCAAGAACGAGGTGTACGCCGAGATGGTGCGGCGCAACGGCAAAGCCGATCCGCTCCGCAAAACCCTGATCGTCATTGACGAGGCGCACAAGCTGTACGATCCCGGATTCGCGGCGATAGAGCGCCCGAACATGGCCGTGCTGCAGCAGTGGATCCAGGGATCTTACGCGGCGTCCGGCGCCGACTCGTGCCGGCTCTTGCTCATGACGGCGACGCCTTACACGACGGACCCGATGCAGTTCATGTCGCTCATGAACCTCATGCGCGAGGCCGGGCCGGACGGCGCCGGCGCGCTGCCCGAGGACTTCGCCGGGTTCTCCGAGAAGTACCTGGACGAGCGCGGGCGCTTCACCGAGCGGTCGCTGACGCGGTTCCTGGACGAGATCTCGGGGTACGTCTCTTACCTGAACCGCGAGAAGGACGCGCGCACGTTCGCGTACCCCGTTTACGACAGCGTCGTTGTGGAGGTCTCGCGCAGCGGGCGCGCGGCGG
>Ga0208975_1001145_pt1 | contig 11604 bp, 12 predicted proteins | sample GreLakmeER78MSRF_FD_187700 | JGI IMG/M metagenome (GOLD analysis project Ga0208975, IMG submission 187700) | Freshwater lentic microbial communities from great Laurentian Lakes, MI, USA - Great Lakes metaG ER78MSRF (SPAdes) | ecosystem: Environmental > Aquatic > Freshwater > Lake | place: Great... | reverse complement strand
CAAGTAAATTTATACGACGGACAGTGGAACGATATGTATTTTGAAAGCGAATGGGAAGACGAGTCCGAACTAAAAAGCTGGAGGCCAATGCCTTTTTTGGAAAACAACAAAAACACAAACTGAAATGAGAACAGTAAAAGAACAACAACTGCAAGAACGCATCGAAGAGCTACTAGCTGAAAACAAATTGTGGCAGGAGGAAGCCAAACGCTGGCGCGACATGTATTTAGAATACGATGAGATGCTCGAGGAGCGAGTGAACGAAGCCGTCCAGAGACTTGAAAAAGTCTGGGAAGGACTCGATGAACTAAAGAAGAAAGTCGAAGATGAGTATTGAGTTTCAGTGGTGCCGTCAATATGAAAACGCTATTCCCAAAGCAAAGAAAGTCAGTTGACTTCTTAAAAGAAGCACTACGCATACACCAAGGCGCATTAGATAGCAGTCAAACTGGGGTTGGAAAAACCGTTATCGCTAGTCATGTAGCTTTAGAGTTTGGCAGTCCGGTCGTTGTCGTATGCCCTAAGATTGTGATCCCGCACTGGGAGCGCGAGTTCAAGGAGGTCGGCATCAAACCCCTTTTCATTTTAAACTATGAGAAACTGAAACGGGGCAACGAGCACATCGTAAGGGTCGCTAAGAAGATTTATCGTTGGCAACTGCCGGAGGGCACTTTAATTATCTGGGACGAGTGCCATAAGTGCAAGGCCCCCTTTAGTCAGAACTCTCAGATGCTTGTCGCAGCGAAGCAAGCTGGATACTTCAACCTAATGCTCTCTGCTACCGCGTGCCAAGACCCCACAGAAATGAGATCTTTAGGTTTTGCCTTAGGTCTGCACTCGTTGAATAAACCGGAGGGGCAGAAGAAAAGTTGGTTTTCTTGGATGATGCAGTACGGCTGCAAGAGAGACCCTTGGAATAATTGGGTGGCTGGACCCGTACCAAAATTGGTACCCCTTAACCAGCAACTCTACTCCACCAACTGTGTAAAGCTTACACCTAAGGATCTGCCAAATGCTTTTACAGATAGTCATGTTATTACGGAACCACTCGCTTTCTCCTCGCTAACGGACATTGCTCGCTTCTATAAACAACACGGAGTTACTCCAGAAATTGTAGACCAGTTCCTTGAAGATGGCGGTGCGTCACCCCATATTCTTGTAGAGATCCTCCGCGCCCGACAACTTGCCGAAGCCGCCAAAGTCTCCGATATCTTAGACATGATTGCAGACGCGTGTGCCGAAGGATACAGCGTTGCGGTGTTTGTAAACTTTACTGATACCGTCAAAGCTATCGCCGAATCCCTGCCAAACGCTTCCGTAATTGTCGGGGGGCAGACCGCAATGGTGCGAGAGGACAACATCCAACGGTTCCAAACGAACCAGACGAACGTGATTATCTGCAACATCGCGGCAGGTGGAGTCGGCGTATCCCTGCACGATACGGAAGGTGGGCACCCGAGGATGAGTCTTATCTCCCCCACATTTAATGTGAAAGATTACATCCAAACTCTAGGGAGAATACACCGAGTTGGCGCGAAAAGCCCTGTAATTCAACGAGTTCTAGTTGCCTCAAAAACAATCGAAGAAAAAATCGTTGACAAGCTGGAGAAAAAAAGGTTGTCTTTGGACACGCTTCACGCGCAACAAAACACACCGAACACACCGAACACCCCGAACACCCCGAACACATGAGCACAAACACAACATTCAGCGAGCTTAAAAAAGCAAACAAAGCCGTTGCCGATAAACACACCGCACCAGTTACTCTAATTGATTTTATGGCTGGCATTGCTTTTCTAGGTTACGCCTTTAATAAATTTGAAGACATTAACATTCCTGAGGGCAGTACCTTGGGCGAAGAAGTAGGCCGAGAAAGCTACGAGTGGGCGAAGGCAATGTGCGAAGCTAAAAAGAATATTTAATATGATCGCCGTAGACCACTCCGAACGCGCACACGCTGAATTTGGCCCTTCGTCTTTAAAGTATTACTCCATCTGCTCCGGCTATCACGGTAAAGATGGGACTAATCCTGCCGCTGAAATGGGAACCCGTATCCACGAAGCCCTTGAGGTAAGGGATACGAGTGCCCTCCATAACGAGGAAGAGATTCAAATCTATGACCGTATGCTTGCCGAAGAACTTGAGACCTTCGACAATGTGTTCGGTGGTCTTGAGGGAGTCACGATCAAACGCGAGGTTCGTTTGGTCCTCGATCTCGACTGCAAGACTCCGACGTTCGGAACGTCCGACATCTTAGCATGGAAGGATAGTATCGGTTTGAAGATCGACTACAAGACTGGCATTAGCAAGATTGATCCGCCGAAGAGCAACTGGCAATCCAAAGCCTACGTGCTTGCAGCCTTTCAGATGTTCCCACACCTTGAGACAATCCACTTTGCTTTTTTAGTCCCTAAGCGCAATGAGATCCTTATCGGTCGCTTTGAGCGGAGCGAGATGGATCAACTCCGCAAAGAGATCTCCGATGTCATTATCGCCGCTGAGACCACACGACCTAAGTGGGGCAACAAGACCATCGATCTGGATGACCTCAATCCTTCCGTGAATTGCCGCTTCTGCCGCCACGAAGAACACTGCCCCGCATTGGGTGCGGTGGCGATTGAGGTTGTACGCCGCTACCGACCCGACCTTTTGCCAGACGGGCCAATCTCCGCAAGCGAGATCGAGGACACAGAGACGATTGAAAAACTTTATATCGTAGCTAAGATCGTCGAGAACTGGGCATCCGGTATCAAGCATAAAGCAACCGGAATGGCGCACGATGGCATTGAGTTTGAGTCACTTAAACTAAAATCAATGGGTGCGCTTAAGAAAACCAAAGAGAAAAATTATCTCGCCCAACTCGCAGTTCGTCACGGTTTGGACTTGACGGAAGTGATCGAGGCGGCAGACTTGACCCTCAACCAACTCTCAAAGGTGCTGCACGAAAAAGCTCCGAAAGGAAAAAAATCTTTTATCGTTGACAGCTTCGAAAAAGAAGCTATTGATCTCGGCATCGTTGAGGTTGGTCCTACACGATACACACTTTCCTCCAAATGAGGAGACTGGGAGTTACGGTTGTCCCCATTAGTAAGCATACGCAACAACCGATCTTAAACAGAAACTGAAACCATGAGTAGTAAAGCAGAAACCGCAAACGTAGTAGTGAAAGAAACCGAAGCACTGGCAACCCCCGCCAACAATAGTATGTCCTTCTCCGCACAGGATATCGACATCCCCCGTCTTAATGTCATCCAAAAGATGTCTGAGATCAAGGGCCCTATTGGTGCTGTTGTCATCGATCAGGACTCCGTGTTGCTTGAGGCCGAACAGAAAACACCTGTCGTCGTGATTGGTGCTACTAAACGGTGGAAAGAAAACGTCCCATTTGGTGAAGACTACATCCCGAAGATTGTCTCTTCGGAGTCTGAAGCAAAGGAGCTCGCCAACGAGAGCGCGTATGAGGTCATTGAGTTTGCAGAAATTATTCTGCTAATCCCCCAGACCGGAGACGACGATAGCTTGTTCCCATATCCAATTGGGGATGGGAACTATCAAATCGGGCGCATCACGGTCCAGAAGGATGCCTATCGTTTGACGTATAAGCGTCTGTTTACCTTCCAGACGTTCAACCCAGATATCTCAGTCGCCACCCGCTTCTGGAGCTTTGGGACCGAATTGATGTCTAAGGGTAAATATAGCTGGTATGTGCCGACCTTGGGTATCACGAAGGAGAATGCTCCAGCCGATGCTATTGAGTTCGCAAACCGCCTAACGAAAGGATCAAACTAATGGAAGCTCTACAGAACCCGTTGGCTATTCTGAAACGTGAAGCCGATTCAATCCGTGCTGTCATCAAGACCATTGATGGCAACATCGCTGAGTTGCACGACCAGATTACAGAAGTCACAGTCCAAAAAGGATCGCTCGTTCTTGTTGCACAAGCAATCGATAATGAGATGGATCGTATCCGCGTCTCAAACCCAATTGTCGAACAGTTGGAGTTTGAATTAGACCCCGAATAATAAAACAAACCCTGCACGATAAACCGCTTAAGTTTATCGTGCAGGGTCTCTTTATGCCCAAATACCAAAATGATAACATACGCACTAGACTTTGAGTCCTATTACGATAGCGACTGTTCAATCACAACCCTCGGCCCGAGAGGTTATTTCTCCCATCCGGCATTCGATGCCTATATGGTTACTGTAGTTGGCGACGACGGATACTGCTTTGCTGGACACCCTAAGGACTTTGATTGGTCTTTACTTGAAGGCGATACTGTCGTGATGCACAACGCCTCCTTCGATGAATCCCTCTACCTCTACGGTGTGGAGAAGGGATGGTACCCCAAAGTGAATTTTAACTGCCATTGCACGGCTGATATGACTGCCTTCTTGGGCCTGCCACGCTCACTCAAGAACGCCACAGCAGCAGTCTTCGGCACTGAGATTACGAAGACGACTCGGGATAATATGAAGGGCAAGCAGTGGAGCACCATGACTGAGGACTTCAAGAAAGAGGTCACCGAGTATGCCATTAAGGATGCTGAGCTTTGCCTTAAACTGTGGCAGGAACTGTCGCATCGGTGGTCCGAGACCGAACGCAATATCAGCCATATGAACCGTAAAGTAGGTCAGCGCGGATTGCCTATTGATACCGACCTCTTACAGAAGAACCTGAGTCAAATCAAAACAGAACTATTTGAAGCAGAGCAGAGTATTCCGTGGATCGGTGACTACACCCCGCTATCCCGCAAAGCATTTAATGAGCAGTGTCGCAAGCAAGGAATCACGCCACCGTCCTCGCTCGCTCAAGATAGCGAAGAGGCTGATGCTTGGTTTGCTGCACACCAACAAGCCTGCCCTTGGGCGCGTGCTGTCCAAAGCTACCGCCGGATCAATGCCTTCCTCCGTAAGCTGGAAGCCTTCGATGCCGGAACGATGCCGGACGGTCGCTACTACGGTGGGCTTATGTACTGTGGGGCGAACCCCACGGCTCGCTTCAGCGGTAGTGGCGGTAACCTGAACCTGCAAAACCTACCGAGAGATGCTATGTTCGGGGTCAACTTCCGACACATGATTAAACCGAAGGACGGGTATAAGCTGATCGTGGTGGACTTGTCGCAAATCGAAGTGCGTACGCTATGCTGGCTTTCCAAAGACACCAAAGCACTAGACCTGATTCGGGAATCCAAAGACATCTACCATGCGTTCGGTGTGTTGTTGGGTCTGCATGATCCGGCCAACGGCCAACTTAGGGACTACGATAAGGCACTACGGCACAAGGTGAAGTCAATCGTCTTAGGCTGCGGATACGGGATGGGGCCAAACAAGTTCTCCGTATTCAGCAACATGCCAATGGCTGAAGCAGAGGTTGCCGTTAAGACGTATCGCGATAAGATGTCCACCGTCGTCAAATATTGGCGCAGTCTGGATCAGGATATGGTGATGGCGTATAATCTTGAAGAGCCTTTTGGTTTGGATCTACCGTCTGGCCGCTCTATGCAATACGGCAAACTCAAACGGATGAAGGAGACGGGCGGAATGAATCGTTTCCGCTACATCGGCAAACTAGTCCGCAACGGCCAGATGCGCGACTTCGCCCTATGGGGCGGGATCTTAACGGAAAATATGTCTCAAGGATTAGCCCGAGATATTTTCTCAGACATGATGATTCGTGTTGACGCTGCTGGCTATCCTGTAATTCTCCACGTCCATGACGAAATGGTCTGCGAGGTTCCTGAAGAGCACGCAGAGCAAGCCCTTTCCAATATCCTTAAAATCATGCACACAGCACCGTCATGGATTCCTGACATTCCTGTTGCCGCTGAAGGAGAAATCTTAGACTTTTACACCAAATGAAATACCGCTACCTCAAAAACAACCGCGCCGTCGTTACGGCGGCAACTGATGACTTATCAACCCTTACGCATACATGCCCGACATTCGCGAATAAAGCGGAATACCGAGAGTGGTGTGCTAAGGATTCAACAGACCATTGCTTCTATTCAATGGCTGAAGGCGACTCCCCGAACGCTAGGATTAGCACAGAGAACCCCGTTAATAAAATACACGGCTTTGTTGCAGACTTTGACGACGTTCCTGTTGATTGGGATAACGTCGATCAAATACTTAAGACCCGATGCGACGGGTCCCCGATGCCAACATGGAGGTCCAAAACCTATTCCGGTTTCGTGCGCCTTGTATGGGAGTTCGACTCACCGCTTCCTATCGCGCCAGATATTGCGCCCGCTTTCCTGAAGCGGCTCTGCGATGCCCTGAAAGCTTCGATGCTCTTAGGTGGGTTTGATAAGACAAGCCTTAAGCCGTCTCAGTACTTTGAGATCGGGACTAATTGGACTAAGATCGGAGACCAGATCCCGATTAACTTTGCCCGAACAATCCTACTTAAAGCCGCAAATGATACGCCGATTAGGACATCGGATACGAATGTTCCGCTTGATGATATCGCTGCCGAAGTCTTACGTAAGTTCCCAAATAGATGGAAGGGTGACTTTGTAGTCGGTGCAAGAGGTCCGCTATTCTGGATTGATGATGGCATCGACCGTGACGGCTGTCAGGTTCGGGAAGACGGCATGATCTGCTATTCTGACCGCGCAGGAAAGGGCTTTGCATCATGGCGTGAGATCTTGGGCAAGAAGTTCCTCGACCAGTTTGAGGAGAAGAAACTGTCTCACCTTATTAACCAATACTGGTTTAACGGTAAGAACTATTACAAACTCCTTGACGGTAGTCCGGTAGCTATCCCAAAAGATCAGCTTATTCTGGAGCTACGGAAGGCTGGTTTCTGCCCTAAGATGAAGAAGAACCAGACGATCACCGAGATTGAGCAGGCTATCCTCTCTATCTCAAATGATTGCCGTGTCGAGGAAGTCGCACCCGTTGTGTTCTCAAAGGACCGCGTGGTCTGCTTCAACGGTCGCAAGATCCTCAATAACTGTAGGGCTGTTCCGGTTCAACCTGCGGACAACGGAGATCCAGCCAACTGGCCTTGGATTCACCAGTTCGTAATCCCGTTCTTCGCGGATGATGACAACGGAAACTCGACGCTACCCTACTTCCTTGCATGGTATCAGCGGCTCTATTTGGCTATCCTTAACCATCGGCTCGACCAAGGACAACTGTTTATCCTATTGGGGCCAACGGGACATGGCAAGACGCTACTGACCAACAAGATTATTGGTGCCTCAGTCGGCGGGTTTAGTGATGCTTCGGATTACTTGTCGGGCAAAACAAACTTCAACCGCGATCTTTGCGGCTCTGCTGCTTGGGTTATCGACGACCAAACTGCTGCGGCAACCTATGCAGACCAGCGTAAATTCGTGGAACTTACGAAGCGTTGCGTAGCCAATCCTAGGCTTGAGTATCACGCTAAGTATGCGGACGCTATCCCGCTGCCGTGGTCCGGTCGCGTCATGATGTCCCTTAACCTCGACGCGAACTCCCTCGCCGCACTGCCGTCATTGGATAGCAGCAACCGAGACAAGATCATTGCGTTGCGTATCAGCGGCGGGCACAAGGTAAAGTTTGGGTCAAACGACTTTGTCGAAAGCACAATCGCCACAGAGTTGCCCTACTTCCTTAAGTGGCTTATTGATTGGAAAGCTCCGCTTGAGGTTAAGGATTCAAGTCGCTTCGGTGTTAAAACCTACATCGACTCGTTTATCGAAGCAGCGGCCTATGACAATAGCTCACGTTCAGCAATTGCTGAAATGGTGGAGTTCTTCGCTAAGAAGGTCCGTGAGTATACCGACAGGCCAAAATGGCGTGGAACTCTTACCGAGTTTACCGTCGTCCTGCACGAATCAAACGGTGGCCGTAGCGTCGGCAATAGCAACAACCTTGAGTTTGTGCGTAGGGGCATGACGGTCCTTGAGGAAGTCAGCAAGCACAACAAAGGTATTCGACCCGTCCGAAGCAGGGGTGACGGTGGCGGTAAAGTATGGGAGATCGATCTGTCTAAGGACTTCGATATCGACAAGGGCGACGACTTCTAAATCGCAATACGCTTCTTCGTCAACTTAAGCGTTGGCGGATAAAGCTCCGAGATCGGCAACGTGAACTCATCAGCAAAGGAAAGTTTTCCATCGCTGGGGTCCACGTTGCCTTTTGGTAGGAACACGGCACGCTCAATAAACTCACGGGCAGGCATCCAACCGATAACAGTAGCCAAAGTCATTTGTTGGTTACACCTAACGAAATAGTAAACATTACATTTGCTACACAGCTTTTCCTTATTGGCCTCGCTACCGTACACACGGGCAACATAATGGGGTTCGGGGACGGCTGCGGCTTTTGTGGTCTTGACATCAATAGTTACTTTATTGGGTAACACAATATCGTAAGCCGGATTCATATCTCCGACACGCTCCCCGCCAATGATCTCTTGCACAAGGATTTCACCCATCATGCCGATCTCATTGCCTGCTCCTCTTGTAATTGACTTATACAAGACTCCCATTTGTTTAGCCTCAAGACGCGCCTGTTTACGGTTCGCGTCCGAGGGTGTGATGACTTTCATTAGTAAAGTTGATACAGGCGACTTTGCGATCCAGTCCCATACGGATCGATATTGAGTCGCGGGATAGCTGCCCCCCTACTGGAGTTAGCTTCCTCCTCCATTAAAAGCATACACTGGTTCCAATGGTATTGGGCTCGCTCAATGTCGGCGTTGTCCTCCATCAGGCGACCTAAGAGTCCTTGCTTGATTGCGCCGATATTGCCTACGTGCACAATTTCATTGTCGTTACGCAAAAGCTGGAATGCCCGCTTGCAAAGCACATGCACTACGGTCTGACCATCGGTAGCCCCATTGATTCTGAATCGGCGGTAACGGGTTACGCCGCTGTCTGGACCGATTGTTGCAATAGTGGTATTGCTCTCTAAAGCCGTTGTGCGGAGGTCAAAAGATCCGGTCAGGCTGTCATACCGAACACTCACAATGCTTGTAACGGGCGTATCAAAATTGATACGGTATGGGCCTGTAAGCAAAACACCAGTATAAAATTGGTCTCCGTCGCTACCGACTACTTCGATTACGCTGCCGTCGTCCGGTGAAAAGGTGTGGGCGATACTGGAACCGGATGCGGATACGATGTACAGGTCTTCTACAGGCGCGGCAAAAAGCTGTTTGGTGGGGGCGTAGCCAGCATCAATCAAACCCCATTGGGTGGTGGCGTTATTGGAAAGGTTGCCGATGCCTACGGATTTAAAGTCATGCCACAAGGACCGAACGGGAACAGGAAACCCGTCAACCATTGTATGCAATACCGAATCGGCGTCGTCTGGGAGGGTGACGCAGCCATCGACTACGGGCAAACTATACTGCACAGTAAGATCACGATAGATCCCCATATTGTAAATACGGGAAAGCACTTGATTTAGGCTGGACTTAAAGTCGCCATCAGGCTCAACGTATGAGTTGAGCATCGGCGCGAGTTGACTGAGGGTGTAGGCGGGCATTGGTTCTTTTTTGTTGAGGCTTTACTGCGTTACGGGCAACTGGTTAAAACGACCCTCCACGGCACTTTGAAAACTCATGGGTTTTTCTTTTTTAATTACGGAAGCCATCTCTTCCATCCGCGTAGCCACACCAGACTTTGCTTCTTTCGCTTTTCGGTACTCCTCATTATCCAAGACTTCGCGGGCGGCTCCGGCAAAGTCATTCTGGCTGAGTAATTTTAGAGCTTTAGGTGAGCCAGTAATGTCCCCCCTATACGCCCCAGAAACCAATTGCGCCTGAAGTTCCGGCGAGAAATCGCTAAACGTGTCAGGCCCAACGAGCCTCTTAGCCAACGTAATCTTCTCGGCAATGGCTTTAGTAGCCAAAGCTTTGGCCGCTTCCTCATTAATCTCTTTCCCAAAAAAGGGACTGGCTTTGAGATCAGCGTCGGTTCCTTTACCAATCAGAGTTCCGATCCCAACCGTCCAATTTTTATTGGTGTCGAGGTACGGCTTCGACCTAAAACCTTCATGCCTACGGATCACCTCAAAGGCTTTATCAGCAAGACCTTTACTCTCATATTCAGGCATCGGCTCTTCCTCATCGGGCTTAAAGCCGAATTGGTCAGCACGCAGTTCTTCTGGAGAAGGAACTCTTTTAGGCTTTACGAGGACGGGATTCACTAGGTTATTTCTTTGCGACTTTGACGGCTCCGGTATGAAGCTCCTTCTTTAGTTTGCCCTGTTCCTTACTGGAAAGAGGCGAAACTTTAGAGAGCAAATAGGCGACCTGCCTTTTAGATTTTACATTTGCAGCGGGCATAATTGGATATTAGTGGTTTAGGGGAGGGGTGTCAAAACAAATTTAGACGTTCAAATTGAACTCATATTTTGTTATACTACCACTATCGAGTACTTCTAAATAAAGTCTAGTTGGGTTTATGTTAAAACTATAAGTCGTACCGGGAAGTGGTTGGGGGTCCGAATCCCAGACAAGATAGAATTTGTCTCGGTGATAGAAAGGTTCGATTTCAAACTTAAGAAAGTTATTAAGCAAGAACACGGCAGTTCCACCTTTCTTAAACCCTACGGGCGGGTAGTGGTAGGTGTAGGTGTCTGAAACAGATTTAGGTACGTGGAACCAAGCACGTTCACATCTGCTGGCATTAAGCCATCCCGGTGCCATTCCCGGAAAATCAAGAACTGGCTCAGCACCCCCCAGCCCCCACATTCTTCTTGCTGTTACCTCTACATCCCATTCAAACTGTCTATAGCCGGGGTCGGGGTCAAACAAAACTCTTGAGCTATTACATCTAACCGTATCTGCTGTGATCGCCCACGCACCGTACTGTTCAATAGTAAGCTCTAAAAAAGCTGGTCGGCTTTGAAATAGCGCAAATTTCTCGTCGGTTATAGAAGAATACTTCTCGCCCTTTGGGGCAATAATTATAAAGCTGGGGTCACGTTTTACTGAAGGGATCGACATAAACTCTATTACTCTTCAAGCTTTTTAAATTTGGTCATTGCAGATAACGTGAAGTATCCATATTCATTATCTTTGACGCAATAAAAATTTATAGGTATGCCAGAAACAAAATACTCAAAGTCTAGTGGACTGTCCCCGTAGAATTCAGACATAGACACATCTGAAGAGTGCTGGTAAGTCACGGTGGCAAGAGCCGCTTTACTTTGATCCCCTTGGACAAATAACACTGGGATTTGACCAGACGGTTGCGATGCCGATTCACTAGCCCTACGTCGAGCTAGTTCGTTTGTTACGGGCTTATAAACCTCTTTATCTGCTTCAGAAAGAATAGGAAGTTGTGCCCTTATGGATTCTGAGTGGCTAGATGAAGCGTTTGATCTACCACCTGCGATTGAAACATTGCTGTCCGCCACATTGGACCTAGCCGCTGCGATTGAAACATTGCTGTCCGCCACATTGGACCTAGCCGCTGCGGTTGTAACATTGCTGTCCGCCACATTGGATCTAGCCGCTGCGGTTATAACATTGCTGTCCGCCACATTGGATCTAGCCCCTGCGGTTGTAACATTGCTGTCCGCCACATTGGATCTAGCCGCTGCGGTTATAACATTGCTGTCCGCCACATTGGATCTAGCCCCTGCGGTTGTAACATTGCTG
>Ga0208975_1001142_pt1 | contig 11618 bp, 17 predicted proteins | sample GreLakmeER78MSRF_FD_187700 | JGI IMG/M metagenome (GOLD analysis project Ga0208975, IMG submission 187700) | Freshwater lentic microbial communities from great Laurentian Lakes, MI, USA - Great Lakes metaG ER78MSRF (SPAdes) | ecosystem: Environmental > Aquatic > Freshwater > Lake | place: Great... | reverse complement strand
CTTTCCCGCGCAACGCACCCAGAGCGCGTGGAGCATATCTTTGCGGTCGATCACGACGACGAAAAGGCCGACGTTCTAAAAAGATTCAGATCCGTGACGCAAAAAGAGGGTGGTTTTTCCGTCGGAGCTTGGAATCTCGGAGCCGCGCAAGCGACTGGTGATATTATAATTCAACTCTCGGACGATTGGGAATGCCCTCCAGGGTGGGACGAGATGATTGAAAAGCGTATCGACATTTCAAAACCGCAGGTTCTTCGTATCTCGGATGGATATAGAAAAGACGATTTACTTTGCATGGCGATCTTAACGTGTAAATATTTTCAAGAAAATGGACTATTCAACCCACGATTCCGAAACGTCTACAGCGACACCGACTTCACCTTTCGTGCCGCGAAGAATGGGGCGATTGTTGATGCTCGCGATATTGCTATCGTTCATCACCACCCGTTTTTTGAGGAGCGTCCGCTTGATGCTACATACCAGCGCGGCAACGATCCGGCAGAGTATGCAAGGGCGAAAGCAATCTTCGACGAACTCCACCCGAAATGAATAATCGACCAACACCAGAGACGGATGCGGAAATATATCCAATGAATGGAGTTGATATTGTTTGGCCCGAATTTGCTCGCAAACTGGAGCGCGAGCGCGACGAGGCGAGGGGGGCATTGATGAAAATTGAAGATCTTTTTGTCGATGGAACAGACGTTTACGCGGATCGCGAAAAGATGGGGATGATTGCTAGAAACGCATTGGAGGGCGCGAAATGAATAAGGACGTCACATTGATCGTTTTTGAAGGATTGAAAACGAGGCACGAACAAAGCGGAAAATTATTTAAACACCTTTGCGGCTTGGGCGGATTTGGTGACGCCGTTTATATAGCCGAAGACTGCACCTATCAGCAGGCGATGCATTGGGAACTCGGTCGCTTTTCCGACTATTTCGACACTTCGCACGCGCTCATCTGCACGCACGATGGCTTTATTTCAAATCCGCACTTGTGGGATGATTCGTGGCTTGAATATGACATGGTGGGAGCGCCTTGGCCTGCGTGTTGGAACGTAGGGCATCGCGTGGGCAACACCGGATTCACGCTACAAAGCCAGAAATTCTTGCAAATGGCAGCAAAGGCCGAGCCGCTCTGGAAGGGCGAGGCTGGGGATGTTTTTTTGTGCAGGACAATGGAGCAAGGCTTTCGAGATAACGGCATCAAATACGCGCCGGTGGACGTAGCGGCGGCGTTCTCTTGGGAGCATTACATCCACGAAAACACAGCGGGGCCGGATCGTTCTTTCGGATTCCACGGCTGGGTGGCAGGAAAATCAGCGGATCAATATTACACGTTTTGAACATTCTCATCGTTTATCACTTGCGACTCGGAGACATTGCTCGTTGCTTGCCGATAGCGAAGCACTTCGCGGATCAAGGACACAATGTAACATTTGAATGCATGGCAGAATACCACGGTCTTTTCGCGATGGTCGATTACTGCAAGCCGCTTTACCCACAAAACGACCACAGCGGATTCGACCGCATCATAAATTTGCAAATCTGGCCTGACCTGCACGAAGACTTTTGTGCGAGTCCGCTAGGTTGGAGTGATTACGTTTACGGACTATTTCCCGAAGGCAAAGATATCAACAGGCAGATCGTGCTAAACTCGCCTGCCATCGTCACGCCGCCCGAACTTCGGTCATGGGTTCTTTGTTTTCCGACCGGCTACTCACAAGATAAAAAGATCGACCCGCGCGACGTCATTACAGCGGCGCATCAAGTCGCAAACGGCAGGCCCGTGCTTTGCGCTGGGAAGGCCGCTCACGGCATGGCAGAGTTTGAAACGATAGAATATATGTGTGCCTACATTCGAGACGCCAACGAGGTTGTCACGATCAACACATCGACAAGCATCCTTGCATCGGCACTCCGAAAGAGTTGGGTGCATATCGCAGACAGCCCGAAGCACGATTTCACGCATCCGAATCAGCGGCGTGTCGAGCGCAAGTTTTGACGCCTTCCCCACAATGTGGGAATGCTTGACATATTTACTAACGATCTAGCTGCTATGCTGGATGAACTGCCGCTCGCAGTCACATTTGGCGAGCGCAATTTTCTCGCCAACCGCACAACATACCGGCGCGACAACAGCCTAGCGGACGGCGGATTCATGGACTCCGCATCAATGACGATCACGGCGGTCTACGACGCATTCGTGCAGACCATTTCTCTCGGTGACGTGCTCGTCATCGGTGGACGACGCTTTCGCGTCACGTCCGCAGAGCTTTCCCAAGACGCCGTATCGGTCGATTTCAGCCTTGAGGACATTAATAAATGAGCATTTTCTTTCCAGAAGACGAAGGCCGCGAGGTTCCTAACGTCGATAATCAACCGATTCTCCGCACCGATATTATTGCAGGCGCGGCGGGGCCGACCGGATCGCAGGGGCCGATTGGGCCAGTTGGCGTTGGCGTTGTTACAGGCGGACTCACAGGGCAAGTGCTCGCGAAGAAAAGCAATGCAAACTACGATACCGAGTGGGTCACGGGCGGCGGCGGTGGATCAGCGATCTGGGGCGGCATCGCGGGAACGCTCTCGAACCAGACCGATCTACAAACAGTTCTCGATGCAAAAGCTCCATCGTCCGGCATTTCACCGAGCGCGATTTCGGGAACGGCAGTCATCACCACCGACTCGCGTCTGAGCGACTCACGCACGCCTACCGGCGCAGCGTCGGGCGATCTTGGCGGGACGTTCCCAGCACCAGAGGTCATCAAGTTGCGAGGCTATTCAGTCTCGCTCACGTCGCCATCCGATAACCAAGCAATCCTTTTCAATTCAAGCGCAACAGCGTTTCAAAATTCTACGCTAACCATCGGCACCATCAGCGGACTCTCAGCGGATCTCAGCGGAAAAGTAACGGCAGTAAGCGGAACATCGCCTATCGTTTCGAGCGGAGGAACAACTCCAACAATTTCGATGCCGGTCGCGACTGCTACGACAAGCGGCTACCTAAGCTCGACCGATTGGAGCACGTTTAACGCAAAGCAAGCGGCAGGGGCTTACGTCACGTCAGTTACGAATGGAATCACCGGCTCAACGCAGATAACAAACATGATGCAGATCACTTCTGCTGGATATTCTGCGATCACTTCGCCAGTTGCGAACACGCTCTACATTGTTGTAGGATGATTTTAAGCGATTCCACCGCAGCGAGAGTGCAAGGATCAACCGTGACAGGCATCATCAGCGTCTCTTCAACATTTTTGCAATTTATGCAATACGCGGCGATAACCGTTTCGACGGCTATTTCTGGCGCTATTGGAATTATAAAAAACGGCATTGGCGGACTAACATTTTCGGGAGCGTGCAACTACACGGGGCCGACACAAATAAACGGAGGGCAAATAACGATATCTGGAACGGTTGCATCAACGCTAAACGGAGTCATTAGCGGAACCGGTTATCTAACAAAAACTGGATCTGGAACTTTAACACTTGGCGGTAACAACACTTACAGCGGTGGGACTGTTTATGCACCTACATCGTCAACGGGAACAATAACATTCTCATCCAGCAACGCTTTTGGGACAGGCTTGTTTACCGCGCAAGGCTCATGCCAAATTATCACGGGTGGGAATGTAACTCTTCCAAATAATTTCCAATTAAATAGTGGAACTACTTTGCAATATCGGACCTCTGGAGCGAATACGATAACGGCGAGTGGAAACATTACTGGGAGCGGAAGCGTAACCAAAACGGGCAATGGAACCTTGCGATTAGACGGAACGCTGACCTACACAGGCTCGACTACCATCACAAGTGGGTTCATCAGAGCGCTTAAAACTACTGGAGCGTCAACGGCAACCGCAACATTTCAATCTGGAGGGCTTTCGCTGGTCGTTTCATTCAATGTTGCGCCAACGGCAGGCATGACATTCCGATTCTTCGCAGGAACTACATCGCAAACCTACGCATCGGTGACTTTGGTCGGCGCTCCAGGGCGAACCGGCACATACAACTCGGCTAACTCCACTCTTACAATCGCATGATAATTCTACCGAACGAGCAGGGATGGGCATTCGACGAGTCAACCGCATGGAAGCTCGTTTACGACGGGAGCACGATCATCTTTTTTGATGAAACGGAAAAGGCGATCTCGACGCAAAGCGTGCTTTTTGTAGGCACAAAAGACGAATGCGAAGCAGAGATAGCGCGACTTGGGCTTGTTGACGTTTCTGCCCAAGGGAATGATAACGGACTCGACCTACACGCTGACGCTTGAGAAAGCCTTAACCGATACTTTCGTCCTTGCTCTCCAACAAGAGATGCAGAGCGCACTTGTGGTAACAGCCGCCGAGAACTTCGGCACGATGACGCTGCCCGCGTGCTTCGTGAAATGTACTCGCCAGCGCGAGAGCATTATAGACTCCGCGATTTTCCAGTTCTCCGTCGATATCGCTTTGATAGTTCAAGCCGACGACATGGATCAAATGGCAATGGAAAATCTGTGGTCGCAGGTGCTTTGCATTTCGCACGACATCACCGGACTCAAGACCAAGCTCAACGCAGTCCGTCCACAATACGCTTTTGTTTTCGGCATCCTTCGGGACGGCCCAGTTTCGCTCTCGTCAAACGAGCGGCATTTCGAGCGTTCGGTCACGATCACGGTTCACGCCGCACTTTTCGCAAGTTGACAATTTATCCAAATTACTATGCCAGCAACCGTAATTACCTCAAGTGTCGCCTCAGGCGTCGAATTCGGCCTTCTCCAAGAGACTGGCCTCCTTCTCAATTCATTTTCTCGCTCGGTTCAGAGCGATAAGGCAACCGTTATGGACGCGCTCGGCGATACCGTCGCCGTGGCGTATTTCAACAAGTCGGCAACGATCTCGCTCGATGGCGTTATCAACGGCGGCGTGGCTTACGAACTCGCCAACATCCTCACGCTCGCCAACGATACAACGTCCTACGGCGTTTCCGGTGGCGCAGTCATCGTCGATTCCGTTTCCGAAAAGACAGGTGCTGGCACGTTCAAGACGATCACCGTTTCCGCGACTCAATACCCCGAGATCGTCTAACAACCCTGGCTCATGCCGCTGGCTCCCCGGCTAAAGGGAGCTGACTTTTTATATACGAACTAAAAATATGGACGCAAACAAGAAATTCTTTCACACGATCAACCTCAAAGCCGCTGTGGCACTCGCTACAATGGGCTTCAAAATGAACTTCCCACCGGTCACTCGACTGGTTCGCACCGACGGCAAAGAGTCAACCGAGTTCTGGTTTGAAGGCGAGAACTCGAAAGGCCAAGACGCTTCACAAGTCTACCGACAAATGACAAAGGAAGGCGACGAACTTGAAGAAAAAGACCCAGAAAACCCACTCTGTTACATCCGCGCCGCATTGGCGAACCGCGATGTCTTGGTGGACATCATCCGAAACACTCCGCGCTTGATCGAGATCGAGCACAACGGCAAGCGCATTGCCATTTCGGAGAATGCTTCGGACAAAACCAAGCAAGAAATGACCAGATTTTTGAAATAATTATATGAAAAAAAACAAAGATAACGAACTAGAAAAAGACGACGAAATCCTTCGCATCCAAGCAATGGAAGACGGCCCGAAGATCGTGAACGGACGCACCCTGCGACCCATCACCGCGCTCACGATTAGCTGGATGCAACGCAACGAAGTCTTCAGCGGCAACATGGACTTGGTCTGGAAATCAGCCGCATTCGCCTACCTTCACAGCGAGCCGTACAGCGCGATCCGCTCGGTCGTCAATGATCGGAGCGCATTCATCAACGCTGTAGATTCTTGGATCGAAAACAACATGATCCATCACCTTGAAATCTCGGCAATGACGGACGCGATGAACGCCGCATTTGAGCTTTACAACGCATCGGCAACCGAATCTAAGGCAGGATCAGGATCGGGAAACTAAACGGCCCCAACTGGCTCGCAGCTTACGTCTTTCGACTCGTTAAGCTGACCGGCTGGGGCTTCTCTCACATCCTAGAAGAGCTTCCGTTCGCCGTGGGCTTGCAACTTCTCCAGGCTGACGATTACACAAACGGCATCCACCGCCCGTGGTCGCGCAACAACGCCAGCGTTGATGTTGACGCTTTCGCCACAATAGAGGCGACACTCGCAAAATATGGCAAAGTTTAAATTTGAGAGCGTGAAATTTGAGCAGATCATGAAGGACTACGCGGAGATTCGCGAAGTCACGATTCCTGACGCCGTTATGCTAAACGCTCGCCTTCTTTGCGTGGAGTTGGCACGGCGAACGCAGCCGTTCGGAGATGATGAAAAGTCAAAGCTAACAGGCGAAAAGGCGATCACTCGCGATCTGGTCGGAGGCCGCTCATCGAGTGCCGTGCATTCTCAGCGTCGCGCTGGCATATTTGGAATAATTGGTGACGCAATGCAGGAAGCCGGTGGATACGCTTGGTATAAAACGGGCGAAAACGTCCGATTGTTTGTCGGAAAAGATGGTTACGCATACGGAACAGAGAAAAGTTATTTTAGACCAGACGCTTCGATGACCGATATGCGATCATTCCATAAAAAGTTTTTTGTGAATGGCAAGATGTCATCTGCAGGATCTCGTGATAAAACTATCGGACGCTGGAAGTTTTTGGATAAAATGTTTGTCAGCGAGGCCACGATGAACACCTACAAGGAGAGCGTTTTGAAAAAGGTGGGTATCGCAAAAGCAGGATGGGCATCGTGCGCTCTTAAACTCAAGAAGGTGAACAAGGGCAGTTTGACCGCAGGATTCCCGAAGTGGGTTACAAGGCATACCGGCGACTTCGACAACGGGCGCGTAATGGACATGACATCGGACTTAAAAAACCCAAGGGTTGAAGTTACAAATAAAACGCCTTGGGCTGACAAGGTTATTCCAGAAACTGAAAAGGAATTTGCTAGAGCCGTCGTTGTTACAAAAATGAAAAAGCAAATGGAAGCCATCCTAAAAAAGAGACAAAAAGGACTTATAGAAACATAATATCATGGCAGACGTAACAGTAGAATTTGGAGCAACCGACACAGGACTTGAAAAAACACTTAAGGCCGTTCAAGACGAACTGACGCAGCTAAAGGGCAAGGTCTCTAGCGGTGAGCTTTCCATGACCGAGCTTGAAAGCACGATGAAGCGCATCGGTCAGGTTACGACGATGGAGAAGAATATCAAGGCCATCGGTGATTCGTCCACTGCAACATCGCCAAAGGTCGATGAACTAGGCAAGGACATGAAGGTGGCTGGCGATAAGGCCGAAGACGCTGGGAAAAAGGGTAAAATAGGATTTGGAGAAATAGCAATAGGCGCAGGTATTGCGGGCGCGGCAGTTAAACTTGGGACGGCAGCGATTGATGCGGCCTTTGCTGTCGCGCAGAAGACGGTCCAGAGCTTCGGGGACGCTTTAAATATGGGTGGCAGGCTTGCAGAACTTTCAGACCGCACAGGCGTTGCTGTCGATAAGGTCATGCTCTTGGAGCGAGCCTTTGAAAACACAGGGGTCGGAGCCGATTCTCTTGGCCCGATTCTTAACAAAATGCAAAAAGCCATCGTTGACGCTGGCGACGGCTCAAGCAAGGCCGCTGACGCATTTACAAAACTGGGCATTCCACTCTCTACGCTTCAAGACCTTTCGCCGGATGAGCAACTCCGCGCAATAGGAAAAGCGATTGCCGGCATTCCCGATCCTGCGGAGCGTGCCGCCGTCTCGATGGAGATATTCGGAAAATCTGGCGGCGCATTGAACCAGGTATTTGCAAACATGGATGGCGAGCTTGAGACGGCAAAGGCTCAACTCGGATCGTTGCCCGATGTGATGAAAGCAGGAGCCGCTCAGTTTGATAAAATTAGCGACAACTTGACGGTCATCGGTGGTAAATTCGTAGAATTTGCGGCAGGAATTATCGACAAAGTTAAGCCTGCACTAGACGCTCTAACAACCGCGCTGACGCGCATTGATGCTACAAAACTAGGGCAAGAGCTTGCAGGATTTTTTACAGGCGCAGGAGAAGGAATGAAGGGATTCCAAGCCGCTGTGGATGCGATTGACGCAGGGGAAATGGGAACGGCATTTCAAATCGTTGCACAAGCAATACAGATTCAATTTAAAGAGACAGCGAACAGCGTTTACGCGAACATGGTCGCGGCATTCAAGACCACCGGCGATTTCATAATGGAGCAATTCGCATCAAGTGGGCCGTTGGTTGCTTTGTTCCAAGATTTCGCAAACTTGATTTCAGGATATATATCTGAAAAATTGTATTTGGTGATGGCTGATTTCATGGACGCCATCGGTAAATCTGGAATGGCAGACACGTTTAGGTATCAAGCGGAAACATCGGCAAAGGAAGTTAAAACCGCGCTGGATGCAATACCAATTCATGCTGAACTGACAGCAGAAAAGGCTGGCGAGTCGATGGGCAATATTCCAGAAAACTTCAAGGAAAATATGGCTGACGTTCCGCCGCTTTTTACAGACATAGAAAAGCACCAGCAGGAAATTGATCGCTTGCAGCAGGGCATCACTAGATCAACGAAGGAAACAACTGCCGCGATTTCTGACCAAGCAAAGGAAGACGCAAAGGCCGAGCAGGAGTCTAGAAAGTTTTTTCAAGACCACAAAAAATTCCAAGAAGATCAAGCAAAGGCTAACGCAAAGAAAAACGCAGACCAAAAAGCGGCAAACGAATTAAAACAGGGCGAACTAAAATACCAGCTTGAGTTAGCCGAGGCGCAAGCCGCTGGCGACTCGGAGCACATAGAGCAATTAAACGCGCAAAAGAAGTGGCTCGACAATTATCAGAAAGCATTAGCCGCAGGACTAGGAGAGAAACAGGCGGAGAATTTCGCGACCAACATGGCTATCGCCGCAAACAACTCCGCAAATATAAGACAATACGACAAGGACGGGAATCAGTTGTTTTTCAAGGCAGCAGAAAACGCAGAGAAATTGCATCTTAGCCTAAAATCAGCAACAGGCTTTGCCGATACGCTTGCAAACATGAAAGAGATCAAAGTGATGGACAAGGCGGCGAATAGTGCAAAGGCTGCAACAGACGAATTGAAAGCAATGGATAAATTGCTTGGCACCGATCTTGCTCAAAAAAGCTTTCCCGATCTTGTTAAAAAACTAGGAGTCGATAAAATCGGGCAGACAGGAGAAGAGCAAATCCGAGCCGTTGTGACATATCTAAACGAAGTGAAAACTGACCTTTCTAAAAACCCTATTGATTCTGAAAAGGGACAAGAAAAGATCCGCGAACTTATTGCATTTATGGGTGGAAATCCACTGAAAGCCGATTTGATTGTGAAATACGACGCAGCCAAAGAATCAACTGATACTGCCTTTTCAAAAGTTGAAACCACGCTTGACGCGGAAAAGAGCGTGAAGGGTCTTCGCGACTCGGTCAAGGACGGCCTAGAGCTTGACGTGGCCGCGAAGTCGGGCGTGAGCGGGTTGCTCGATGCGATCAAAAGCCTTGTTGACGATATTAAAGGCTACGCAAATTCGATGGATCAAAAACTACCAATCGCAGTTGTAGGAGCATAAAAAATGATTACATACCACGGAGCAAAAGGATTAATTTTAACCAAAAAAAGCATAACCAGTCTGCAAAGCGGAGCCTTCCGCTGTAATGCTCAATATGTTTGTCGAAATACCGAAAATTTACAATTTATTGGCGATCTTGTTCGCGGCAGTAGAATGCCGGAGGTGGATGTTTTCACAATCGGAGACGAGATTGTTGTAGATATTGGCAACAATGGATTCACGACTTTTAGTGTAGTCGGATATGCGGTTAATGTCTTGATCAACGAATTTAATCCTACCGATATAAATGATCAGCTGCAAACACCTTGATCAACGAATTTAATTTTCTTAACACATGACTACCCAATATTACGGCGCAGAAATACAGGATGTGCAGGTTGAAGTTGCAGTGCAATTAAGGCCAAAGACCGGAGGCCAAACTGTACCGCGGTTTATTTTTAATCAAAAAGTATTAGCTGACACCTATACCGTAAAAAGTACTCAGCCAACTAACAAGCCTGTCCCACTTTCTACAAGTAATCTCGTCCTTAATTTTACGCCGATCATATTACAGCGAGGCAGAGGCGGACCCGTGGTAGGCGATCCGATTGAGCTAATTAAAAGTTTTTACCCCGGCTATACGTTCTCAGATGGTTTATATGATTCTAAAAGCTTAACAAAAGTGCAGTCAATCGGAGGCATCTCGACATCGCCTGCAGGAGATTTGATCGAGGTTACGGTAACGTATTCGCTTATTGTTTCAATGCCAATGATAATCGTGACTGCCACAGAGAGTTAAAATGTCATTACCCTACACCATCTCGTCGTCGGTTAAGACAACGCCGATCTCGGCAAAGGGTCTAAACGACAATTTCGATTATCTTGACAAAGCAAGTTCGGGAGGAATGGAAGTTCCACCCTCGCCGCCCGATCCGTCCCTTGTTTATGTGTTAGCATCGCGCGGCGGATTTTTGTTCTGGATGCCGACCGAGGAATGCTAATATGACACTTGGCCGAACAGCTAACGCGATCAAGATAAAAACCGACGGCGGCCTTCGCGCTGTCGAGTGCGCGTGTTGTTCAACGTGTTGTCCATTACCCGCTGAGATCAAGGGCAAAAAAATCGCAGTCACCGCAGTTTCATGGTCATCAATCGTTTCATTTACAGTAATGGATGCGTGCGGGATTTTTTCAGCACAAACAGCAGACGGTTATTCAATTTATTTTCAGCGTGCTATTTTCGATCCTCCGGGGTGTGAATGGGATGAGTTATGGGGTGGCAATATTTACAATGGAGGCCCGACAGGCGAGGGGAATACATGCAATAAATTTAGCTGTTTTATTTTTGCGGTAAACCCAACGGGAACTCATGATGTGGTTGATGACTATGCTTGTGGAAGTCCGCAGGACTATCCGGATTATGATCCTGACACTGGGACTTCTGCAATGTACGATGCTTGTATTGCTAATGCCGCAACTTGCTCCGATTGGACATTAACAATTTCAGAAGTGCCATGACCGAATTTGAAAGATTTCGCGCAAACTTTGTAAAGCGATTTGGAGAACGCGAAGGCATCGAACGCATTTTCCAATTCAAAAACTCCGCAATTAATTTCATTCGCCACGGCGCACCCACCACGCCACCGGAGGCACTCGCAACCCGCGAAGCAACGTGTCGCGCGTGTCCCGAATGGGACGCCACCGCCTTGAACAACACAGGCCGCTGTCGCAAGTGCGGATGCTCGACTTGGGCAAAACTCCGCATGGCAACCGAGCGTTGCCCAATAGGCAAATGGGAAGCTGTTGACAAAACACCCGAATAAATGGCACGCGATCTATTTATTGACACAACCAACCGCAGGCTGGCGACGAGCTTGACGAGCCTTGCACCGGCTACAACGCAACGATTCGTGAAGGGCGACAACGGCGCGATCAACCTGTATTTTCTGGAGGCGACAGGCAATATCACAAGTCCGTTTAATGTGATCGACTACACCGGAACGGACGTGAAATTCGGCGTAGGAAGCCGCACAGGCACGCCAGCCAGCGGCACGTTCACGCTCTCCTTCGG
>Ga0208975_1001140_pt1 | contig 11646 bp, 21 predicted proteins | sample GreLakmeER78MSRF_FD_187700 | JGI IMG/M metagenome (GOLD analysis project Ga0208975, IMG submission 187700) | Freshwater lentic microbial communities from great Laurentian Lakes, MI, USA - Great Lakes metaG ER78MSRF (SPAdes) | ecosystem: Environmental > Aquatic > Freshwater > Lake | place: Great... | reverse complement strand
CAATTTAAGGAATACAAACAGAAAGAATACGACGCTGCAGTCCAAGCGCAACAGGACATCATCGATGCCGAGAAGCAAGCGCAGGCACAGATCGACAAGATCGGCCGTGTCGATCAGATGGCAGGACAAGCCGCACAAAGCATGATCAACAGCGGACAAACTGCGCTCGGTCAGTTCAACTTTGCGCAAGCAGGCGCAGGTGGGACTGCGATGGACATGGCGAAGAAACAAGTGGAGAGCCTTCAAAAAATTGAGGATGCAACTGCCGAACAGGTCCGACTCACGAAAGAAAATAAGGGCTTCCAATAATGGCAACGGTTTACGAACTATTTACCAGTCGCAAGTATCTCAACAACGAAGGCAAGCCTCGTGCAGAGCGACAGTTTGTGGTCGTTGATGCAGCGACCGAGGGCGATGTCGTTGCGCTCCTCGGAACAACCTTGCCAGGCGAATACGAGAACTATCCAAACGATGCTGCGCTGCCGTACTCCATGTTGGCATTCGACTACTCGATCACGAAAGATCCGAGTGCGGTCAGCACATGGCAAGTCACGATGCGCTACCGAGCGGAGATTGGCGCAGCGCAGGCGTTCAACAATCCGACCTCGCCCGAGTTGAGTCCGACCGAGGTTGGATATCGCACCGCTCGACTCTCGATGACTGCAGAGTTCCGTGACACCTGGAGAGACTTTGTTTCGGTGGTTGCGATGCAGGCGATCGCAAGTGGAAACTATGACATGACTGACATTGGCGGCAACTCGATCGATGTCGGCGGCATTCCACTTTCTGCGCTTGTGTACAAGCAAGAGATATCAATCCTGATCACCGATCAGTTTCTGCCTGATGCGCAAGCGATCGCAACGCAGATCGGCACACGCAACGCTTCGACATTCCTCAACTATCCGTCAGGCTCAGTCGTGTTTGCAGGATGCAACTGCGAGACGATCCCTGAGGTTGGGCGCAACTCAATCGAGTATCGCTTCGTTTATGACGCTTCGTATCATCAAATTCAATATCCCGTCAAGGCAAACAACGGATCGCCGATCCTCGCTGCAGCGACAGTCGGGACAATCCTCAAGGGCTCGGCTGAAAATGTCTACTACAAGCAGCCGTTCAAATACACCAGCAACTTCAACAACCTCTCGCAATACTTCACAGGACTATAAACATGGCAGACGAAATCAATATCTCACTCAATGTCGATGTCTCGTCAGGCAACTATCGAGCATCGTTTCGACCGGGCACAATTCAGCCTGACATGGCGACGATCATCGGATCGGACTTGTCTCAGAACATCGGCACGACAATTGAGAATCTCAACATCGGAGCAGATGTTGTCGCAGGTGGCTACTACTGGTTTCGAAACTTGTCGACGGAAACAAGTACAACATTTAATCCGTCAATCAAGATCTCGTCGTGCGCAGCAACCGCAGCCGGCACATCGTTCCCGTTCCTTAATCTGCGACCAGGCGAATATGCGCTCGGTCGCTGCGTGACAACGCAGTTCTCTGCGATCTCGTCGACTGCAACTGCCAATCTGCAATTTGGAATCATGTCTCTGTGAAACTTCCACGCTTCACAAGTGGGAGCATTGGGCGACTCGATTACAAGGCCTTGAATCAGGCGTTCACCGCTATCGAGAAGATGGACGGGCGACCGCAGGACATGGGCGAGTATCAAGGCGCACAGCGTGAGTCGTTTATCGCAACGATCACGGGACTGATGACGGACTCAGTGCAAGGCGCAAACCAAACCACTGGACAGGGCACGCTGTTCAAGACATATGTGTACAACTGGAACGAGGTCGACATCTCGTACGGCAGCGCAGGCACGGGCTCAGGCGTAGGTGTCAGCGATCTCAAGGGCGCACGAGGCATCGACTATGCAAGCGGCGTGACGATTACACCACCGAAGTCGTACTACCCTGCGATTGACTTTGCGCCGTATCGACGGTTCGCCACAGGCGATGTCGTGCTGCTGACACGATGCGCAGTCAAGAGCGGCTCGACATACTCGATGATGTACACGATCACTCCAGTGTCGGCGGTGACTCCGTTTCTTGCGAGACTGACTTCAGTTGTCGGCGGCACGGAATCAGGTCGATATGCGTGGACAGGTCTCTCACGCAAAATTGAAGGGACGACTGCGCTGAATACAGTCGCAACAAATCTCTACGAAAAGAATCGCATCTGTACTCCTGGTGCAGCAACTGCGCAATCGGTCAACGGTGCATCGTGGGACGGCACGAACACTTGGGGACACGGACAGGATGCAACGGGCGTGACGAAGTTAGATTTGCCCGTGGGTGGAGAAGGAGCGGGTACGATCGTTGTGATGCATCAAGGTCATATTCTTGAATCAACAGGCGGAACTACCTTTTGGTTTTACGCCATCAGTCCAGTCACTTGCGCATGAGGTCAACATGAGCGTCCTTCAATTCTGCTGCTTGCCATCTTGCGGACTGTACAACCCGTGGGTAAAAGGTGTAAGTGGTGATGGATACAGTTGCGACCCGCCAAAATTAAATCGTACAACATTATCAATCGGGACAGATTTTGGGCTCACAACATACGCATCGTTTACGGACGGTACTCCCAATCAAAACCCATGTCAGTATTCTGGAATCGGTCCATGGCGGCGAGACTTGTCCGACACATTTCCAACTGCGGTTGACTACTCGGACTTTTGCGATGAGTTTCCACAAGGAGTCAATTATTGTTGCTGTGGAACAAATTCGCTTTGCACTCCTGCACAAGGTGGAACTCAGTGCGAGTGGTTCGCAAACGACAATAAATATCCAGGCTCATACTTCACGGATTTCAATTTGCTCTGTCTGAAGACAGGCGTAGATATTGCGTCGCAGACTGTCGAGGAGACAAACTACACGGACTGTTGCGGCAGCGTTTATTTTGGCGAAGTGAACTGCGGCGAAGTTGCGTGCGGCTGTGATTTACTTTACGGCAATACGACTTGCAACAGATCTAGGATTGCCTATACCTTTGGCGATCCTTGCACAAGCGGAGGTCCTTGCCCGCCATATGTGGCCTATCAATACTTCACGGATGAGCCCGTCCTCACAACCTACTACGGATTTGATGCAGCGGTCACTGCAGAAGTCATTGATGCAAACGATCCCTTGGGCGTGTACGAACAGGCACTCTCTTTTGATTCGATCACAGGCGACACATTCACCGCTCGAATGCTGTTGCATGATCATCTAGTCGATATTGTAAATGACATAATTGACTATCCAGGAATTTTGGCTGGCTTTGCTCTTTCTCAAGGTGGAGTGCCAGACGACGATGTCACAACTCCTTGGGGCGACTTCCCCGATGGTCCATATTCTCCGAACAATGCAGGTGGCGGATATGAGCCGTGGGTGACTATTACGCTGACGATGACAAGCGGAACATATAACGGCAACACATACACCTATCACGGGTACGGGACTGCTCAACAGTTTCAAATTTGGGCGCAAACAAATTGGCCTCCAGTTGCAAATAATGTTGTGCGAATCGTGGGCAGTCCGAATTATTGGTTGGGGCTTCGCATCTCGTCTCATGCACTAAACACGACAACAGGTCAGTACACGCCGTTCCACGAGTACAGACGCATCATGACACGAATAACAACTCAAGGCGGTATTCCAGGTTGGATGCCCGACAACTCCGACGATTTTCTTTTGGACTCGTCAACAGATACGCAAGTGATTTGGACTGCAAGACTGCGACAGTTTTACACTTGGCGTGTCTATACGACTATGCAAGATAAAAGAGTCCACGGCATGAGCATTGAGTCGTTGCGTGTGGCGACTGGTACTTGTTGCGATTTTGATCACTGCACTAAAACACGAATTTGGTGGGGCGTGACAGGTGCTGATGCAGCTGTAGCACCATGTACGGTCACAAATCCACTGATTGAAACAGCGGGAACTTGTGGATCTGAAGGTTCGCCATATATCACTCACCGAGATGATTGCGAATCGTCAACCTGTGCGGCCGCTCAACAGGCAATTAGTTATGACGGGTACTGTCGTGGCTATACGCAAAGCACCTGCTTTCCAAGTCAGTACAATGCGGACATGAACTATGACTTCGTGCAAAACCTAAATGATTTTGAGTGCAGCAACAGCGCATGCATAGACCTCCCATGAACGAACGAATGCAAACCGCTTTGGATCGCTCACGCAATCGCCCCGAACTAAATCGGCAGCGACCCGAGTCGCCAAAAATTGCGATGAAAGAAAAACTCGAAGGCGAGACCGAGTCGCAGTATGTCGAGAGACTCACGGCTGAGTACAAAGCAAAGATGAGCGATGCAACTCCACCGGCTCTGTTCAAGCGTGCCGTGACTTTCATCCAGGCGATGGCATCGAAGGTGTTCGAGTTGCCTGCGAGCGAGGCACTGCAGGCAGAGCGACTCGATGTGTGCTTCGACTGCGAGCATTTTCTTGTGGCGATCGATGCACCTGAACAGGTCGGTCACTGTGGGGCGTGCGGCTGCGGCAAGAGCAAAATGACATCGCTCCCCGAGAAGGCAAAGATCTTGAAGTCCACCTGCCCGAAAAATTTCTGGGATGTGACGGTCGATCCCGCAGCCGTTGCGCTGCCGATCGCTCCTCCGTCGACCTGAACTTTCTTGTCAGGGGCTCGGCGTGACCTAGACCTCCGCCGAGCCCTTTTCTACTACGATCGATCCTGAAGCGTCCGTTTCTCGGACTACTACAGACACCATCCATACCCAAGGAACGCACCACAGGCGACCCTAGCCCGTCAGGTCTGGACGGCTGGAGATGCCGCACGCATTATTTGCAAAATACTGTGGGTGGGCTTGGGTGCTCTATTGGATCGTGTGGGGCGAGTGTAATAAATTTGTAAATTATCTGTAGATAGTGTTGACAACGGTCGATATAGGTGTCATACTTCACCCGTTCAGACACCCGCCGAAAAGGCAGAAAGAAAACACAATGACCAAGCAAACAGAATCACAATACGACGAGGGATCAAACGATACGGACGCACAGATCTTTCTCAAGAAAGCAATTCGAGTCTTGGACGGTGGCAAAGACTTTGACTTTCAAGCGGACAAGAAACTTACAACGAATCAGATTAACGAACTTTACAAACTCATTGTCCAATCACTGCACGCATGATTGCTCGCCCCACTCGCCTCACAAGGCGAGGACGGCCTGCACTCCGCAGGACAGTTCAGACAACAAGAAAGGCAAACAATGACACAGAGAGACAACCACATCACGACAGAAACTCCAACCGAATTTGCAGTCACCATCTGCGTAGGTCGCATGATCCGCTACATCAGTCCCGAGGATGCAAAGAACTTGATCCCGCTGGACGAGTCGACCGACGATCTCATCCACGCAACGATTCGCATGATGATCAACGACTGCCGCAAGTTTCTTGCTCATTGGGTTGGGCACGGCGTGTTGAATGGTCGCTACGAAATCACAGGTCGCACATGGATCAGCAGGGACGGCCTCGAGTGGATCGACGCAAGCACGAGCGAGCCGGTCGACACAGAGGACTTTCACAACGCATCGATCACGCTGATGGGCGGTCCACGAAACGGCGAGGTGATCGAATGAACCAAGCACACGGATCACCGTTCGACCGAGGCTCTGCTGACTCGTTTTATCGACGACCAGGGCAAGCGCACTACATGGTTGACGGCGCAAGGATCGAGAAAGCAGACATGACTGCAGAGCAGATCGCAGAATACGAGGCAGGCTTTATCGACAACGAAAAACGGACTGACAGCAGAAAGGACTACCTATGAAGCCACGCATCACCACAACTCCACAGGTCCTCATCAACGAGATCCTCGGCTCGATCGCTTGGCGACATCTCGGCATCGCTGACATCGAGAACCTCGACGAAGATCCCGTCGATCAATACAACCGCATCAAGATTCGTGAAGCACTCGCCGAGGCGTTCTTGGCAGGTGCAGCATGGGGACTCGACACAAGAAAGGAAAATACCAAATGATTTCTATTTTGCTCGTCGCTGCACTTGCAGCGTGCATCGTGTACATTGTCGGTAGTTCAGAGTCGGTTGACAACCAATGTGGTGTTGACCTCAAGTATCACAACAACAAGAAAGGCAACAAGAAATGAAGCATTCAGAAAGTATCGCAGCATTGGCAGGCGCACTTGCGAAGGCGCAACTGCAGATCGAGCCCGCAAGCAAGAACGCAACGAATCCACACTTTCGCTCGCACTACGCAGATCTCGCATCAATTTGGGATGCCTGCCGTGGACCGCTCAACACGAACGGTCTATCGATCGTGCAGTTTCCCTGCGATGGGGATGTTGGTCGCACGGGACTTTGCACGATGCTGCTGCACTCGTCAGGCGAGTACATCAGCGAAGTGGTCACAACTCGATCGCAGAAGGACGATCCTCAAGGCCTCGGCAGTGCGCTCACCTATCTGCGACGCTACGCACTCGCTGCAGTTGTCGGCGTGACTGCAACGGAAGACGACGATGGAAATGCAGCCTCTACTCCTGCAAATGCAAGAGTGAGCACACCTGCGCCTCGACCGTACATCCCGCCTCCAGTATCTCCGCCGGCCGTTAATGCGCCACCTGTGGCGCACAAACCCGTGAGTCAACCAGTCAGTCAACCAGTTGCCAAGCCAGTGCAAACTGCCACGGCTGGAACAAGTGCAGTGCAGGCGATCGTTGAGTATTACAAAGTCGACGAGGGCATGGGCAAGAACAACAAGCCATACAAAAAGCACAGGATCGGATGGACAGGGATTGACGGCAAACTCACATATGGAACGACTTTCTCTGCATCGGACGGCGAGTGTGCCTGCGAGTCGATGAACCTCAACTGTCCGTGTGAGATCACTTTCGTCACGGGTCAGTACGGGCTCGACATCAAGTCGGTCAAGATGTCGACCATGCCGATCAGTGCAACCGACTACGCAGGAGGCGACGATGAAATCCCGTTCTGAAGTCAAGCGCAAGCCTCGACAGAGTCAGGCAGGCAGACTCGCACGCAAGCACTCGGGCAACGGTTGGTGCGATATCGAGACGAACTTCCCGCCGTCGATCGTTCTCGCTGCGTGCGACAAGTTGGAGCGTGAATCGTTCGGAGAAGGCACGGCAGGTGTTCGAGCGAAGACACGACGCAACGCTCGCACGCTCGCCGCTCTGCTCGAGTTTACGGATCTGCGTGTTGTCGATGTCGCCAAACTGCTCAACCTCAACCGAGACTCGGCGTGGAACTTGCGCCGGAAGTGGATCGATCTCGATGAGGAGCAACGCCAACGGTGGCTCGGTGTAGTCTTCGCACGGCTGAAATGACAACGCCGAGGGTCGGGTGCGGATCTGAATACGGGCTAGTTCGCACTCGACCCGAAGCATCACAAGAAAGAAAACAATGCACGGACCTGCAAATAATTTGAATATCGCAACATGGATGCAAAGTGTGGTACACTTGTGGCGTGCAACATGTTTCCTATTACTTTTTGCGTATTTCGTCCCGTCGGCAGGCTCTGGCATGTTGCACAATTTTCTATTGCATGCAGGCGGGACGATTTACGCTGAAACAAAAGGGACAACATGAAAGACGAAGCAAAGAATTGGTATCTCCGATTCGACTGCGCTGATTGGTTTCTCTCGACAATTACGATGAGCCCTGCAGAGCGTGGCATCCACATCAACCTGCTTGCGTGGTCGTTCATCAATGGCGCAGTTCCAGACAACGACGAAGCCGTGGCAATTACTGGCGGCGACATGAAGACTATTCGCAAGGTCCTCTTGTCACGGTGGAAACTGACTGACGGCGGCTGGCGATGCACACGGCTTGAGATCGAGCGTGACCGCTGCGAAGGGCGATCGGTCAAGGCGAGTGTGGCGGCTGAATTACGCTGGGCAAACAAACAAGACGCATATGCCAACGCAATGCCAACGCATATGCCAACGCATATGCCAACGCAATGCGATGGCAATGCTATTCAGAGTAATAGTCAGAGTAAGAGTAATAGTCAGAGTAAGAGTGAGAGTCAGAACAATACAACTGATAGCCTCGAGCCACGCTCGAAGCGTGCTCGCAGGCAGGTGGTCGGGATCACTTGGGATGCTGTCAGTGGGTGGCAGAATGTCACCGACTCACACAAGATCACCTGGCAGTTCGCATATCCCAACTGCTCAGTCGAGACAACACTGGCAAGGATGCATGTATGGCTCATCGCCAACCCGAGCAAAGCACACAAGACGAACTGGTTGCGGTTCATTGCAAACTGGTTTGCACGCACACGAGAGGACGGTGGTAACTTGCCACCAGTTCAGCGACCAACGGAATCCAATTTCTAAAGAAAGGGAAACATGGAAGAACGAACTTGGCAACACAACGAAATTAGAATCAGGCAAATGTGGCCCAACGCACAATGGGGCGATGAAGGCAACGAACTTCGAGCGATCTTCAAGAAGCATCTGTCAGGTCTGATGCAGAACCACTTGTACACGGCGATCGACGAGGTGAAGGTGAACTTCTCATCGCATCAACCCGAACTCAAGTGGTTCATCTCTGCATACGACCGCATCGTTGACAGCAACCGCAAATTTGAAAGCGGAGCGACACGAGCAACCGATAAGTGGTGGGTGGACTTTGAACGACCAAGCAAACACACGGGACTGCCATACAAGTTCTCGACCGATGCGCCGGACTTCAAGACGGCGAAAGAGATCGCCGCAAGCACTGGCGGTCGAGTGCGCAATCACTCGCAGGTCATTGAGCAGGACTCGCTTGTCCACTTCCTCAAGGTGCAACCTCGAGCAGATATCGCCGAGGCAGTCAGCGCACTTCGTGCTCGTGGCATCATGAGCAAAGATCAACTCCCATCAGACATCAGTCAGTGGCGACAAGCCACGATCGGTTTCGTCACGCATCAACTCCAAACCCGCAAACAGAAAGAACTCGCATGATCACAGAAATGCAAAAACAACTCAACACCATCACCGTCGGCAGCATCCTCGCAGCGGACCAGCTCCGTGAACTTCACGGCGCAGCGAAGGCTGCACAGGCACGGCTGCGTGAACTTATCCAACTGATCGAACTGTCGGCGATCGAACACATCGAGACAACTGGACACGACATCGAGTTGGTCGACGGCAAGCGTTGGTATGTCGGCAGCGAAAAGAAGATCAAAGCCATCGATGACACGATGATCCTGCAGGCAGTACTCGAGTCCAGCGGTGGCGATGTCATGAAACTCACCACAGGCGAGTTCGGCGTGCTCTGCTCCAACCCTTGGAAAAACGGCGCAGTCAAGCAACTCATCGGACAGGAGAAGTTCGACGAGTTGTTCCTGACATCGACCGTCCAGTCCCTTGAGACTGGCAAGGCTGCCAAGGTGCTCAAGGTCGCTGATCCTGCGTTTCTCAAGGGTGGCACGCAATGAACGCTGATGAACTCGCAAAGTCGATCAGGTCCAAGCACGACAAACTTGAGACCGACTGCAAGCAAACCGTGCTCGCAGTCGAACTCGTTGCGCTGCAGATGAAACTTGCTGCGCTCACCGCACGAGTGGCACAACTTGAACGGGACGATCTCGAACGCACACAAACGCAGGAGCAGAAATGATCAAACAGTTTGATGTAGATCGATATGCAGCAGATGATTCTGCAAAAAACGAAGTCATCGCATGGCTTCGATCAAACGGCATTGATGCGTCCGTCAATCCTGACCAGTTCGGAATCGACATACTTGCAAGCAGGAACGGCAATAAATTTAATATCGAGGTCGAGGTCAAGCACCCTTGGAAAGGAAAGCACTTCCCATTCGACACGGTCCACATCGCAAGTCGAAAGGAAAAGTTTGCGCATGAAAAGTCAGGCGTGTTCGTTTGGTTCTGCCTTGTCAATCACGAGCGCACGCACGCAGTCTTTGTGCCTGGTGTGGAATTCTTGGCTGCGCCGATCGTTGTCAAGAACACGACCTGCACAACAGGCGAAAGTTTTCGAGAAATAAAAACAGGAACGGTCTACAGAATTACGCAGGATGCGAAACATGAGCAAAGACTCTAAACGAGACATCACACTCACTCCATACGATCAGGTGGCACGCATGTACTCTCTGCGCAACCCGCACGATCCAATCTCACCAGAGCGTGCACAGGCAATCGGTGTCGGAGCAATTATGAAACTCAAAGCGAAAATAAGAAGCGAGGCAGAATGCAGGAGAATCACACAACTTCGTCGGGCATCGACCTGATGACCTGGCTTAACTTCGAGGCTGCGATCACTCGCAACCCACGAGTAGCGCAATCGCTGCGTGACAGCGCAGCCGAGATCGGAAACCTGCGCACGCAACTCAAGGCCGCAGGCATCAACAACTACAACGAGTTGACCAGTGCACTCCGTGACATGACACGCACAGCGGAGGTCGTGCTGACCACGCCACACCTGCAGATCGAGCAGCGGGAGAACGCACGGGCGGACATGGCAGAGTCGGTCCGGTACTGCAAGAAACTGATGCAGTCATAGGATCATCTATGCGCATAAAGATTGCCAATCGGACATGGTCGCTCGACTTCGTCAAGGCATCCGAGATGCAGTCACGAGCAAATTGGGGCGAGTGCGATCTGCCGACCGCACGCAAGCCCATGATGACGGTGAGACGATCGCTCGCACCCAAGGCAATGCTGAATGTGACCGTGCACGAGATGCTGCACGCTTGCCGTCCCGAGTTGTCGGAGGAAGCGGTGAAGGACACGGCGGACATTATCGCAACTGCGCTCTACAAGTTGGGCGCACGGATCACGCCGCCGACCGTGTAAAGTGGTGACGCATACGATGAACTGATGGGGTCAGGGGTATGATCCACCACGACAACCTCCGCCGCTCGTTTCGACTTCGGTCGATAGCCTGAACAACTTGAGCAGTGGAGGTTGTTTTTTTTCGTGCTACGATTTCGTCATGCCGATGGAGGACAACCCATTAGCCCGTTGGATCATCGAGCGAAAATCGCTCGAGGCTGATCTTGTGCGCACGCAGATCACGCTCGCACAATGCGCAGGACACATCACACTTGAGCAGATGGACCGGCTAGGCGTGTCGATCGACAAGGCAGTGCAGATCACAGACCAAGCGAGCCTCGAAGCACTTGCACGACTGGCTCGCAATGGCAGCAGTTGAGATGCTCAACTTCGTTGCGTTCGGTCTACCGTCACCTGGTGGATCGAAGTCTGCATTTCGCAACCCTCGAACAGGCAAGATCGTCGTCGTCGATGCAGGCGGAAAGAAAACACGCACATGGCGCACGGTCGTTGCGCACGCAGCCCGTGCAGCAATGTCAGGTGGTGAACTCATGCAGCCACCGCTCGCACTCGTGATCGAGTTCCGCATGCCACGACCGAAGGCGCACTACAAAGCGAGCGGCGAGATCAAAGCAGATGCGCCGTGGTTTCCCATCGTGCGACCCGACCTCACGAAACTCCTGCGATCGACTGAAGACGCAATGACTGGCATCGTGTGGCACGACGACTCGCAAATAGTCGAACAAAATATCCACCGCACCTACAGTTCGAGTGAGGACACGGGTGCACGAATCACCGTGTACTCGATCACCTCGAGGAGTCCAGCGCATCAAACCTCAACCCGCATGCAAGAGTGGCAAGAAG
>Ga0208975_1001139_pt1 | contig 11651 bp, 6 predicted proteins | sample GreLakmeER78MSRF_FD_187700 | JGI IMG/M metagenome (GOLD analysis project Ga0208975, IMG submission 187700) | Freshwater lentic microbial communities from great Laurentian Lakes, MI, USA - Great Lakes metaG ER78MSRF (SPAdes) | ecosystem: Environmental > Aquatic > Freshwater > Lake | place: Great... | reverse complement strand
GCATTATTGGCGCCAGGTCCAATGAAACCACCGCCGTAGTATGCGGTAGTATTACCACCACCACCACCGCCAGTGCCGCCAGTCACACATAATCCATCTGATGGATATAATTGATTGATACCATGTCCGAGGCCCGAAGTGCCGTTGTTGCCGCCGTTGGTGCCGCTTTGGCCAGCAAAAAATGAAAACAATCCTCGACCCAACGGTACACTGTTGGCAATCTGAGAAATTGAAGCTCCTGCGCCGCCGACTCCGCCGGTGCTGACGACTGTTGGTGAAACGCCGCCGCTGCCGCCATAGGCAAAACAAAAACTTACTTGCTGTTGCACTAAAGCATTTTGACCTATGTCTGATCTTATATCTGTATTTGTGCCGGCGATGCCATCGGCCAGCGCGGCGCTTACTGGGTCACCGCCAGCACCAACATCCACAAATAATAAATCTGGAACAAAAAATGCCGGAAGAAATGCTGTCGTTTGGCCGCCCGAACCGCCACCAGCACCGCCTGGGCCTGATGAGCCGAAAGCTTGGGTAGATGATCCACTGCCGCCGGCACCCACGGCTATCATGTAAATCCATTTAACACCTGCAGGTTTATTCCATGTTTCATAATGAGTGTACTCGGACCTGGTCTTGCCGCCGACAAACACTTGTATATTGGCATCTGTTCGGTCGATTATATGTTTAAAGTCTATCATATTTAAAAACTTATAATGTGTACAAAACCATCGCCGCCGGAACCAGGTAAACCTGTGAATGTGCCACCGGAACCACTACCGCCTCCGCCACAACCGGGAGCTCCATGGCCACCAGCACCTCCGGATGAACCGAGGCCTGTGTTTGCTGTGCCGCCGCCACCACCGCCGGTACCGCCAAGGTGAAGCCAATTGGAGAATTTATATCCAGCTTGGCCTGGACCCCCATCCGCAAGACTTGTGATTGATGAAGTTCCACCGTTTGAAGTTGGAATGTAACCAACATGCATATTGGTATTTGCAATTGAACTTCCTGTTGGTATACCTACAATGTTACCCCCCATACTTGTAACAGCGTAATTTGTAGATTTGCCGCCACCGCCGGTACCACCGGTTACCATAAGGCCTGTGGATGGTAATATTAGAGATATTCCATTTGCGGCACCAGTAGTGGCGCCGGCCGTCCCGGACTGACCAGCAATATTGATCACCTTTATAGCTCTGCCAGCTAAGGGGAAATTATCAGCAATTGCTGTTGCTGCGCCGCCGGTTTGTCCAGTGGCTCCATTGGCTGTCAATAAAAGTAATTGAGAATTGTTTGCAATACCTATTGTTAAAGGTTCGATTGCAATATATGTTGGTCCGCCGGGCACACTAAGTGATCCACTTGAAAGCTTTCTTTGGCGGCCGCCTTGGCCCAAATGAATATATAAAACCGGCGGTAAAAGTGCTGCCGGTAACATCATCACTGTCTGTGCGCCTGAACCGCCGCCTGCTCCACCTGGCCGCGCCGATGGGTTATTGACAGCACTATGTGTGCCGCCAACACCGGACGCTCCACCACCTACACCAATTATATAAACCCAGTTAACACCTCTAGGTTTTATCCAAGTTTGCCAGTTTGGTATACCTGTTGCTAACACCTCCGGCTCAAGACTTGTAATCCCGACCGAGGCACCCGTCATCGGACTAACTGTAACAGTGGAAGTGATATTTCCAATGGTCGCTTGGCTGATTGTAAAATTATTGCTTGATTTATCAATTATTCTTGCGTCTTCGCAAGTTAACAAGCTTGTATTTGCAATTGCTGTTAATGGTTTTGTGCTTGGCGTAAAACCATTGTATAATGCGGTGCCTTTTATAACACGTACATTACTAATATTTCCGCTCAATTTTCTCCCTACAGAAAAAGATTTATTTTCATCAACTACTGCGGTGGATGTATTGTTCGCAACAGCTGTTCCGTTTTTGTATATAGTATATAAATTGCCTAATTTTGTAATAGCCCAATGATACCATACTCCAACTGACATTCCACTAGCAAACGTTGTTACAATCTCTCCAGATGATTCAGCAGTTCTAAAGTATATATTTCCGTTATTCCAAACAAACATATAAGGATTGAATGTCGTTGCTCCGTTAAAAGAGAACATTTCTTGTGTTGATATGGACAATGAATTGAAATAGAACCAACCTTCAACTGTGAAATCTACGCCGGGTGCGCCTATATTAAATGCTTTATCTACATCTGTTGATATAGATGTACCGGTAACACCATCAAAGTAATTACTATAACTTATTGGTATTTGCCGAAACTCATCAGGCATACTGCCAAACGGACTTAGTTCTTTGATAGAAACACTGCCATTTTTAGTTAATGTAAAATTGTTTATTGAGTTATCAATTAATCTATAACTCTGGCATGATAAGAAATGTGTATTAGCTATTGCAGTTAGCGGAGTAGTACTTGGTGTAAATGCTGAGGTATAAACTGCGGTACCTTTTACTACCCTAACATTACTCAAATAACCAAAGAAAGTTACTCCAGTATTATCACCATATAATCTACCAACTGTTATTACTGGTGAGCCGGACCAAGTTGGTGTGACTGAGTTCGTTATTACAGATACACCATTCAAATACACAGTATTCGTACTTCCTGAACGAACAAAAGCAATATGATTCCAAGCATTAAGTGTGACAAAAAAACCAGTTGATGAGTAAGTTGTAGCGTTACCATTAAGGAAAACTGTTATTTTACGATCTGTTGCCAAAAACATCCCAAAATTTGCAAGGCCGGAATTAGATGTATTATTGATGCCTACTAAACCTGCTTGTCCTGGAATACTTGTTGGATATGCCCAACATTCAACTGTGAAATCTTGCCCTGTCATTGTGTTTGTTGCACTTGTAGGTGTTGTTAGATAGTCCATTGTACCATCAAAGAAATTACTATAACCTGTCCAGCGCGCTGTTGTGCCAAATGGGTTTAGTGTGTCAACATCAGCACTGCCATTAGTTGTTAATGAAAATCCTGCTCCGGCATTTGCAGTACTAGTATCAATTATTGTATTACTTTTACATGTTAATAACCTTATTGAGAGTTCGCGGTCTTCTACTAACGGGATAGTGCTCGGTGTAAATGATTCGGTATATAATGCAGTACCTTTGACAATACGAAGATTAGAGATATATCCGTTGAAGCATTCGTTTGCCGCCTGGCCCGCGGAGTATCCTATTAATAACGCTTTACCACCATCAGCCATATACTGAGTTCTGGTTGTCTTGGATATAAATTTTCCATTAAGAAATACATAAACTTGATTTGGGCTAACCTGACAGGCAGCAACATGATACCAAGTATGTAATGTAATTGAATTTAATATTGTAAACTGCTGTTCAGTACCATTAGCTGATGATGCATTGTTGCCGTGACCAAGAGTAAGTCTTAGTAATCCAGCAGATGTTATATTAATGCCATATTGACTATACGAAGTTCCTGAAACACCGTCTTTATTAATAATATGTTGAACACCGGCAGACAAAGCATTGCAATAAAACCAGCATTCAATTGTAAAACTAGGTGCACCAGTATAAGGTTGTGTCAGAACGCTGGTGACGCCGGCCGATAAGTCAAGTGCTTGGTTGTGATCAATACTCAAATAATCAGAGGTACCATTAAGTCCTATCTTATATAATTTATCATCAAAAACATAATTATTGGCATTTGGTACAAATGCATTTGGTTGTTTAACGTTATTGTTGGCCACGCCGGTTGCCGTAATTGTATAATTATTGCTTGAGTTATCAATTAATTCCAAGTCTTGGCAAGTTAAAAATATAGTATTTGCTACTCTTGTTAGCGGAGTAGTACTTGGTGTAAATGCTGAGGTATAAACTGCGGTGCCTTTAACAATACGAACATTAGAAATGTATCCCTTAAAATTAAATGACCCAACGGTATTGTACATTGTACCAACACCTATCGAAGGTGCCGTATCCCAAGTCGGCGTTACTGAACTTGTTGCAACTGGCAATCCATTTAAATACAAAGTATTAATACTACCTAAACGTACAAGTGCAACATGATACCATATAAATGGCCTTACAGTAGGACCAGTAAGTAATGTGGCATTACCAGAAACAAAAGCTTTTAAGATGCCTGAGGAAATGAATATACACAAATTCAGTGAGGCGTTTAGTGTCGTTGTTATATTGACCAGGCCCACATTCGCGTGTGCGAACATCACATTCGCGGTAAGATTATCCATGGCCATGAACGAACACTCAACAGTAAAATTACCTGTAAGTTGCATATATGCGAGAGTTGTTGTCTTCAAACGATCACCGGTACCATCAAAGTATGTCATATATGTACCAGATGAAGTACCATATGTATTATCAGTAAAAATAGTATTTGGTCTTGTATTATTGGCTGCACCAGAGAAAAAACTCTGGACATCAATATTATTTTTGTCAGGAAGATGACTAAAATCTAACATAGTTTAATATCTGCCTGCCACCGTAGTAACAGTCCAACCAGCAGCAACAGTTGTTCCAAGACCAACCAATATATGATATCCTGGTGGTAATGCCAAGTTCATTGGATAATCAACATCAATAGTTGCAGCTGATGCAGATGCAGTTGTTGCTGGTAAACTTAATTCACCATAAAACATATTGCTTGTTAAAAAGTCTGTTGGGTTACCTTGATATGGCCAATTTGCCGATAAGGAAATTGTAGAAGTATTTTGTGTAAAACTATTTGCGGTTGTATTAAAATATATTACCTCAGCATTAGGCTGAGGTCCAGTAAAAACACGATATGACACAGCATTAGCAACCGCTGTCCAAGCCCAAGCAATAGAAGCTGTTGGTCCCGTGGTAATAACTGCTGCTGTTTCTGTTGAGAATGCTGTGGGAATAAGGTACTGGTCAATTGCCTGTATTTTTGCATAAAAGGTACCAGTTTGTAATGTTCCACCAGATGCACTTGCTGTACCAGTTGGTGTACCAGCAACCGCAGGAATAGTTGAGGCTAAATTTGTAAGACCTTCATTGATGTATATACGAGCTACTGTTGCAACATTGGTACCAAGTGCTTTAAATCTAAGTCTCTGTATATAACTACCATTATCTGTATCGGATTGATATACAATAATATTATTGTTACTTTGTCCTGTATAATCGTTTGCCGCCTGGGTTAATGACATTGTACCTTGTATGTCACCCACTTTGGAAAAAATTGGTTGAATATTTCCTGCCATGTTTTAATCTCCTATTAAATTTTATCTTAAGGCATCAGCCAGCCGGCCGCCACTGTAATCATTATTGCATATGAATTTGCTCTATTGTATGCTGCTTGTACAGATGCTAATGCGGTATTTGCAGTTGTACTAGCGCTTGTCGCAACACCTAAAACACTATTAGCATTATCGCTAGCGTTTTGTGCTAGTACCAATGCTGTAGTTGCATTTGCATTAGCGCTTGTTGCAACACCTAAAACACTATTAGCATTATCGCTAGCGTTTTGTGCTAGTACCAATGCTGTAGTTGCATTTGCATTAGCGCTTGTTGCAACACCTAAAACACTATTAGCATTATCACTAGCAGATTGTCCAAGTATTAGTGCTGTATTAGCTTGTATATAGGCTGCTTGAGCAATTATGGTTGCAGTGTTAGCTTGTACATAAGCTGCTGTACCTATAATCTCAGAGTTGGCTCTATTGAAAGCCGCATTAGCTCTTAAGTAAGCTGATGTACCAATGATTTCTGAATTAGCTCTATCGAAAGCGGCTTGTGTATATGCAATACCACCGCCTGTATTTGCTTGGTTGTAGGCTGCTTGAGCAATAATGGTTGCAGTGTTAGCCTGTACATATGCTGCTGTACCTATGATTTCGGAGTTAGCTCTATCAAAGGCTGCTTGTGTAAATATACTACTTCCACCACCACCTGTATTCGCTTGATTATATGCCGCCTGAGCAATAGTAGTTGCAGTGTTAGCCTGTACATATGCTGCTGTACCAATGATTTCAGAGTTAGCTCTGTCAAAGGCAGCATTAGCTCTTAAGTAAGCTGATGTACCTATGATTTCAGAATTGGCTCTATCGTAAGCTGATTGACCTATAGTAGTGGCCGTATTGGCTTGTACATAAGCTGATGTACCAATAATCTCGGAGTTAGCTCTATCAAAGGCCGCATTAGCTCTAACAAAAGCTGCTTGACCAATTATGGTTGCTGTATTGGCTTGTATGTAAGCTGATGTACCAATAATCTCGGAGTTAGCTCTATCAAATGCTGCTTGTGTAAATGAACTACCAGCACCTGTATTCGCTTGGTTGTATGCCGCCTGAGCAATAATGGTTGCAGTGTTAGCCTGTACATAAGCTGCTGTACCTATGATTTCAGAATTGGCTCTGTCAAAGGCCGCATTAGCTCTTAAGTAAGCTGATGTACCTATGATTTCGGAGTTAGCTCTATCAAAGGCTGCTTGTGTAAATATACTACTTCCACCACCAGCTGTATTCGCTTGGTTGTATGCCGCCTGAGCAATAATGGTTGCAGTGTTAGCCTGTACATATGCCGCAGTACCAATAATCTCGGAGTTAGCTCTATCAAAGGCCGCATTAGCTCTTAAGTAAGCTGATGTACCTATGATTTCGGAGTTAGCTCTGTCAAAGGCAGCATTAGCTCTTAAGTAAGCTGATGTACCTATGATTTCAGAATTGGCTCTGTCAAAGGCTGCTTGTGTAAATGAACTACCAGCACCTGTATTCGCTTGGTTGTATGCCGCTTGAGCAATAGTAGTTGCAGTGTTAGCCTGTACATAAGCAGCAGTACCTATGATTTCAGAATTGGCTCTGTCAAATGCTGCGTTAGCTCTATCATAAGATGATTGACTTATAATAGTTGCAGTGTTAGCCTGTACATAAGCTGCTTGACCTATTGTTGTTGCCGTATTGGCTTGTATGTAAGCAGCAGTACCAATTATTTCCGCATTAGCTCTTTCAAATGCCGCAACACCAATGGTTATTGCAGAATTAGCTTGTACAAAGGATGCTGTACCAATGATTTCAGAATTGGCTCTGTCAAAGGCTGCTTGTGTAAATATACTACTTCCACCACCACCTGTATTCGCTTGGTTGTATGCCGCTTGAGCCCAATCGAACGCCAAATTGGCTTGTACATATGCTGCTGTACCAATGATTTCAGAATTGGCTCTACCATAAGCTGCTTGTGCAATTGTTGTGGCTGTGTTCGCTTGAGTATAACTTGAAGTGCTATAAACCGCTGGTGAAGCTCTAGTAACTTGAATTGATCCGTCATCAAATGTAACACTAGAACCTACTAAATTACCTTTAAAAGTTCTTGCGTATACATTAGCGTATGCGAAACTAGGATCATTAATGTCAATAATGTTATTTGATTGAACTTCTGGTGTATACCCTTGAAAGAATATCCATTCCTTACGAGTCGGATCTCTGAATACACCGGTATGAGCATTGGTTCCGTCATTATAATTTCCAATGATACCAATATCAACTGAATCACCAAAGTAATTATTGCCGGCCAAATATAATAAAGGATCACTTAGTACAATTGATGATGTATTAATTGTTGTGGCTGATCCAATAATAGTTAAGTTACCAGTAACAGTTAAGTTATTCTGTATAGTTACATTGCCAGTTATTGTACCACCAGCAGTATTAAATTTAAGATTTGCGGTTGCGTATGCGGATTCACCAATAATTCTAGCGGTATTGGCTTGTACAAATGCACTATTGGAATAAACAACTAGAACATTTACCGTTTCTGAAATAAATGATAAGTTAATTGTTTCACCTGTTGTTGAAGCAACGCTTAATGATCCTCCTTGATTTCCAAGAATAACACCATCAATGTCTAGAGAACCTGGTCCAACATAAAGTGAGTGCCAAGGTTTTGTTTTAGAACCAAGGTAAAAAGTGTTGCTGACTGTTGGTACAATGTTCGCTGCCATGAGCAACATACCAGTCATCGTATCACCAGCCTTTGACACCCTAGTATTTGCATCTGCATAAGCTGCTGTAGCAACAATTGATGCAAGGTTTGCTTTATCAAAGGCACCATTGGCTTTTAAGTGAGCAGTAGTACCAATAATTTCTGAATTGGCTCTATCAAAGGCCGCATTAGCTCTTAAGTAAGCTGATGTACCTATGATTTCCGAATTGGCTCTATCAAAGGCAGCATTAGCTCTATCAAAGGCACCATTAGCTCTTAAGTAAGCTGATGTACCTATGATTTCGGAGTTAGCTCTGTTGAAAGCTGATACAGCAGTATTATTTGCTGTATTGGCTCTATCAAAGGCAAGATTTGCTTGTACATATGCTGCTGTACCTATGATTTCAGAATTGGCTCTGTCAAAGGCCGCATTAGCTCTTAAGTAAGCTGATGTACCTATAATCTCGGAGTTAGCTCTATCAAAGGCTGCTTGTGTAAATATACTACTTCCACCACCACCTGTATTCGCTTGATTATATGCCGCTTGAGCAATAGTAGTTGCAGTGTTAGCCTGTACATATGCTGCTGTACCTATGATTGTAGCTGTATTAGATAAGTTTCTTGCTGCTTGGTCTGTTGCAGCTCCAGCGGCCGCAGTTGCCTGTGTTGAATTATCTGGAAATACTAAACTACCATCAGGTTTAAATGTCCAAATATAATTACCGGCGGTAGCTACAACATCACCACTAGAAGTAGTAATATTAACACTACTTGTGCCGTTGGCTATACTTGATTGAACTGTATTTGCTTTATTAAATGCTGCTTGACCTATAGTAGTGGCCGTATTGGCTTGTACATAAGCTGATGTACCAATAATCTCGGAGTTAGCTCTATCAAAGGCCGCATTAGCTCTTAAGTAAGCTGATGTACCTATGATTTCAGAATTGGCTCTGTTGAAAGCTGATACAGCAGTACTATTTGCTGTATTGGCTTTATCAAAGGCAAGATTTGCTTGTACATATGCTGCTGTACCTATGATTTCGGAGTTAGCTCTGTTGAAAGCTGATACAGCAGTATTATTTGCTGTATTGGCTCCATCAAAGGCACCATTAGCTCTGTCAAAGGCAGCGTTAGCACTTAAGTAAGCTGATGTACCTATGATTTCGGAGTTAGCTCTATCAAATGCAGCATTAGCTCTGTCAAAGGCACCATTAGCTCTGTCAAAGGCCGCATTAGCTCTTAAGTAAGCTGATGTACCTATGATTTCGGAGTTTGCTCTGTCAAAGGCAGCATTAGCTCTTAAGTAAGCTGATGTACCAATAATCTCGGAGTTAGCTCTATCAAAGGCAGCGTTAGCACTTAAGTAAGCTGATGTACCTATGATTTCGGAGTTAGCTCTATCAAAGGCCGCATTAGCTCTTAAGTAAGCTGATGTACCTATGATTTCTGAATTAGCTCTGTTGAAAGCTGATTGTGCAAATAATGCAGTGGTATTTACTTGAGCATATGCTGATTGTGCAAATAATGCAGTGGTATTGGCTTGTACATAAGCTGCTGTACCTATGATTTCAGAGTTAGCTCTGTCAAAGGCAGCATTAGCTCTTAAGTAAGCTGATGTACCAATAATCTCGGAGTTAGCTCTATCAAAGGCCGCATTAGCTCTTAAGTAAGCTGATGTACCAATTATTTCCGCATTGGCTCTTAAGTAAGCTGCTGTACCTATGATTTCGGAGTTAGCTCTATCAAATGCAGCATTAGCTCTTAGATAAGCTGATGTACCAATTATTTCCGCATTGGCTCTGTCAAAGGCCGCATTAGCTCTTAAGTAAGCTGATGTACCAATGATTTCAGAATTGGCTCTATCAAAGGCAGCATTAGCTCTTAGGTAAGCTGATGTACCAATTATTTCCGCATTGGCTCTACTAAAAGCAGCATTAGCTTGTACATAAGCAGCGGTACCAATTATTTCCGCATTGGCTCTAACATATGCTGCGGTACCAATGGCTATTCCAACATTTGCTTGTTGATATACATCATTAGCCCGAGTGAATGATGCTTGACTAAAAATAATTGCAACATTTGCCCGGCTATAGGCTGCTATTGCTGCAGCATTAGATGTATTTGATTGTTGGTAAGATGACTGAGCTATTATAAAAGCATCATTTGCTTTATTGAATGATGCTTGTGCAACCAAAATGGCTACACTTTGGCCAACCGTTGATAATGTAAAATTACCATTTGAACTATTATAAGTGACTAAATCACCATTGTTTGGTGTATAACTACCAAGAACAAAATCAGAAGCACCTTTGATTGACATGGTGCTTTGTAATGTGCTTACTCTAGGTGCACCTTGTCCGCCTACTTGTACTTTAATTGTTGATATTGGTCCGCTAGCCATTTTAGTCCTTTAAAATACAGTAACTTGTGGCAATACATTAACTATTCCTTCTAAAACTCTTGTAACTGTGTTTGCGGAATTTTTAATAGCTACATCATAAACATAACGACCTGCTGGAATATTAGCTGTATTTGAGGAACTGAGTGACATATTAATTATACCAGTCAATGGTGAATTAATTGTAATTACAAATTCACCGGTTGCGCTAGATGAATAATATGATTTTCTCATCTGACTTTTTGCGGTGTAATTGGTAAGGTTATACGGATTACCATTCACATCATCTAAAGTGATAGATGTGGTAAAATCTGTGCCTTTTTCTAAAAATAATTCTTGGTACCCAGCAGCCATGGTTGTTTTTTCTTATGAGTTATTATGGTATTTAGTACTTGCCTTCGGCGAAAACATTACAAAATACTGTTCCATCTTCCATGGCTTCAATTTCATGCCAGTCAACTGCAACTAAATTAACTGGTTGTGTCATCTTGGTCATCAGTAACTCTCTGCCTTCTTTACGGACCATACAAGAACCAGCATGACATATAGTTAAATGTGCATACGTATGTGCATGTCTTGTTAACCCTTGTCCTTTATCAGCATGATACACATACATTGATGCACCATCATAGGTGACTGAGTGTGTTGGGCCAATATTTTGTATCATAGTGTTTGTGAACCAGTGCTGGTTGGTTGTGCTGGTTGTGCTGGTTGTGCTGGTGGTTCTGGTTCTGGTGGTTCTACAAATTGATTATTAATATATGACCAACCTGGGCCCAGCATAGACCATGAACCTGCTATACCTTCTTCCGGATATTCCACTAGAATAATCCCTTCAGGTAATATCAATGGCATTACACCATCATAGGATATAACATTTTCAACTAAATTAGTTTCTGTATTAATCCAAGCGTAATTTTTCATTTTAATTCCTTACCAACTATATACAATAATACGACCTACTGCACCTGCACCGGTAGCAGCACTTGTTGAACCGCCGCCGCCGGCAGGAGCGGTACCAACAGCACCTGATGAACCACCATCACCCCCATACAAAGATGTTCCGCCAGCGCCGCTGCCATAGCCGTTCTGATAACCACCCCCTCCACCTCCACCATATACTGAGCCTCCGCCAGGTGAGCCGGCGTACTCACCTCCACCACCTCCACCACCACCAGAAAAAGACCTGCCATTTTCAAGGCCGCTCGTATAGTCACAAACACTTGTTTTGCCTCCAATACCCAGACCGCCACCATCAAAACCAGGAGTACTGTAAACGGTAGTCCAGGTGCCAA
>Ga0208975_1001138_pt1 | contig 11656 bp, 15 predicted proteins | sample GreLakmeER78MSRF_FD_187700 | JGI IMG/M metagenome (GOLD analysis project Ga0208975, IMG submission 187700) | Freshwater lentic microbial communities from great Laurentian Lakes, MI, USA - Great Lakes metaG ER78MSRF (SPAdes) | ecosystem: Environmental > Aquatic > Freshwater > Lake | place: Great... | reverse complement strand
AGTGGCTTGACCCTTTACCTGCAGGCGGTGTAATTGCCATAGAAAACAGCGTTGACGAAAGCCGCTACTTTGGGCTACGAGCCGTGCCGCTACCCGACGGGCGCACCTGTGTAACCGTTGCATTTGTTGTCGGCACATACGCCGAAATGTTGCAGGCCGCCCAACCGTACATAGAGCAGCCCAACATTACGTTTGCAGTTACGCCGTCAATAGACCTGCATTGGCCTACCGCGTTAGAACGTCGCAGGCAAGTAGTTGGCTACGGCGAAATGCTCAAATGGACAGACCCCGTAAGGCAACTAATTAGGCAAGGCATGGTGGTACACAGCGGCGAAACTATGCTCGCTGAACACATGCAACGGGCCGTTGCTGTCAGGTCACAAAACAGCATTGCGTTATCGTCGCAACGCTCACCCGGCCCAATCGAGCTAGCCCGGTGCGCTGTTTGGGCAATCGCCTTGGCCAGCAAACCCAAAACGACAGGTAAACCATTTTTTGTTGTTGCCAGTTAGTTAGTCTGCCTGTGGTGGCATAGGGGTAACTATCCCATTCTGTCGGGTCGTAGCCAGCCCCTATGTCACTACAACACCCGTCTGATAGGTAATACTTGACGCATGGCAATTTTTAGTCGCGTCAACAAAGCCGCAATCAGCCCAGCCCCCCAAAAGGCTGCAGCGGCGGGTGGGTACTCGCCCAACAGCACCGGGTTGGGTGCAGCGATGATTGGGCAGTACTACACCTACCAAGAAGGCGACGCACGCAACCGCGCTGTCAGCGTGCCAACAATTAACAGGGCGCGTGACCTAATGGCCAGCGTTATTGGTTGCATGCCATTGCGCATGTACAACGAAATTTGGAACGGCGACGAAATGGAAAAAATGCCGCTAGCGCCACGCACTTGGCTACGTCGACCCGACCCAACCGTGCCATACCAATTCATTATGTCGTGGACATTTGACGACCTACTATTTTTCGGGCGCGCATTTTGGTACATAACCAGCCGCACAGCTGACGGCTACCCAGCAACGTTTACCCGTTTGCCTGCCGGGTCAATTACCACTACCGACATGGTTGGTCCAGTTTGGTTTGCGCCGTCACAACAAGTGTTTTTTAATGGCGGTCAACTAGACCCTAAAGACCTAGTGCAATTCTTAAGCCCAGCGCAAGGTCTCATTTATGCAGCGCCCGGTGCAGTTGAGACAGCGTTAAAACTTGAGGCTGCACGAAATAGAAACGCTTCGTCGGCAATTCCTGCAGGTGTATTGCGCCAGAAGGGTGGGGAGCCTTTAAGCGCTCAAGAATTGGCAGACTTGGCAGCAGCATTTAACGCAGCACGGGCAACAAATCAAACAGCGGCTCTTAACGAATTTTTGGATTACCAAGAAACAGCAACAAGCCCAGACAAAATGCTTTTAATTGAGTCAAGCCAGTATCAGGCGCTTGAGGCCGCACGCTTAGCAAACGTGCCACCGTATTTAGTTGGTGTAGCAACAGGCGCATACTCTTACCAGTCAGCACAACAAGCACGCGCCGACCTGTACATTTTTGGCGTAAAACTGTACGCAGAAGCAATTGCCCAAACGCTGTCAATGAATAACGTTTTGCCAAACGGCACTTATGTAGAGTTTGACGCAGAAAGCTATTTATCCGAAAACTACATTGCCGACAAAGAAGATGAACCAACAGAAAACACACAAGAGCGCATAGCGCAGAGGTAACAACATGATTAAATTTATTGCAGGCGACTTTACTGTTGACAAAACAGCTGCCAACGGCGATGGCAAACGCACCATCTCAGGGGTGGCCGTGCCGTACAACGTGTTTGCCACCGTGTCAGACGGCAGCGAAATTATGTTTAAGCCGGGCAGCCTGCCAGTTGACGGCAAAGCGCCACGTTTGTTTATGTACCACGACCACAGCCAACCCGTAGGCGTAGTTACGGAACGGGTAGACACCGACGAAGGCATGATGTTTACCGCCAAAATTAGTGCCACAACCCTTGGCAATGACGCGCTAGTTATGGCCCTAGACGGCACTATTGACCAAGTTTCTGTAGGCGTAAACCCAACAAAATTTAGTTACGACGAAAAAGAACGCATGATTGTTGAGGCTGCTGACTGGCTTGAGCTGTCGCTAGTGCCTATTGGCGCATTTGGCGACGCAGCCAACATTATTGACGTAGCCGCAAGTATCCCCCAAAACCCCGAAACCGTAAGCCATAATGAACCTGTGACCACAGAGGAGAAAACCAACATGTCAACCGAAACCAGCACCGCAATCGAGGCAACAATCCCGACCCCGGCATTGCCAGCACAACCGAAGCGCCGATTTGACCTGCCAACCGTAGGCGAATACATGGCAGCTGTACACATTGGCGGCGAAAGCTTGCGCAACGTACAGGCCGCAGTAAAAGATTTTGTTGCCAGCAAACAAACTGCATTGCAGGCCGCTGCAGGTGACACGATTACCACCGATACACCCGGCTTGCTGCCTGTGCCAGTACTTGGCCCGGTGTTTGCAAACCTCAATTACATACGCCCAGTAGTCGCAGCAATCGGCGCACGCGCAATGCCAGACGGCGGAAACCAAAAAACGTTTATCCGCCCAACGTGGACAACGCACCCAAGCGTTGCAACGCAGTCAACGGAATTGAGCGCTGCAAGCGCCACCACGCCTGTAATTGCGTCAAACGTCGTTACCAAAACCACGCTTGCTGGGCAAGTAACTTTGTCGGTGCAAGACATTGACTTTACTTCTCCTGCAGCGTTGCAAATCATTTTGCAAGACTTGGTAGGCCAATACATGTTGCAAAGCGACAACATAGCGGCAGACGCAATCGCCACAGGCGCAAGCGCATCAGGCTCAACATGGACAGTTACCGCAAACGACCCAAGCACGCTCATTGCTGCAATGTACGACGCAGCAACCGACATTTTGACCGAAACAAACTTCCTGCCCGACCATGTGTTTGTGTCGCCAGACGTTTGGAAAAAATTAGGCTCGCAGCTTGACAATGACAAGCGCCCAGTATTCCCGTACACGGGTGCCGCTGGCCTCATGGGCGTCAACGGCATGGGCGCAGCAAACATTACGGTTGCCAACACGTTTAACCCATTTGGGCTAAACCTTGTTGCAGACCGCAACTTTGCTGCAGGCTCATTGTTTGTGGCTCGCGGCTCAGCCTGCGAATTCTACGAACAGGTACGCGGCTTGCTGTCAGTCGAAGTACCCGGCACATTGGGCCGCACGTTCAGCTACTACGGCTACGTTGCAACATTCATTGCCGATAGCGACATGGTTAAATACATCGTCGTTAGCTAACACAAAAGAGGGCTAAACAATGGCCGTCTACACGGTTAGTTTTAAGCAACTACTAGACGGCTACGCCGTACTGCAAACATTAGTTAACGCAGAAATTGAGGTTGACCGCCAAATTACTGTTGCAGGTGTAGGCGCGCCGTTTAACGGCACGTTTACCGTGTACGCGCTGCCTCAATACGAATACGTTGGCCTTAGCGGCGAAGGCGACCCAATGTACAACATTGACGTAGCTGTACCTAATCAGGTGATGTTTGCGGTTAACGCCGATGACGTAGACCGCACGGCAGCAACAGGCACGATTACGTTTACTGTTACCTGCACATGGATTACGGCAGCACAAATTGAGGATTGGTTAGGCATAGGCACAGCTACTGCAGCCGACACCGCATTTTTAACCGTGTGCGCCTCAGCCGTTAACGCAATGGCTTTTAGGCGGCGTGTTGAGGCTGGATACTTTGACAGCGCAACCACTAGCCCTAGCGGCGACGTAACCCTTGGAACGATTATGTGGGGCGGTGCGCTGTACCGGGCGCGAGGCTCGATAGACGTGTTTGCCAGCTTTAACGAAATGGGTACAGCGCCAACCGTAGGCCTATCGCCCATGATTAAACAGCTGTTAGGTATTGACCGCCCAGCCTGTGCAGCTTCGTAATGCCTGTTGCCTTTACAGACCTGTTTAACGAGGCCCTAGACGATTTAGCAGCGTTTCTAGGCACAGTTACAGGCCTGCAAGTAGTAACAGACCCTCGTAACCTTGTGCCGCCTTGCGTCATGCTTGGCGCACCATCATTTACAGCCTTTAACTACAACATTGTCAAGATGACATTCCCATTGCAGATTATTAGCCTTGGGCCAAGTAACTTAGACGCTATGCGCTCATTGCTAAACACCGCGTCAAAAGTGTTAACCAAAAACGTAGCCATAACAGCAGGTCGACCAACCACCCTAGAAATTGGCGGGGTCATGTTGCCTGCCTATGAGCTGACAGCCGAATTGCAAGCGCAAACCGCATGACGTACATAGTTGTTAGCCCTAGGGTCGGCACACCCGGCGACGTGTACACGCCAGCCAGCGACGCAGACGCACAACGCTTATTGGCAGGCGGTTTTATTATTATCGCTAACGAAGTATCCCCCAAACCAGCCCCCAAAGGGCGTAAAGTAAAAACCGAACCAGAGGAGTAACAACATGGCCACCAGCACTTACCTATCTAACCCAGCCAGCGTCAAAGTAGGCTCAGTTGAGCTAGGCGACCAATGCACCGCAGCCGTAATGACGGTTGCCTACGACACGCTTGAGGAAACGACTTTTGGAAGTTTGGCACGCACTTATGTAAAAGGTTTGGAAACAAACACTTGCACGCTGACGCTGTTTAATTCGTATGCAACATCAGAAACCTACGCAACGTTGTTGGCTTTAGTCGGCACACAAGTAACTGTAGAAATCAAACCACTTAATGCCGCAATCAGCGCCACCAATCCAGTTCTAACCCTCACGTCAACCTTTATGCCTAACCTGCCTGTCGCAAACATGGCCTTGGGTGAGCTAAGCACTATTGACATAGAATTCACAGGCGGCACATTCAGCCAAGACGTAACCCCATAACAAACCTAAACCAATAGACAGAAAGGCGTTATGAAAATCAAACTTGCAGTCACCCTTAAGCCGGGCGACCAACCCATTGAGGTAATTACTAACCTGTTGTGCATAACCGAATGGGAACGCACAGAAGGCCGCAAAATTAGCGACGGGCGCGGCGTAGGTATGGGCGACATGGTGGCGTGGGCGTACTTTATGTTTAAGCAATCAGGCCGCGCAATCAAAGAAACAAAATGGCAAGAATGGCTGCAAAACAACCCTGACATGGAAATTGAGGGAGTTGACCAGACCGACCCAAACCCTACGGAAGCGGCACCTATCGCCGCCAACTAGCACACATACTTGCGGCAACCGGGTATTGGCCGCATGATGTACCCTTTGATACGCGCGACGTTACTACTGTTGTGTATGTGCTTAACAAGGCGGCCAACAAATGACAGTTGACGTAGGCGTTACCGTCTTTGGTGTAAAAGAAGCACTTAAAGAGCTTAAAAACATTGACCCTGAAATTCGCAAAATTGTTGACGCTAAAGCCAAAGACATTGCCAGACCTGCAACAGACGCAATAAAAGCACAGTACCCCGAAAAATACTTGTCAGGTATGGCAAAAACGTGGACACAACGAGGCCGTCAACTGTTCCCATACGACCAAGCTGCAGCGCGTAAAGGCGTAGTAGTAAAAGTTGACACAGGCCGCAAAAACTTATCGGTAATACGCATTGAGCAGAAAAACCCGGCAGCGGCAATAATTGACATGGCAGGCAAGCGAGGCAGCGACAGCCCCCAAGGCGACATGTTTATTTACAACCTGACCATTAACGCTGGCAACCCGTCGCGCGTTATGTGGCCAACGTTTGAGCGTCAAGCCGCACAAGTTAACCAACAAATGTTTAACGTTATTAAAGACCTAATGGCAACCCTTAACAAAAACTTGGTGATGTAATGGCTATTCGCTTACCAATTATTTCAGAATTTGACAGTCGGGGCGTCGAGAAAGCCGTTAAACAATTTGAGCAATTAAAAACCACAGGTGAGCGCGCACAGTTTGGTTTAGCAAAGGCGGCATTGCCTGCAGCTGCCGCGTTAGCAGGGCTAGGCGCTGTTGCAGTTATTGCTACTAAGGCCGCCATAGATGACGCAGCTGCTCAAGACCAGCTAGCAGGCGTGTTGGAACGGTCTACTGGGGCAACTAAAGACCAAGTTGCAGCCACAGAGGAGTTCATTAGCAGCTTAAGTAGAGCGACGGCAACAGCTGACGACCAGCTACGCCCGGCGCTGGCAACTTTGGCGCAAGCAACAGGCGACCTAGACAAAGCTCAACAGTTGCTCAGAATAAGCCAAGACCTAGCCGCTAGCAGCGGTGTCGATTTGGCTACTGCAAGCGACGCAGTTGCAAAAGCGGTAAACGGTCAAAACAAAGGGCTGGTGTCGCTGAACCCGTCATTAAAACAAGTCATAGATAGCGGTGCGTCGTTTAACGAAATTATGCAAAAGGTTGCAGAAACTACAGGTGGTGCAGCCGCAAGAGCAGCAGACACAACAGCTGGGCGAATGAAAGCATTACAAATAAGATTTGGTGAACTGCAAGAAGAAATAGGCACAAAACTTTTGCCAATAGCCGAAAAATTAGTTGGCGTAATGTCAAACATTGTTGACGTAATGAGCGCAAACAGTGGGTTAGTGTTGGGTTTGGCTACTGCATTTGCAGTAGTTGCAGCTGCCGTACTTGCTGCAAATGCCGTAATCAAATTGCATGCAGCGGCTTTAGTAATTATGAAAGTTGCAACCGCTGTTGCTACGGCAGTCAATTTTGCGTTTGCTACGTCAATTACAGCGGTGCAAGTCGCTACAGGCGTTGGCATTGCCGTAGTTGTCGCAGCTACGGCCGCGTTAGCGGTTTACGTTGCTGGGCAAAAGAAACTACAAAAAGAGTTAGACGCAAGCATTGCCAAAGCTGGGGAATTTGATAAGGCTTTAGGTGGCGTAACTCAAAACACATTTAAGACCAACGCTGGGCTAAACGAATTAGCACGCCAACACAAATTTGAGAGCGAAGCCCGTTTGGCTTCAGTCGGGTCTTTAGACAAATACAACGAAGCCGCCAAACGCACCGCCACCAGCACCGGGGCAGCCACTAAGGCTGTAATCGAGTTTGCGTCAAAGGTTAAAGACGGTGTGCAAGCCGCCCTAGACACAGCAAAAGACAATTTGGCTACAGCTCAACAAGTGTTTACCGACTTCGCTGCCAGCGTGTCAATGGGCGTAAAAGCTGGGCTGTCGTTTGCTGACGCATTTAAGTTAATTGACGACAACGGCAAAACGTTTATTGAGAACCTACGCGAACAAGTAGCAGGCATAAAAACCTATGCAGGGAACCTACAAACGCTGTTAGAACGTGGCTTGTCGCAAGACGCGCTGAAGTATGTGTTAGAGGCAGGCGGCGAAGCTGGCGCAGGCATAGCGGCTGAGCTTGTCAAAGGCACAACCGACCTAATTACTGGGCCGGGTGGCATTAACGAAATGGTGGCAGCAGCCCAAACAGCTGCAGACGCAGTAGGCATGAACGCTGCAACCCGTTGGTATCAGGCAGGCGTAGACCAAGCCAAAGCCATTGTTGACGGCATAGACGCGCAACTACAGCTGCTGACACCAAAACTTATGGCACGCATGGACAAAATAGCTGCAGGTTTAGCGCGCACAGTCGACCTAACAGTACGCATTAAAGAAGTCGTAGAACGCATTGTTGGCGGCGCACCCGTAACACCTAGGCCCTTGGTTGGCGCTAGCGGTATGGCAACAAGCGGTTTTGGTGGCACATCACCATTTAGGCAGAACAACAGTCAAACCGTCAACGTCAACGTGATGGGCGGCCTGTCAACTAGCGCTGAAATTGGGCAAGCTGTTGTTAACGCAATTAGGGCTTATAACCGAAGTGCAGGCCCGGCCAACATAGCGGTTGCCTAATGCCCGGCTCAGCAGTTGTTCAGTCAGGTGATTACGACCTGTTTATTGACACAGGCGCATTGCAAGACGCTTTTACGCTTGACACGTCAATTCTGAACGGCACAGACGTTTTAGACGGCTCAACAACATTTGCCAAGGTTACGTTTGGCGTACTTAACGTCAACATACGTCGAGGCCGCCAAGACCAAGGCGACCAATTTAGCGCTGGCACAATGACGTTTACCCTGAACGACACGTTGGCTGATGGCGTGTTTAACCCGTTTGACACGGTAAGCCCGTTTTATGACACGACAAACAATCAGCCGGGGCTAGCACCTATGCGCGAGGTGCAGTTTGTGCGATATGACAGCCTTGGCAACCCTGAGGACTTGTTCAGAGGGTACATAGTTAATTACGACTACGCGTTTACGTTAGGCGGATTAAACACCGTGTCGGTGTATTGCGCTGACCAGTTTTATCTACTGGCGCAAACCGTATTAGACGAACTAAACGTGACGGCCCAGTTGTCGGGCGCACGCATAGCCACCGTATTAGCCCTGCCTGAAGTGGATTACACCAGCCCCACCAACATTGCTACAGGCACAGTTGAGCTAGGCCATGCAGCTGCATACACCGTGCCTGCAGGTACAAACGTGCTGGCGTACTTGTCGCAGATTAACGACACGGCAGAGTTTGGGCGGCTGTTTATGTCGCGAACGGGGGTGTTGACATTCCAAAATCGTGTGGGTAACACGCTTAGCGCACCCGTAGTCGACTTCCATGATGACGGCACAAACACACCGTATGACACCATTGGCATAACTTTTGAGGCTGACCAAGTAGTCAACCGCGCTGTGGTAACGGCCTTAGATAACAAGACGGCTACCGACAGCGACCCGGCGAGCATTGCAACGTACTTTACGCAAACAACCAGCATTACCAACAGCCTGTTGCATGTGCAGGGCGACATTGACGACGCGGCGGCGTACCTGCTAAACGGGCAGCCTGAGGCACGGTACACCGACGTTGGCACAACATTTGCCAGCCTGTCTACGGCTCAGCGTGACGCGGTAGCCATAGTTGACATAGGTGACACAATCACCATAGAAAAGACGTTTACGACCAGCGGCGGCCCTGTCAGCCTTGCCCAAGAGTTGTCAGTTGAGGGTGTCGAGCACGCTATTGATTTTGGTAGCGGTCACCGGATTACATTTTTTACAGCCCCAACCACCATTGTTTATGAGCTGATTTTAGATGACGTAACCTATGGCATTATTGATGCGGAAAATGTCCTAGGCTGACCGTATGGGCGCTAACGCACAGACCGAAGTACCAACGTTTACCGCTGGGCAGGTATTGACAGCGGCGCAGCTCAACAACAGCGCGCGCACGGGTGTACCCGTGTTTGCAACTACCGTTACGCGTGATGCCGCATTTGGTGGCGCAGGCGAAAAGACGTTGGCGGCAGGGCAGTTGTGTTATTTGGAAAGCACAAACGTAGTCCAGTATTACGACGGCGCAGCATGGGCTACCGTTGGGCCTAGCACGGCAGGCGGCCTCGCGTTTATTAGCGGTGCAGCGTTCACAACCGTTACGAGCGTCAGTTTGGCGGCTAGCACGTTTACTAGCACCTATCGCAATTATCGAATTATTTTGCACATTACGGCAGCGGCTAGCGCAGCGCTTAGCACTATGCGTATGCGCGCAAGCGGCGTTGACGATAGTTCTAATGTGTATCGCTACGCTATGCGCGGCCTTAGTTCTACAAACGTTGCAGTTGATGCAAATAGCAACCTAGCTACATCTTGGCAAATTATTTCTACGAACACCGACCCGCAACCGACGGTCATGGTTATTGACGTTATTGCGCCGCAAGTAGCCACACAAACATTAGTGAGCGGCACATTCGCGTTTTCTGACAATACTTACAACTACATTACTCAAGTTTTTGGTGGGCGTTTTGGTGCTAACACACAATTTGACGCGCTTAGTTTTTTATTTGGGGGCAACATGACCGGGGTTTATCGTGTCTACGGCTATTCAGACAGTTGAGGAAATTATGACTAAACCGCTAACCCAAATTGGTGACGAAGTGCGCGAAATGACCGACAGCGAACACGCGGCGTATCTTGCGTGTTTTGTCGAAGTAGAAAAAAACAAAACCGCAGCACAATTGGCAGCAACGGCAACAGCTAAATCACGGGCTAGCGCACTTGCAAAACTTGCCGAACTAGGGCTAACAGATGACGAAATTGCTGCACTTGTCGGTTAGCGCAATGCTGCTACTTACTTTGACAGCATGCGAAACAACACGCAGCAACAACAGCAAGCCAAGCACCCGGCCAACGTATTGCACACCCGTAGACAGGTGCTGACATGAAAGAGCGCTTTACACCTGAACAGCTACATGCTCGAATGGTTGCAACCGTAGGCGTACTACTTGGCGTTGTGTTTGCCGTAGTCGTAATCGGTTTTGTGTACGGCTTGCTATTTGTGTCGCAACCTATGGAACAAGCACCTAACGACAAAGAATTTATTAGCCTTATGGCAACTATTGTCACATTTCTGTCTGGCACATTGGCAGGCATAGTTGCCAGCAACGGCATGAAAGATAAACCTAAATAGTGGCTAAGCCGTACACCGTTAATGCAGCGCCCTTAGTTGACGCAGCGCTACCCGGCATGACCGAATGGGTTAACTGTGCGACAAAGTACAGCGGCGGCGCATTGTGGAATAACGGCACATATGTTAAACGCGACATACGCGGCAAACCCGGTCAGGTCAGCAATCATGCACGCGGCCTTGCAGCCGATTTGTCTTACAGGTTTATGCCAGCCAGTAAACGTGGCGTAAGCAACGGGCGTGTGCGCTCGCTGGAATTTATAAAACAAGTGTTAGCCAACTATGACGTGTTAGGCGTAGAGCTGGTAATTGACTATTGGCCTGAGCCGTTTGGTAGGTCATGGCGTTGTGACCGTGCTGTTGACGGGCAACACGCATTGCCTAACCATGCTGAGGCATGGCGCAAGGCCGCAATCAAAACGTTTACAGGTGCGCCCGGTGGCGATTGGTGGCACGTCGAAATAACGCCAGAGCTAGCAAACGACCCCAAAGCTGTTACGGCAGCATTTGCGCAAGTGTTTGGGGTATCCACCACAACTGTTTAATGCGTCGGTACGGTTTAGTTACCGACAGAAACGGGGTTACTAATGGCGTACCTATTGAGCAAGCTCGCTGCAGGCCTTTTTGGCGTGTGGGGCGTATTTGTAGTATCGGGTGCAAACGTAGGGTTTTACGACCCTAAACCGATACCCAGCCCCAGTAGCGCAAACACCGTTTATGAAGGCCTAGAACAGCCCCCAGAGGCCTTAGAAACGACCACAACGACCATAACTACCGTTGCTACTTGTGATGATGTGGTGAGCCTTGCCGCGTCACTTGGCTGGCCTGTTAGCGAGCTTGACACATTGCGCCGGGTGGCTAACGCCGAAAGCGCTTGCAAGCCTTGGGCGCACAACGCAACCGACCCAAACGGCGGCAGCTACGGCATTATGCAAATAAACGGCTTTTGGTGCATACCTAACACGCATTGGCCTAAAGGCTGGCTACAGGCGCAAGGCCTTGCGTCGACTTGTGATGACCTGTACAGCGCAACCGCCAACCTGCAGGCCGCGTTAGCAATCTGGCAAGACAGCGGTTGGCAAGCATGGTCGACTTACTGACCCGAACACCTATCGGCTACTATCACCACCACGAAAGGCAGAACAATGACAGAAATAGACAGAGACACCGA
>Ga0208975_1001137_pt1 | contig 11666 bp, 12 predicted proteins | sample GreLakmeER78MSRF_FD_187700 | JGI IMG/M metagenome (GOLD analysis project Ga0208975, IMG submission 187700) | Freshwater lentic microbial communities from great Laurentian Lakes, MI, USA - Great Lakes metaG ER78MSRF (SPAdes) | ecosystem: Environmental > Aquatic > Freshwater > Lake | place: Great... | reverse complement strand
ATGTATCAAGAGAAGATCAGATTATATTTTTTGAAGAAGGCACACCATCCAAAATAAAACAGCAGAAGACCACACAAGAAACAAGGATGGACAATGAGTCTGAGGCTATATTCAAGAAGTCAATGGACCGTGGAACAAATTGGGCCACAGCTACTCAGAATGCACTAGACTACATACAGAATTCAAAGTGGTATCAAGATGCAACAGATATAGAGAGAGAACAGAAGGTAAGAGACTTTAAGCAATCTAAAAATCAAAAGTTAAAGAAGGCACCATCTGTAGCTAAGGTACTAGGCACGCCTAAACCAGAGACACAAACAAAGACAGTTAATGCTCTACGTAAAGAATTCTTTACTGCTTGGAACAAATCAGCTAGAGAGGCTAAGGGTGACCTTAACCAAAAAAGAAAGTCGTTGTCTGATGCCATTAAGGGGATGGTTAAGCTTGGAAAATTAAAGGTTAGCCAAGCATCCACAATCATCAAGAGAGTTAGTCAAGTAAACCTTGACAACCCAGTCATGGTTGACAGACTTATCGACTACGCAGCCAAGGTATTTGAGAGGGCAGACTATCAAGAAAGATTAGACAGTGCATTCTCTTACAGGAGGGCTATCAAGAGGTTATTAAAGTCAGACAATCAGGCACAGGTTGTTGGTATGGCCAATGAGTTTGCGAAGATAGACCCATCTATGGTTGAAAATATAGATGACTATATAGCTATGGCTAAGATAGTTAAGAACGCAGTAGCTCCTTCAAAGATAAAAGGACTAGATGTAGTACTTAAAGAATCTGCAAACATAGAGGCAGTATCAAACTTTTCAAAAGATGCACTTGAAAAACAAGAGCAGCAACTAAAGGCTGAGCTGTTGGCTACTAATAATGACCTATTAGAATCTGGTGTTATATCTGGTAATATGACAATAAAAGAGATACAAGAGATTTTAAATGCGATCAAGGATCCAGTATATAAAATGGATAGCCAAGAAAAGGAGAGATACATTAGATCTTATCTGTCAAAAAGATTTGAGTCATTGGCATCAATAGTTACAGAAATTATAAAGACTAATCAAAATCCACTAACTGGAGAACAAGTAGCTATAACAGTTAAAGATAGAGCTATAATATTAGATTTATTGAAGGTTGACCTATCAGATATGTCTATCAGAGATGCTATATTTGCTGTCGAGGCAATGGATAACTTTATTAATAACGGAATCACTAGCAAGCTAGAGGGTGCGTTGTCTGCATACAAGGGGCAAATTGGTCTTAAAGAAGAGATAAAGTCTGGCAAGGTCGCTAGGATATTAAAGCTTTACTTTAGTAAAAAGATAGGAAGAAGTCTTGCTGTTGAGTCTGCACCACTTCCAATAATGATAGAGAGAATGTTTAGTGGAGTTACAAGTGGAATGAGTGTAATGAAGTCTATAGGACTTGATGTTTTAATTAACGGTGTTAATAAGGCAAACTATCTACACAATAAGATCGTAGATGAGTACTACGAAAAGTTCATAAAGAATAGCAAGACATTCCACACCCCTGAAAATGTATACGAGAGGGGTATGCTGTCATTCTTAAAAAGAAATGTTACTGGTTCATTAGAAGAAATGAAAGCAGAGACAAGCAGAAGGATTAGAATGATAGAGGAAAGTATTGAAACTCTGATGGATAATGGAGACAAATCTCAAAAAGATATGGCAGAAATTTATCAAAAGGTATTTGATAAGTTAGATGTAAGTTCTGGAGACATGGACGTTATTGACTCAAGGGCATCAAAGGAAAATAAAGATGCAGTTGAATGGTGGATTAATCAGTGGTCTAAACACTACCAAGACCTTGCTGATGTAAGTTTGTCTGTGTATAACTATGACCTAGGTAGCGATGTTAATTATACACCAGATAGATACAAGACAATAAAAACTGAAGAGTTTGATAAAAAATTATTAGAAAGAAATTCATCGTTCTTGATGAACATTGATAATTATACGGACCAAGAAAAAACAGGGGTGTTGATGAAGGCAAATAGACCTCCAAGTATGCCAGAAGGTAGGTACATAAGTCTAGACTTTGATGTAAATAACTCAAACTCACTAAAGGGTGCACTAGTAGATATAAATACAGCATCTGCTATAAGACAGGTTGATGGATTCTTAAACTCAAAATTATTACCTAAGCTAATACCAAATACTGAAGACAGAGATGCATTAGTGATGAGAGTAAATAGATACGTAAGAAGATCCAAGGGTAAAATATTTGTGCCTAAAGATCTATATAAAGATATTGACGATGTAGTTAACTTTGCTGCAAGCCTTGGTGTCGGTAAGGCGCTAGGTGGTGTACTTCAGTCGGTAAAACAAACTATACCAATTGCAATAAGTACAGCTATAATGACAGGCAAGTTTAACATAGCTACCGCTGATTTTAATGAGTGGTTAAATAATACTGGAACGGCAACAGCAAGTAGGGGAATGGAGTCACTATCTACTATAAGGTCTATAGACAGGCGTTTAGATGCAAAGAGCACCATGGTTAAGGACTCATTGAAGTCGATTCTACAGGTACAACAGATGTATGTAAAGTTTTTCTTATCAAGGCCAGATGTATTCATTGCAAGGTCTGCATTCCAGTCCTACTATCTAAAGTACATGGGAGAGAGTTCGATTGACTGGGCTAATCATACTCCAAATCAAGATGCATTAAACTATGCTGAGGCTATGGTTAGTAGACAACAAAATGTAAATGATCCAATGCTTAGTGGAGAATTCTTAACTTCTGAAGATGGTGTAAAGAGGATTGCTAAAAAGATATTACTTCCATTTGCTTCTTTTGGATTAAATCAAAAGGCTAGATTAAACTCAGATTTAATTAACATTGCTTCTAAGACAACTAGTGCTGAAGACAGAAAAATTGCAGTAAAATCAGCACTTGCTACATTAGCAGAGATGGTTGCATACAGAGGAATATCTGTTGGTATTGGTTATAGCTTCTATAAGGCAGCTGCTGCAATAATTAGTGGATTTATTGGTGACGATGACGATGACGAAAAGGAGAACGACAAGAAGTGGTTTGAAAGTGCTACAAAGTTCCCTGTTAAGTCAATGATAAATGACTTAGTTTCACCTATTCAGCTAACAGATCAGTATGTTACATTAGGAGTTGACTACTTGCTATCTCTTAATACTGGATATACTAAGTCTGAATTAGATGAACTAGTTAAACAAGAAAACGAAATTAGATCATTAAAGGACCAAGATCCAATGACGGATAGACAGAAAGATAAGTTTATACAAGAATCAAAAAATAAAAGTATATATCAAATTGGAGGTAATTGGGATCCAAAAGCTGGATGGGGAATGGCATCAATAGCATCAGATCTATATACAAAGATATATGATGACTATAGCTTGGCTATGACTGGAGAATTTGAGGATGACTACAAGGGAAACATAACCATAAAGAGGATCAGACCAATCGAGCAAGACTTAATGAAGAATACTCTTTACTTCTCTGCTTTATTTGCTATGGGTATACTTCCAAAAGAGTCAGACCAGATGGTTACAAAGGTTGTGAACATGGTTAAAAAGAATGCCATGTCTGAGTCAGAATATGAAAAGTATGAAGACTTTAAGAAAGAGTTTAAACGTGAGCCTTCTCCATTTGAAGTGGGAATGATTAAGTCTGACAAGAAGTACGACTATATATCTAAAGATATTGAATGGGTAAACAGAGGAGGTGGATTAACATTAGATCAAGGTAGAGAGTATGTTAAGCTATTAAATATAATGGGAGAGGTTAATAGTAGTACATTGCTTGAAATAAAGGCAGGAAAGACAGCAGATCAGATATCTAAGTCCATGAGGGCAAAGTTATAGCACCAGTGCACCATGTCAACTTGACGCTGTATAAAGAATGGATGGTAAGAGATCTCAATACGAACTCTCACGTTCTTCTTTTTATATATATAGTCCTCGACTACGGCACACATTGCCTCTAGTGTTATATTTTCCATACACAAATGTACCTTTTTTTAGAATTAATAACAATAAAATATACTGTATCTTTGCAGATATGGCATATTTAAATTCAAACATTCCTATGACTATTCTTATATAACAGAATTTAAAGAAGACAAAAACAATGGCTGAACAAAAAAAAATAAAGACTGCTGCATGGACACGCAGTGCTGGTAAATCAAAATCAGGTGGATTAAATGCTAAAGGCGTTGCTAGTTATAGGGCTGATAACCCTGGAAGCAAACTTAAGATGGCAGTAACTACTGCTCCATCTAAAATTAAACCAGGGAGCAAAGACGAAAAAAGAAGAAAAAGCTTTTGCGCTAGAATGTCTGGTATGCCAGGACCTGCTAAAAAACCAAATGGAGAACCTACAAGAAAGACCCTTGCATTAAAAAAATGGAACTGTTAAGGCAAAATATAGTTTACAAAAAGTAGCCAATATGTTAGTTATATTATACATTATGCCATCATTATGGCTATTATGTTGGCTATAACCAACTTTATTACCAACCCTTATACCAACCTTATTCTGGAAAAATTCATGCAAATTTTGTCACAAATCTTGGTATAATAAGTCAAGTTTATTGTGCAAAAAACAAGACAAAATGTCAACTTAAATGCGTGAAAAACTTTTAAAATTAAGCGTTTTACCTATGATTGTGATTAAAATTCATTTAAATAATTATAAGCATTTAGCAAAACATATTTACTATCTTGAAGTAATCCAATTCCTCTATTGCATTTGTCACATAATAACCCTCTAATTTTTCCTGTTTTGTGGTCATGATCAATGCATAAATGTTTTTTTCTTTTTTGATTTAAATTAAGTATATGTATTTCACAAATTTTACAGCATCCATTTTGTTTTGTAAACATTTCATTATAATCATCTTGAGTAATTCCATATGATTTTTTTAAATCAAAATTTCTCATGTATTCACTATTATAATTAAGTTTCCTTTTTAAATTATGACATTGTTTACAGTATGCTTGATATCCACTAGGTCTATTTTTGCGTTCAACAAATTCATTTAGTGGTTTGTTTTGATTACATATATTGCAATTTTTCATTAGAATAAATGGGTAATTCTGGCTACTTGCCCATCTTTTTTACTATGTATAAATCCTTCTATTGCTTTAGGTGAATGTTGATACCCAGCTTTATGGTGCCAACTGTCTGTACCAGAGGGACTTCTAAGCGTCTCAACATTTACAGACATGAAATCTTTCGAGCTCTTGTGGTGAACATGGTGCCCATAAATATATCTGTGCCTGCACTCGTGCCATGACGAACCAGACTCATGTGCCATAAGCAACGGAAGGTTGGCAATCTTAGCACCATCCATGTGGGTTGATCCTATTAAGTTCTCACCATACACAGAGTACTTCCTGTGTCTCATGTCATTATTAAATGTGACATTTTTTGATTTAATGAACCAAGCCTCAACGCATTGTAGTAGCATGAATCCAGACATGAAGTCATGGTTGCTTGGGTTATACACGACCTCAACGTCTGCAATAGCAGACAGCGTCTCAATTATATCTACAAGTAACTTCTTAGCTGTTACAAAGTTCTCGTACCACATGCCGTCAGTGTCCTGTGGCGTGCCTGATGTCGTCTGTCTCTTTGGGTTATCGATGTGTAGTATATCGTTACCAGTGATAAATATTATCTTGTCGATATTAAATCCACTAGACTTATTTAGTATACCTTCTAAGCCCTCCTTAACCCTCTGAACTGCTATCTGAGAGTTGTACTCCTCACCAGTTTCAAAAGACGAGCACAGCTTGCCTATGTGTATGTCAGCTGGGTCAAATACTAGGCAGTGACCGTCCTTAATCTTCTCCCTCTTTATATTCTTATAATTAGGTGCCCAACTCTTTACCTCCTTGATCAAGTCACTTTGAAATTGATTAAGGTCTATCTTATTGGATGCGTTTATTGAGAACTGCTTGCCCTTGTACCAATAATAATTTACTGACCCTGGATCAATACCGACCTCATTACATTCAGTATATAAGGCCCGATTTTTTAAGCAATTAGAAATGTTTTTTCTTAGCGAGTCGTTGTGTTCAATGTTAAACTCTTTAGATATCAGTCTAGATATCTCTGTCTTGTTTTTTTGACCGCCATTAAATAATTCAATAGCTCTGTCATAATAAGTAGTTTTCATGTGTTTTTTGGAGGTCCTTTAGGACTTTAATTAAATTTAAAACATTTGATTTTAATTCATCATCATTTTCATCCATAAGAGCTTCGTAAATATTATCAGTGAGTTCATTGATCTCTGACATCGTACTATTTACATAATTTACTATACTCATATATTTATTATTTAATATAAAGATTAGCAAATATAAAGATAAATTAATACTTATAAGACACATTTGATAAAAAAAATATATTTTTTATTTCATATGTCATTGTGTATTTGTGTATATCATTTACTTTTGCTACATCTTCTATGGTACTAATAAATATTGGATTTAAATTATCGTCTAAGGTTATTGGTTGTTTTTCAACAGTTCTGTGTACCCTAGATAGCTTGCTTGACTTAGATATTGGTAACAATGTGACACTAATATCTGCACAGTATACAGCTCTTAAAGGTCTAGTAACCATTGTCTAAATATAGTGCCCATATTAACGACCTGTGTGTAGAACTCCATTAAATCTTCATCTGATTCATTAATAACTCTTTTGTTTAGTGAGTATCCCATCTTGTCTACCTCTGCAATAAAGTCATTGCCAGATTTCTTTACCTGCCTGTTGTACAGGTGCGGATACTCATCCTTAACATCCTCCATGAAGTCCATCATTACTGGTAAAATAGCTACCAAGCAGGCCAGCTTCTTCTCGTTGCTTATAGATTTTTTTTTCGTCATTGCTTAAATTTTTAAATGAATAGTTTTTTTCTGTTAACATTTCTTCTTCGGTAAAGTATGCTTGATCTTTATGTCCTAAAATAGCAACGCTTTTCTTTAGGGAAAAGAAAGCATGTATTGACATGAAACTTATACCTAACTTCTTTGCAATTTTTCGCATACTATATCCTAGCATGATAAGTTCTTTTATTTCATGGTACTTGTCAAGTATCAACTTCTCTTTTGCCGTTCCCATCTTGTATGTACGCCTTGATTCCATGATTATGAAGTTCTTTAATTCTATAAATTTGTAGTGGTCTTGGCTTCTTGCCGTCACGCTTTACCTCTATGAACTCAACGTCAGAGTTCTTAGGTATCGCTATTAGATCAGGTATCCCTGGCTTGTTTGTCATTGATAGCTTTATAACATAATAGCCATCAGCTTCTAGCTTCTTTATTATCTTTGCCTGTATCTGTTGCTCGGTCATTGAATATGCAATAGTGCTTGTCTAAGTGTTTAGTAAGCTTACTTAAGTCAGCAAATCTAACAAAATTCATGTCACTATCCAATACCTTTGCCTCTTTTATTTTAATGCACCCGTCTTCAAATGCATACCTTGATATCTGTATTACTAACTTAGTTGGTACCTCTAGGTCAAAGGTCTTTATTAACAACTGCACCATCGGATCGTTTATCATCTTTTCTATATTTAATTTCTTCATTAATTAATTCCATGTGCCATCCATCACCACCATATTCAATTACTGCCTGTAAGTAGTCATCATCCATATCAGCTATGGCTATCCATGTTAGTGGTTGCTTACCATCTTTGCCTCTACTTCCCCTTACTGCATATTTTCGTACTAACTCATAGTCATCATCTGCATATACATAGTAGATTTCAATCTTATCCATATCCATTGCACCATATCTTTCATACTCATTACCACCATCTGCCATAGCATTATTTGGGCAACCACATGTCACATAGTCATGCACATGTCTACTTACTAACACCTCATTACACTCAAGGCATTTTACTGAATTATATACTATCTGTCTCATATTATTTTTAGTTAATTATGGTGATTAATACTTAATTTTCATACTTTGCGCTCATTTTACTTAATCTGCACTCAGTTTTATCATTTCTATTTAAGTAATGTAGCAATTTTTACCACTTATCCTTTATCGTTTTGTTATGCTATACTTCGCCAAAGGTGTTTAAATTTTGTAGTTTTGGCTAGTTATACTTAATTATTGTTCGTTTATATTTATTCTTTCACTATAAAAATCTTTTTCTATTTGAATCCAATCGTCAGTAATGAAATTTAACGGGTCTTCAAACACAACCTCCTCAATCGCTTTTTTTATTTCTTTAATCTCTTCAATACTTGAAAAGTAAGGATGCTGAAATCCATTTACCCACTGGTATCCGTTTTCTAAATATACATGTATTTTACACTCGTTTGTCTCTTTATTAAAGTATTCGAAGTGCCAACCAATCTCAAGATGAAACTCAATATTGTCAACCTCATAGTACAGCTCTGCTGTGTTTTTCTCAATTGTTAAGTCTTGTAAGTTCATTTAATTAATTTTAAAGTTTAGTATAGTCTTTCTTAAATATATTCAAGGTATAGTTCTTCTTGCTTTTGACAGCACTATATATCTTGTCTTCTATCCCACCCCTCGAAAAGATCCAGTACACCTTGTTGTACATCCGATCAATTGTTGTCATCCGATCCCTAGCCTGCCAGTAAGACACTGCGCTAAAGTCTATGTTATAGAACACCAAGTACTTAGCATTCTTAAGGCTTATGCCCTCACGACCAGATACTATCTGTAGAGCTATCGACTTGTCTGTTGCATTGAATTCATCTAGGTCTGACGTTAGTTTGTCTGGACCAAACGTTTCCATTAGTGCATCTAGCTCAGCCTTAAACTTGTAGAAGATACCGATCTTGGTGCCTGAGAATTTGTCTCTTATGAACTCAGCCTTTGAGTAGTCTATAACCATCCTGTTCTCACTCTCAAACTTTACGGTGCCACTCCATAGCTGGTGTAACTTCTGCATCAACTTAACTGGTGTGTCTCCAAGTATCACCTCGTTTGACCCATCGACAACCAAGTCACGTTCCAGTCTCTTCACAATCATCTTTGTCTTGTCGCTCATCTCCACGTACAATACCTCCTCGTCAATGTCGGTGCTAAATCCAGCCTCCTTTTGAGTGTACGATATAACGTAGCTAGATATGGCTTCCATTATCTTTGTCTCGTTGCCCTTTGAGTACTCATTTATCATCAGCCCGTTGATCTTCCTCTGGAACTTATGAACGTAGTCATCTGACCACCTATAGAAGTTAATGTAATGCCTAAATGGGTTCATCGGATGAACGTAGAACTGATGGTATATCTGAGAGTAAGACTCTGGTGTCAGTGTGCCTGTCATTAGTATCAACCTGCAACCATTGTTTAAACCTACCAAATGCTTAACCTGTTTTGCCCTTAAGCTTGGCTTAGGGAATGCAGACATGGTGTGTGACTCATCACATATTATAAAGTCATAATGAGTTTGTCTTATCTTGTGTATGCTCTCGTAGTTGGTAATGGTAATCTCAAATGGTGGTCGCATGGTATCGTAGTCAGACTGTATGGATGATATAGCCTTCTTCTTTGTCAAGAACAACACGTTCTTAGCTCTAGATAGCCTACACACCTCCATGGATGTGTAGGTCTTCCCAAGTCTAACCTCCATCGCTAGGCACAGTATGTTGTACCTGTCTATGATGTCTGCCCCCCTCCTTGATATATCTACCTGATAAGGTCTTAGTTCCATCTGCTTAAAAGTTTAGTTCTGTGTTCACATCTTTCTTGGCGATGAACTCTACCATCTTTCCCATTGCATTTCTAAATATTCTTGGCTTCTCTCCAAACTTAAAGTTTCCATATGAGTCGAGCCACTTGTAGAACTTGTTGTGGGATATCTTGTATCGTCCATAGTTGCCGTAGTCAGGGTACTCACTAACAAAATTATTATATATGTTCTGACCTATAGTTATCGAACCAAGCCTTGTGTCTACATTGTCATCAGCCGTTACCCATTCCCAAAAGTCAGTGCTTGTCTCTGCTATAAACTTGCGTGTCTTTAGGTTCATAAACTGACTCTTTATCAGCCCACTAGACAGGTATGTCTGTATGTTCTGTATCATGTAGTTGTCAAACTTAGTCCACTCAGACTTGCTCCATCCAGAGAACAGCATGTGACCGAACTCACTCTCAGGAGTAAACGATTTGTTGTAGTACTGCTTGAACTCTAGGTCCCACTTACGCCTCTCGAACGAGTTGCCTGCACCCTTGATCGCATAGTTTGTGGTTATGACAATCTTTGGTGCGTCCTCAAATGGGATGTGTATCTCGTCCTTGTTCTTCTTCTCTAGGGTTATGCCCTCGGTAATTATACTGAACAACCTCTCGAAGTCAAAGTTTTTACTAACGTCATCGAATACTAATGTCTGAGTGTCTACCTGTACCCTTTGGTATGGGAAAGACTTCTGGAAGCTAAATCCCTTGCCGTCTATTATCACCATCTTCTTCATGTGGCTAATAGACTTAACAAATATCCCCTTGCCCGTGCCACCCTCTGGGTTGTCACTGATGACCTCGTCATTAAGTATAACGGCAGGACAATAGCTAGCTGGCTTGTGGCTGTGCATAAGGTAACCAAGTGTCGACTCCATCGACCTCATCCTCTCAGTGCTACCACCAGATATGTTTTTGATGAAGGTATTGAACTCACATATATCGCTTGGCGATTTTATGAAGTTACGACCGATCTTCTGCTTTTCCCAAACATATCCGTTTAGCTCCCTGTAGTCTATTATCTCCACATCGTCCTTGGTAACCTTTACGGCACAGTTGTTATAGTATATATACGAATCGTCTATCGTGTCTACCATGAACATTGGCTCTACCTTTGACACATAGTTTAAGAACGTCTCTTGAAAGAACTTAGTGTTAATAGCAAAGAAGTTGTACACAGACATGTCATCAATTCCAAGTAAGTACTCAAGAACAAAGTCCTTTATCACCTCCTCGTTTACGTCAGATATGGTGTTGTTAATCACCCTAACAAATACAAAGTTGTTAGACTCAGCTGGGTAGTACTTGTAGAACCCATTGATTCTCAGATACTCCCTAAACAGGTGAGGAACCAGATCAATCTTGCCCTTGCTTGTCTTGGTCCAGAATGTATTGCTGTCAGCTGTCTCGATCAGGTAGTCAATAACATCTACGTTATGATTGGCCTTGACCTCCTTCTCTGGTACACCTTTTTTAAGGTCATTCTTTATGTCTGTTGTCTTGTCTATATCCTCGTAGAACTTAGTCCCATGTGATGCAATGTTCCTATACGCTGACCACACAATCGTGCCTATCTCCTTCTCCATGTCCCCATCGTCATAAGACATTAAAACAGACTTGGCTTCCTCTTGTGGTATACCAAACTCATTTAATGCTGACGCTAGGATAAACAGGTTGTTGTTTCTCTGTCCCTTGACCATGCCGTAGCTCTTGTTCCACCATATGGTGAGCCTTCTTGTTATCTCGTTTGTATCGTTTATAACGATCTTTGGCCTTACGTATGCAACGTCAGATGAGTCAGAGTCCATATCTGTCCACGTAGATGACAGCTCATTTACGTAGATGTTCTCGTCATATGACTCGTAGCAAACACGTGAAATATTTTTACAGCTGACGTCGAACTCGTCACAATCATAATACTTTTTAAG
>Ga0208975_1001135_pt1 | contig 11686 bp, 5 predicted proteins | sample GreLakmeER78MSRF_FD_187700 | JGI IMG/M metagenome (GOLD analysis project Ga0208975, IMG submission 187700) | Freshwater lentic microbial communities from great Laurentian Lakes, MI, USA - Great Lakes metaG ER78MSRF (SPAdes) | ecosystem: Environmental > Aquatic > Freshwater > Lake | place: Great... | reverse complement strand
AATTTGGAAGAAGCCAAGGCGCTGGTCAAGAAAGTTCAGGCCCGTATCGACCGAGAGGTTCAGTTCACCGCACGGGAGCGGTTCTGGTCGGCGGTAGCCGCTTGTAACATTGCAGGTGGCCTGATTGCCAAAGGTCTTGAACTGCACAACTACGACATTGCCAGGGTCTACGAGTGGTTGAAGGGCATGTTGGGTGAGATGCGCGTCGATGTGAAGCCACCTCAGACCTCCCCTGTCACCGCGCTTGGCGAGTTCATCAACAGCCATATCAACAACGCTTTGGTGGTCAACGGCGAGGTGGATGCCCGGAGCAGCATGGTGGCGCTACCTTTGTGGGAGCCCCGTGGAGAGTTGCTGATACGCTACGAGCCAGACACAAAACATCTGTTCGTTGCGGCCAAACAGTTTAAAGACTTCTGCGTCAAGAATCAGACCAACTACAAGAACTTGCTCAAGCAACTGGGCGACCTTCAAATCTTCCTTGAGGCCACCAACAAGCGCATGTCCAAAGGGATGAAGGTTGTGTCACCAGCCGTGCGGGTGTTGAAGTTTGATGCCTCGGCCTCAGAATTCCTGCAAATGGATGCAATGCTGAACGCCAATGAAGATCGAGACAGTAACGTACAGGATTAACTGGGCGAAGTTTCGGGTCGGCCATTCCTTTTTTGTACCCTGCATTGACCACAAGGCGGCAAAACGTGCAGTGAAGGAAGTCACGGGCCGACTGAAAATTCGTATTGTTACGAAAGTCGTGATCGTAGAAGGCATCAAAGGTTTGCGGGTGTGGCGTGTATGAGCTACACTGGCGGTGCTGGGAATGCAGTTGCCAGCGTCATGTTTGCTCCTTGAAGTTTCTCCCTTCCTCCCTTTCCCCCGCCTTAGTGCGGGGGTTTTTTATTGTCGAGCCGCTTCTGCTTCTCGCTCCAACTTGGCACGGGAGGGGCTCAAAATCTCCATAACCTGCGGGTAGTATTTCTTGTCGATCGGCATACCCCGGTCGGTCTTCATCTTGCGCTCAAGCTGCTTCTTCAACGAGGCTTTGATGTTCTCGTACTTGATGGCATCGTATGGATTGCTGGCGTTAAACTTGGCCATTGCGGTGAGCACCTTCTCCACGTCCTCATCTGACCCTTTGTCCAAATCGCGCTCCAACCGATCAAGCAGTTCAGTGCGCTTACGTTTGACTTTGAGAATTTCGCCTTGAAGGTGGAAGATTGCTTCGCGCTGGGCCACAAGCCCTTCGGTGGCAAACCCAAAGCTCTGCGCCCACAGTTGGCCCTTGGTGAATTCGTCGGCATCCTTGATGATTGCACCTGACGAAGTAGTGGCACCCTCACGCTCATACCGCTCAGCAGTGAACGCCCCACGAACAAACGCTGGCATCAATTGCTCAACTCCGCGCAAGATATCACCCTTGTTGTAGTAATCAATTGCTTGGGGTATTTGTTTAAAGCCAAGTGAAAAGCCCGGCCCCATCAACGACATAAGATATTCTTGCATTGCAGCAGTTGCAGTAGCGGATTCCTTGACCTCGGGCATCCACATGTTGTTGAGCGATAAGCTACCAGTGATATCGTAGCCAGTCATGGCCGTGAGCACCCCACGGTCAAGAATTTCGTCCAGGGTGTGGTTGCCGATCTTCACGCTACCGAAGGTCTCAGGGAGCCACTTGTTGCGGAACCAAAACTCCAAATCACGCTCATCAAGCGGGTCTTCTTCGTCCTCATCTTTTGACTTGCTCATGGCTTGAAGCACGCCCATCATAAAAGACGCGCCAGGAACGCCAGCATATCCAGCAATCATCCCAGACATGGCAATTGTTCCAAAGAACTGAGTCATGGCCTTCGCCCGGTCCTTGGCATCCAGCCCGGCAACCATGCGGTAAGCGTTGCGAAGGAAGAACGTGGTCACAAACGCTGGGAACATTTTGAACTGCAACAGCGCCCTTTCGAGCGGCTTGTGAGCGTTAATTAAAACACTCCGCTCTGCGGTAGCAAGCAAGCCACGAGGACGCTCTGATGCGTGATAGTTACCCAGCGCCTGATATGTTTCGGCTTCGGCCAATGGCAGGGCTTCTTCGTGGGTGTACTTTTTCTTTGTGTCGGGGTTTATTTCACTCCGGTACAAACGATACGAAGTCATGAACGTGACTTCCCGCACCATGCGCTCGGTGTGATGGAACAACGCCGTCATGGTGTTAGTTGTAACTCGCCAAGTCCGGGCTACTGCCCCTTGAGTTGCTTGTGTAGGCGCTGCTCTACGGTTACCCAAATCATAAGCCAACGTGGTGTCGCTAATCCCTCGGTCTGCCATGTACTGAGCCGCGAGCTTTTCATCTCCAGTCAACTTCACCAATTGGTTGTTGAGCATAGATGGAAACTCGTAAGTGGATGTGCCGTTTGCAGCGGTGCGTGTAACGCCAGTGGAGCCAAAGATGACCAAAGATTTCCCCAAAGATGCCGCAACTTTGGCTGGGTTAAATCCGTGATTGGAAGTGAGCACTGGGCCAACAAAAATTGGAATGGCCGTTAACTGTGCCACAGCGGTCTTCACTGAGGTCATCAGCCATAGATACGCCGATTGATTCACAAAAGCGGATGCCCCGTACATAGCACTGTCTTCGGGATCAGGGCGCACCTGCGTCTCTGCACGCATACGCATCTCAGTCACAAACTCACCAAGTCTGGCTTTATTTGGATTCCCTTGGAGGGAGTCGCTGGCGCGGTCAAGCTGCCCCATGATCTTTGGGCCGTACTTGATGCGGGCCAATTGATTGGCCATGTTTGTACCCGTCACAGCAAAGTTGCGGGCAATGTCCCCAGTGAAACCCGTCGTGCCTTGGCGGTGCATAAACTGCCTGCGGAAATTGCGATCGGGCAACGTCTGCAAGTACATCTGGTAAATCTCATCCTTGAGGCGATCAACGTCAATTTTGGACATACCTGTGGACACTAAGTTCCCTTGATCGTCCGTAACAGATTGCGCTACCGCGCCGTTGTCAATGGCCTCAAACATCTTCTTCAGCATACTGCTGGGTTCTTGGTCATTCTTACGCGCATCCGACAGGTCGTTACCAGCGTCCACTTCTTTGCGTTGCTTCAGGTCGTCTAAGCTTTCACCTAACTGCTTTGCCCGTTCTTGCGCAAACAAGTCTCGATTGATCTCGCTTTCAAACATGTAGAACTCACGGTTCTTACCTTTACCGACACGCAGCCAATACTGCCCGTAACGCATGAGGGGGAAGTACGGATACAGCTTCTTGCCGTCCTCGTACATCTTCTTGAGTTCGGCGATAACTTTCTTTTGCGCCGTGGGGTCAAGCTTGGACGTATTGATCTGCTGCTGAAGCAAATCTTGATACATGTCGTGGTTGTTTATGTAGAAGTCACGCACGTCCGAATAGAGTTTTTTAACGTCGGGGGTCAGCCCTTTCCACAGCCGCTCCAACGTAGGATCAGTGAACTCGCGCCCGCCGCCCAGGTCTTGCAACTTCTGGGTATTGGCTTTTGCGTAAGCGTCACGCTCGGCAGCAGTGGCAAAAGACATGGAGATACGATCTTTGCCCGTACCAGCAAGCAGGTAGAACGGCTTGGTTGGGTCTCGTGACAACAGCGTGGAATAGTGCATCACGTCAGCCAAAGCCTTGAACTGCTTGATAGATGTGCGATGTAACTTCGCCAGCTTGTCAGATATAGGAAACAGAGCATTGGTGCGCTCATTGCGCATTGCAGCCATATCACCCAAATACTGCCAAGATTCTTTGATGCCTTTAATGCCGAGTCGGTCGGCCCACTGCACAACCGCACTGGTTTGCAGCGCAGGTAGAAGCTGGCGTAACGCTGCGTTTGAAAAAGCTTTGCCCCGCAACAGCATTACGTTTACAAAATCGTCCATGCTGCGCAGGTTGGTCAGCGTGCCCAAATCACGGAACGTATCAGCAGCGTTACTCTTCTCGATCTTGACTTCGGTTGCGTTGACCTTCTTCTTTTTGGTTTTGAGTTGAGACGAAATCTCAGCTTCTCTTGCTGTCAACTGTTCGTTCTTAACCTCGGCCCGCATCAGGGGAGTCATGCGGGATGACAGCATCTTGTCGGTAGTGCTAATTACATCAAACAGGGCGCTCGTGTGCATTGGCCCCATGTTGAAGAACTGCCGCACGTTGTTGACAAAGCGGGTAAATAACGACTGCTTCAACACCCCCGGCGTGTCCATCAGGAACTTTTGGAAGGCGGGGTCCGACATTGCATACGCAACAAACTCACGAGCGTCGGTGAATATCCCCGAGCCAACAAGTTGATACATAGACTCTGGCAGCGTGCCAGCTTCTTGCATGTCGGCCATGCGCCCTTGCGTCAGGCGTATTGTTTCTTGTAACGACTTGAACGCCGTGGCCAAATCGGAATTACGGTCATACCCACTGCGGAGCGCCCAATCCGCCATGTCCATTTTCTTGTTTAGGGCGGCGTGCAACATCTCGTGCAGCACAGTGACGTTATTTACGCCTTGGCTTGGGCCTCCAGTTGCACCCCGTACAAATACGAAGCGTTCGCCAGTGGAAACAACACGCAAGAACAAGCCACGGGACGCATCCCAGTCCTCAACAGCCCCGCCCTCGGTAATCTGTGCGGGTAATGGGTCATTTTCCTCAACGACTTGGAAGCGAACGTCTTTGACAAACGGCAGCAGGCGCTGGGCCAAGAACTTCTGGAATGGATTACCTGTCTTGATGACGTGCCGCAGTGCTTGCTGACCCGTGGTCATGCCGCTAAATCTGGTGTCGGCTCGGCCTGTTTTGACTTGAGCAGCAGATTTGGACACTTGCGCAGCAATACCCGCTTTGATATCAGCAAGTTCCTTGGCGGTGATTGCCGGATTTTTAAGCAGTGTTTCAACTCTAGCGCCTAGCTCAGTACCTTTAAGCGTACGACCCAGCAGCATCAATGATTTGACTGCTTGAATTTTGCCGATCCGTTGGCTCTCAACCGCTTCCTGTGCAGCTTCAAGACTGTCGTAGCCGCTAGGGTCCAAGGGCGTCAGTGCGTCAGTGAGCGCCGCATCCGCAGCATCCACGGCCTTCTTATTGGACTTCCAGTTTTTGGTCTGTTGCTGGCGGCGTTCGTCCGAAGCAGCTTTTTGTTCTGGTGTTAACCGAGCACCCTTCGGTCCTCGTTTGCCTTTGGGCGCAGCTTCAGTCTCAGCTTGAGTCTCGGCCTCAATCTCAGGCGCAAGGTCAGCCAGATCGCCAACCACGTTGGCAACCGAATCAGGAATGGGAGCTTCCTCGGCGTAGTCAACGTCCGTCTTGGCTTGTTCTGCGGCAAGTTCTTCTTGCAGCGCAGCTTGTTCTTCGACAGGCGGGATGCCTTCTTCGACTGCGGGAGCGGTCGTGAGTTGTTTTCTTGCGGTGTCAAGTGCATCAACTTGGGCAATAATTTTGTCGTGTTGCGCGTTAAGATCATCCAGTTTTTGACGTAACGGCGAGTCGTACTGTTGTGATAAGGGCAAACTATAAAGCTCGTCAGAAATTTTTTCTGATTCTTTTCCAAGCGCATCAGCTTCATCAAGCAACTCTTGGCGAGCTAAAAAATTTTTTGTCCAAGCTTCGTTGAGTACCGCACCGGAAGTTTTGGTTTCGGCCTCTGTTAATGCAGGCTGCTGAACCGCTTCTCCAACAGGAGTTCCTGCAACATCTTGTCCAGCAGGTACCACTCCACTTGGCTCAACTGCTCCAACTCCTGCGGGGGCGCTGACTGCACTGGGCTGTCCAACCACTGGAGCGCCTGCTCCACCTGCTGTAGTGTCAACTCCTGCAACATCTTCTGCTCCTTGCGCTGTTCCTTCGTAAGCCGCATCGTCTTCTGCCTCTAAAGTAGCCGCTTCCACGGCGTTGATTTCAGCCTCGGCGGGCGTTAAACCCATATCTATAAACGTGGTTTTCAGTTGCTCCACACGCGCAGGGTCAATTTGTGGCACACCGGGCGTTGGCGCAGCAGCAGCTTCTTCTACGGTAGGGGCAGTCGTTGGTTGCCCGGCAACTGTTTGTGCAGGTGCCTCCGGGGGAGCCTCTGGGGCGGCTTCGGTTTTGCGGTTGAGGTACTCTTTTGTGCCCTGCACGCCAGCGCCAAGGCCACCGCCAACAATTGCAGCCTCCAAGCCACGATTCAACGCCTCTTCTGCGCTGAGACCTTTCTTGGTCCCCGCAGCTTCACCAAGGTACGCCGCTTCTTCTTCCAGCGTTTCAGTACCAGCTTGGATGGCCGTCTCTTTCCCAATGCGGCCAGCGCCCGTCTTGCCGGGAGTAGGTTTCAAAAGCCCTTTGGTTGCAAAGCGTTCAAGCGTGGACTCAACCACAGCCGCAGTGGCCGCAGCAGTCACATCACCGACAGTGGCTTCATCGAGTGTCTTCTCGTCGTTCTTAACACGCTCATCCAAAATTTCTTTGGTACGCGCCATGACATAAGCAGGGAAAACCCCTGCCGCTGCCACCATATCTGGAGAAGAAGTCAGCACGCGCTCGGCAATGAACGGCACAGCTTTGAGGGGGTTGCTACCCAACTCTTTGAGTTGCGTGCTGGGTTGATAGCCAATGCTCTCGTCAAAGTCCTTGAGCGACTTGGCCCAATCGAACAAGGGTTGAAGTTGCTTCTTGTTCTTTATGTCTTCCTCGCTTATGCCGGACAACGGCACAGCCAATTCCAACTTATCGCCAAGCCGCTCGGCAACTTCTGCCACGGCCCCAACACCTGCGCCAGTCAAAGATGCAGCACGACCAATCATTCCCGCAAATGGGTTTGATGTGGTTGCTTGTGGTTTTCCCTCGGCGTCTACTTTAGGTGCAACAGCATACTGGGTCCAAGGGCCTTCAGAAACAGGTTCTGGCTGAGCAGCGTATTGCGCCCAAGGCCCTTGAGATGCGTCTGATTTGTATGCGTCCCAAGGTCCGGTTGCCATACTTTATACCTTTTCCCAGCTTGATGGATTTGCGGGGTCGCCGCCTTTATAGCGATACCCTTGTTGTACTGTACCCGGTTTTGGCCCCGCTTGAGCAGGTGCTCCCCGTACTGGCGCTGGTGTTGGGGTTCCTTGAGCCGGGGCACTTTGTTCGGGAGCGCCTATAGCCATGTGATTGAGCATCCATTCATTCTTAAATGCTTCGGCCCTTGCGCCACTAGAATCAGCTTTCTGCAAATCTCTGTACTGCTTAGCAATTGGATTGCTAGGCTTCATAGTGGTGTTTCCCCACGCCTCTTCAGCTTTCTCTAGTTTTTTAACCCTTAAAGCTTCTTGCGCGGCACTGGCACGGGTGTCGCCCGAATACCGACCGCTCAAGTTCAAGAACTCTTTTGTGGCGCGTGCATTGACCTCCGCAGGAGACAATTTTGGCTCTTTCTCTCGAATTTGCGCGGCCAATGCTGCAATTTGTCGGTCTGCTGTTGCGCCAGCTTCCTTGTTAATTTTTGCAGCTTCTAAATGGCTTCGAGAAGTCATTTCGGACTGAGCCAGACCGCCCAACAACTTGGCGGCATCGCCTTCCACGTTGGCTTTGAGTTTCTGGGCTTCCATAGCTTGGCCGTCGGCTTTGTCTTGCGCAGTCATGGCTTTACCAGTCAGACCTTCTTTACGGGCTTGTGCGGCAGTGGCCAATTGAATTTCAGAAGCACGCAGCAGACGCTCAGCTTCTTTGTTGTCTTTCTTGACCCGGTTGACTTCGCCAGCAAACGCTTCTATTGCACCTTCTGCACCTTTGTATAGGTTAGGAGCACCAATCATTTTGGCAGCGGCCAACAATGCGCCCAAGCCTTGGGCTTGATCCATGTCTTTACCACTCTTTAATTTTTGCCGTTCGGCTTTGGTTTCCTCCAAATATGGAGCCAGAGTGTCCGCACCGTACATCTTTTCAATGAACGGCATACGGGCATTGACGCCCTTTTCGTAGTCTTCAGGTGTTGGGGCAGCAAACGACAAGCCGCGCAACCCAGAAATAGCTTCTTGAGCTTGGTCGGCATAAGACCCGCCTTTAGCAAGAGCCACAATGCCGCCATTTGCAGCCTTGTACATGTTCTCTTGTGCGTTGGGGGGAAGCTGGTTAAACGCAGCCGACATGCCGCCGCGCTCGGAAGCCCTTTGCGCTAGTTCCTCGTCGATGAGTTCAAGCGTGCCCACGTCTTTGCGGGCCTGCGCATTTTGTCGGGCTGCTTGCAACTGTTGGTCGCTCAGCTTGTCGATGATGTCGGAGGTGTTGTAGTCACTCGTAACCGAGCCACCGTCAGCATACTCGTATACCGAACCGCCGCCAGCTTTCATCAATTGGCTAATGCCATAAGCGCCAAGACCCAACCCTGTTGCTGTTTGTAGTGCGCCGGGCTGCGCTTGATACATGTTCACGGAAGATGACGAACCCGTAGGCGTACCGCGCAAAATGTCGGACATAAAGCCCAACTGTTTGTACGGGTAGTTCTGCTGATTCAAGAAGTCCTGATACGACTGGCTCAAGCCCTGCTGTTCCAACGCTTGCTGTTGCGCACCGTAACCAGCTTGGAGCTTGTTGATATCCATACCTTGGGCAAACTGCTGGCCACCCAATTGGCCCAACTGCCCCGCAGCTTGCAAGCCAGTCTGAAGCCCCTGCATACCCAGACCAGCGCCGTACTGACGTGACTGTTCACGGGCTTGTTGAGCCTGTTGGAACGTTTGTTGATTAGCCAACTGTGCTTGAAGATTCTGCCCCGCGCCAAGCTGCTGCACACCCAGCATAGCGTTGAGGTTTTGTTGCCCCACGTTGAAGCCCATGCCTTGATTGGCCAATTGAGCTTGCAAGTCCCGTCCCTGCTGAGTATTGAACTGTTGCTGCGCGTTTTGGAACGCGGCGTTCTGCCCTTGGGCCTGAATATCGCCCTTCTGCAATGCCAAGTTACGAGCAGCCTCGGCCTCCATCAAACCTGCACGGGAGCCGCCAAACGCACCAGAGCGCACGGCTTGGCCAGCACGTTGGGTGCCTGCAATATCCCCTTGACGTTGGGCTTCACGTTGCTGAATGTCCACTACATTTTGCATGTAGGGGTTCATGTACTGGTTAACGTTCTGACCCGTGTAGTCTTGGGTGCCCACTTGTTGGGCTGGGTCCATCTGATACTGTTGCAGACTTGGCCCCCGAGCCTGCATCATGCCAAACTGACCGGGGGTATATTGCGTATTCATTGCACGCTCACCTGCGGCACCTGCCAACCCTGTAGCTGCGCCAAGCTGTCCAGCCGGAGCCATATTTTGCGCCCCAGTCATTGACTGTTGCTGCAATGGCGAAAACCCAGCAATGCGATTTGCATCGTAGGTTTTATACGGATTCTGGTTAATGTCCGTCAGTGCCGAAGCCTTGGACAACGTGTCTTTGGCATATGGTCTGGCCCACTCAGGCAACTCTTGAGTTTGCGTTTGGGTTGTATTTGCAGGCTGACTCCCACCACCGCCACCGCCACCAAGGTACAACCGTGGGCCGAGGAAAAAGTTCAACAGGCTGGATAACTTAAACATCTAGGTGCTCCTTGCGGTAATCGTCAAACCGCTCAAAAAACATGCTTTTCCACATTTCAGGAAGGATTTCTTTAGCCTTCTCTGGACCTACGCAAACATGCACTGCGTAAGCCAATATATTTCCCGATGCGTATCGCAACCCGTGGGCAATTTCAATCCCATGAGCGTCTTTGGTTTTTTCATAGTGATTTGCCGTCTCATACGCAGAAACCACTACCAGCCACATTGGCATTATCTGTTCTTGTATTGCCCGATAAAACGGATTAGCAGGCAAGTACACCAGACACGTTAAAAAAGCTTGATTGATTTTATCTGCGGAGACAGGCTTGTCCTTGTCAACAAGGTCATCCCAAATGTGGGCCAAGTCTACAAATGCACGATACATGTTCAGGGCATCTTGATTGCCCCCAAACCATTCAAGCTTTCCTTCAAGCATCATGCTGGTAAGAAGCGTTCGGACCGACTGTTCTTGGCTACTTTATTTTTGCCCACAGTTTTGCCACGGGCCGATTGAATTCTGGCCATCATTGCGTACAGCTTACGCGCACCCGCTTCGGTTGAGCCATTGCCCAACTCGGACACGATACGTGCAGGCACCACAAACTCTCCGTCGGCCAAACGTGCGGGCTGTTTCTTGCCGATCACAGCAGGGATAGAGTCGGACACGCCGTCTCCGGGGCCACGAAGCAGTCGGCCACCATCGGAATAGTCGCCAAGGTTGTAACGGCCACCAGCGGCATAAGCGTGCATCAAACCACCATTGGCTTCACCACCGCCACCATCACCTCCACCGCCACCACCGCCGCCATCTCCACCTCCACCCGCATCGCCACCAGCATCACCGCCGTAGCCGCCAGCATCGCCACCCCAACCGCCTTGGTCACCCGCGCCCCATCCAGCATCGCTGCCGTACCCGAAACTACCAGCATCAAGTCCAGCATGACCAGCAAAATCCCCACCCATAGAGTGTGCGCCAGCCTCTGCTTCACCTAGAGAATTGATACCAGAAGCCAGCATTCCAGCGCCAATCATTCCAGCCAACATACCGCCCGGCATCATGCCACCCAGCATATCGCCGTAGCCGGACAAAGCTTGGCCCGCACTGATTGCTCCAATTCCGTGGCCAAGTCCCATACTAGAACCGGAAGAGCCAGCAATCCCATCTCCACCGCCACCACCGCCACCACTGTCAACCCTACCACTCCCAACAGAAGCATTTACCAACTCCTGAGTGGTTGGGCTACGACTCTGACCTTGTTTGATGGCCTCGTACTGTTGTTTGCCCGGATCGTATTTGATTGTGGTTTCTCCACCTTCAGCAAACCCGTATAGTGATTTAGCTTGGTCTGCGCCAATCTTGGTGTAGCCGGGGGTGAAGAAGCGTTGCTCTCTACCAAAGCTTTGGAACTGTTCTGGAGACCCAGCCCGTGGTACGTTGGGTTGTGGGAACGGCGTAGTCGGCCCTGCGCTGTAAGAATACCGCTGGCCCATATCTTTGTCGGGAGTTATAGGTGGTGGGTCTTCTGGTTCAGCCATCAGCATGGGGGCCAACCCCGCCAGCCCAGTTTTTGCAAGGCCCGAAATACCGCCCATAGCGTCAACTCCGGCACTCAACCCAGAAGCGCCTGCGGCGGTTTGCCCGCCACCAAACATAGTCTCCAAACCTTTACCAGCAGTGGCAAATGGGCTTGCTTTTGCTGCGGTAACTGCTTGCGCGGCGTCTCCACCAGAGAGCGCCGCTTGAGTTCCTAGCTCTTGAGTGCCCAGACCAACCAAACCACCAGCCAAACCTGCGCCGCCATAAGCGCCTAGACCTGCTTTAACGCCATCCATCAAGTTGCCAGTACGCAGTGCTTGGATGCCGCCAATCCCTAAGCCAATCATGCCGGGGGTTAAAGCAAGGGAAGTTCCACCTGTGGCAACGGCCAAACCGCCACCAATAATCATGGGGAGCATGTCCTCAAGGAACCCAGCCTCGGGTAAACCCGTAGAAGGGTTAAGGGTCAAGGAGCCCCCAGCGGCCATAGCAATTTGTTGCAACCCACGAACCTCGTTGGGGGTCATGTGGACCAGGGTCGTGTCTTTACCTCGCCCTTGGGCGGCGAGATGCTGTGCGGCTTGTTGAAGGCTCATTTTTGCCTCGTAAATGGGGGGTTGG
>Ga0208975_1001134_pt1 | contig 11694 bp, 17 predicted proteins | sample GreLakmeER78MSRF_FD_187700 | JGI IMG/M metagenome (GOLD analysis project Ga0208975, IMG submission 187700) | Freshwater lentic microbial communities from great Laurentian Lakes, MI, USA - Great Lakes metaG ER78MSRF (SPAdes) | ecosystem: Environmental > Aquatic > Freshwater > Lake | place: Great... | reverse complement strand
GCGTCTTCACGCCTATCACATTCTTCTGCACTTGTGTTAATTATCACACTAATCTGTTCTTTTTTCAAGTTATCTATAACTTCTTTGAAAAAGTCATCATTTAGTAAGTTTTTAGCCCATTGAGCCAAAACTGCTTTGTCGTTCATATTAGGCTAATTCCTGATGTTAAATCGTCTGTAGGCTTTGCTGTACCACCAATAGGGGTAAATAAATTAAAGTAACTTGCGCCACGACCAGTTCGATAATCACCCAATGCGTCAAATCCAGTTCTAGTGTTAGATTGATTTCTCAATGTGGCAGCAGCTTCTGTATCACCCATATCAGCAAGAACCTCTAGTGTTCGCTGGTCAATCTCTGCTTGTGAATACATAGGTGTAGTTCTATTCGGCCCTGAGTTGTTAATAAAGTTTCCAATATTAGAAGCACCCAAAATGCCATATTGCTCAACAGAACCCTCTGGCGCATAAGCCAAGCCTGTAACAATGTCGCCAAAGTTATAACCAGTAAGAGCATTTGAGATGCTATTGAGTGCTGATAATTGAGGGCTTGTCAATGAAAGCAAGCTATTTGCCAATAAAGCAGTATTACCTGTAGCACCACCAATAACAGTACCTGCTGCATTTGCTGCGCCACTTAAATTTAACGCAACATTTCCAAGAGTTCTAAATACATCTTCTGCGCTATTGGCATTTAATAACTGTCCACCAATGTTAACTAATGCGCCAGTTTTAGCTAAGTCTGAATTACCAGCCAAAACTCCAAGACCAGCCGTAACAGCACCAACAGCAGAAGTAGTATTGCCTAAACCAGTAGAACCAGTAGTTCCAGTAGTTCCACCAATATTTTTAGTGAAGTCATTGTTATAAACCAGAGTGTTATCAATGGCTGTGTTACCAGTAATCTTGCCTGTATCTAGGTTTCCAAGATTGATTTGTCCAGAATCTAGGCTTGCTGCTGCATCTACATTCTTAACTGGTGTCATTGGTGTGGGCAGAACTCTTGGTTGTGCCTGTAACAATGAGCCATAAGCAATTCTTGGTTGCTCTGGCAACTGCGTACCAATTGTGTCTAACAATGAAGTGGTAGGTGCAAACTGCGTCTGTGGACGATACTGGCTCTGGATGCCAGAAACAATGTCCTGATATGAGGCAGCCTTTGGATTACTTCCACCAACTAAACTAACCAGTTCTTGATAGTTCATTCTGTTCTCACTTAGCAATTAAGCCTAAGACATTATTCAATGAAGTAGGCGCACCAACTACATTCTTTTGCATGGTGTTTAGTCCAAGAGTGTTATCTGCTGGCAAACCTTGAATCATGTTAACAATGCTTTGAGTCGTAGGACGCTGATTTATTAAACCTTGCGCTAAACGCTTAGATTCGCCAAACGCAGGGAACAACTCACGCATCTGACCTGCAACTATCGGTGCTTGATAGACGTTAGCAGGGTTAAAGTTAAATGGAGATGTTGGTGCTTTAGCTAATGTGTTAATTTTTTGACCAGCATCAGTCGCATATGCTTTGTTGTAAACATCTTGACCAAACTGGAAAGGAACATTAGCTGTTTGAGCCAAGTTAGCCACAGAGAAGTTAGCAGGTAATCTACCGCCATTCTCAGCAGCTATCTTATCTACCAAGGCTTGAACACCAGTAGAGTTTGCCTGTGCTTGTTGTAATGTCTTACCCACGCCCAATTGGAAACCATAGTTAGGGTCTAACGCTGCTACTGCTTGTGGTGTACCAAATGCTTTATAAACATCGTCCATTGACTTAGCGTTAGCCAATGCACCAGTTAGGTTTTTATACTCAGTACCAGTTAACGCACCAGTACCCAAAGCCAGATTTATGGCTGCTTGTGCTTGCTCACCAGTTAGCGTATTTACGCCTTCTTTAACAACTAACTTACCATTCTCAAATGATGTAACAATAGGTTGTTGCGTAACAGGGCTAATAAACTGAACGCTGTTACCTTGGACATTCTGAGAAATGTTTGGCAATGTTGTATCTAGTTTGTAAGTCTGTGTCGTAGGGTCATACACACCATAGGGGTTTACATTGGCGTACCGCCCTGCAAATGGGTCACTCTCTAGCGCAGCAACATTAGCCGATAACTTACCAGCCTCACCAAGCACAGTAGCATCGTATGGGTTGTAACCCAAATTAGCCATTGCAGAAACATATTCTGTCTGAGTAGGGTTTCTGCCTAGTGCGCTACGATAGCCAGAAATAATGCTTTGTGTGTCGTAGTTATAGCCTTCTAAACTTTGGTTAAGAATTCCAGTACCACGAACAGAGTTTTGTTGGTTAGTAAAAGTACCACCACCAGTTAGATAGTTAACAGCTTCAGTCTTTTCTTTAGCAGTAGCATCTCTACCAAACTGAGTGTTATAGGCATAATCAATAACAGTATCAAGTGCCTTCTGTTCTGCAACAAGTGGCTTACCAATGTTAGTTGCGTATTTATTAACATCAGCCACATTAAAGCCAAGCACACGCCCAATTTGCTCTGCTGGAACGCCCTGCTTTGCAGCTTCATTTGCTACAGCCGTATAAAGTGCATCGCCAGTTAAGCCTTTGAACTCTCTATCAATGTATTCTTTGACCAACTGGTCTGTGTAATAAACTGGTGCTGTAGCCATGATTAACCCCTAATCTCTACGTTAGATGTAATGCCAGCACCAATTTTCATTGCTTTCAATTGGGCTTCTGCTTCAAACTCTTGTTGCTTCATAGCAAAGTAAGCCTGTTGTTTCTCACGCTCTAATTGCAACTTAGCAGCTTCCTTCTCACGCATCATCTGCATTTCAAGAACAGCCTTTTGTTGTGCCATCTCCATGTCAATCTGTTGTTGCTGTTGCTTCAACTGAATGTCAGCTTGTGCTTTGGCTTGGTTAGCCTGTATCTCAGCTTGAGTCCTAGCCATGATTGCTTGAACTTCTGGAGGCATCTGCTGCTCTTGTGGAGGAGGATTAGAAAGCATCTGGTCTTGCTCTGGCGTAATCGCTTTGTAGAACTCAGCACTATCTTTAAAGCCAGCAATCTCTACCATGCGTCCTAATGTGCCACGATACTGAGCAGGTGAAACGTAAGGATTAGCAGGGCCGTACTGAGCAATCAACTGCTCTTGTTTAGCAAGAACCATCGACAACATAGCCATCTGCTCTTGACGATTCCCTGCGCCCAGACCCACGTTGATAGAAACATCGTATTGGTTAGCCCATGTTCTAGGGTCAAACTCTACGAATTCACCACGCATACGCACTACACGAGCCTTGTCTTGGTACTTACAGAGCAGGTGCAAGATACCTTGGAACAAAGACTTAACGCCTGTCTCAGCAAAGATTCGAGCCATCAGTTCAATCTTACCTGCGCCAGCTTGTTGCATAGAGGCAACCGCAGCAGCAGTCACGTTCTGCAAGATAGCAGGGTCTAAACCTTGTGAAGCATCAGATACGCCAGTACGCTTAGACTGTACTGTGTCCAAATACTGAAGCATTGGGAAAGCCTGATTAGCCACATTCTGAACAACTAACTGTTGAACAGCACCTTGTGACTTAGCACGAATAACGCCACCAGCAGTAGATGTAAGCAAGTCATCTAGGTTTACTTGACCTTCCACCGCAACAACTCGTGCATTGTTTGTCAGATATAAGTTATCCAACATTTGACGAGTGATAGTGGTCTTGATTAACTGTAGGTCAACTGTTCTGTCAGCTAACGAGTTCCCAAAAAATTTATGTGGGATTGGAATAGGACAGATTGAGTGGAAAGGAACATAGTCCACCTCCTCAACCATTTCCTTACCCTTCTCATCCTCAAGAATCTCATTAGAAGCGTAGAACACTTGAACCAATGAAGCAATCCCTTTGCCATCTACGTCAGTCTTAACGTAGCACTCAAAGACCTCAATCTCTTGCATAGATGGGTCATCAGTCTGAGTTTGGTAAGGTTGCTCACCTGCTGCGTAACGAGCCACACGCTCTGGTGTATATGCCAAAGCATCACCCATCTGCAAGCCTTCAATCTGCTTCTTGTTAAAGCCCATAGCAACCAAGGTGCTACGAGTCAACATCTGTCTGTGGGCTACGAAAGGTGAATCAGCAATAGTTCTAGCCTTCTTGCTAATCAAGAACTCCTCTGGAGGCACGTTCTCAATGGTGACTTTGCCTGACTTTTTCTTTTGTTGCACCACAACATTGTGTGTCGCACCCATCACAGGCATACCCATCGGGTCTATAACTGGCTGACCCATCGGGTCAAATATTGGAAACTCTGTCGTATCTTGCTCGACAATCTCCATAGTCTCATCGCTCATCAGCATTGCTAACTCATCGTTAGATAAGTCAAAGTAACGCTCTTTAGTAATGTCTTCTTTGTCTTCCCAATACGCTTTAACGATGCCGTTCTTCTGCATCAAGGCATCTTTAAACCAATCATGCAGAATAGCTACACCAGCGTTATCCCTGTTGAACACCCAATTGCAGTAGTCTGTGGCCTGTTTTGCCGAGGCTTCATCACGAGGGCCTTGTGGCTCAAAGACTACGATATTGTCTGAGCCTGTAAAGATACGGACTAAGCTAGGTAGCGCACCATCTATCGCTTCTGCCACTTCTCCAGTAACGATTTGAGACTTACCCTCAACCTCATTACCATATGGCTGTCGTAGATAAGCCTCCAGAGCCTGTTTGCGCTGCTCAACAGTTTCGCTTTCAATAAATCCAATTGCATCATCAATCTCTGATTGGATTATCGACATTAACTCGTTCTGTGCCATGCTTGTCCTTTGGAGGGCGTCCCATTCTGGGTTTATCCAATTGTAACTCTTTTACCATATTTTCAAGCATTTCGATACGTTTTTCAAGTTCTTTTACTTTAGGTGCTAAATTTACACCTTGCATTGTTATATACATCAGACAATCCATTTCGGAGTTTGGTTAATCGGCTTAGACCACGTTGAATGTCCTTCATCCAATCCAAGGGCTAAGTAACGGAACGAATCAGAGCCATGAGAAGACCAATCGTGTAATGGTCTTTCATAGAATATCTTACGCTTCTCATCATAGTCTCTGCGGTAGTTTCTTAGGCAGTTTAGTCCTGTTTGCACTTTAGGTACGTTAAACCAGCACCTTGGAAGCAATCGTCTTACTGCTTGGATGCCATCATCTAATCCCATTCTGGGTGCAATCTTGACCTCTAGCCCTGATTCCTCAAGCATCTCCATTCGGCTCTTACCTGTCCCAAGTTCCCTGACCCTAACGTCATGTGGCAAGATATGTTCAGCTTTAAGATAGTCGTTGTCCTTAATCCACTTGACATAGTGGTCTAGTCCAACTCCGTGATTCTCGTAGTAGTCAATCAGACGCACCTCAGTACCTACCAGTTGAGCCACCCAGATAGATGTAGAGTCACCCATTCCCAAGTCCCAAGCAGTAAATGTTCTGCTTAGTTCCTCTCTGGGAATCTCTTGCATATGCTTCTTGTCTTCTAACTCGTTTAGGATTTGCCCATAGTAAGAGCCTTCTACAGCAGCGTCAAAGCTACACTCAAACTCTTGGCGGTATTTATCCTCACCCATCTCACTCTTAGCAGCCTTCAGTTCTGTGTCATCTACTACCCCTGTCTCTGAGGCTTTGAACTCTAGCAATCCCCATCCATCCTCTTTCTCAGCCCTATCACGCAGTTCCTTGAAGTGGTTATGTCCTTTGGGCGTACCAATGAATAAGCACCAGCCCTTGCGGTCAGTCAAGGCGGGCCTCACGATATCAGTCCATATCTTAGGATTCTGGTCACCCACCTCATCAATGATTACCCCATCAAAGTATTGACCTCGCAGGGAATCAGGATTGTCTGAGCCATATAGCTGAATACGCCTACCCCAGAAGTCAACTCGCAACTCTGAGATGTTGTTAGTACCGCCTAGCGGAGTAGTGTATTTAACGAGATAGTCCCAAGCTACACGCTTTGCTTGTCCATAGGTAGGCGCAATGTAAGCGTATCTAGGTGTTTCTTTCTCGTTTAGCACCGCCTCACGGATTAAGTGATTAAGTGCTGCAACAGTCTTACCAAACCTTCGATGTGCAACTACTACTGCAAAGCGTTTGCCTTCCAGTAACTCGTGAACCTTTAGTTGGTGTTCCCTTGGCTTATAGGGGATTATTAACTCTGCCATTTAATGACCAGTTCAGAACCTTCTGGCCCACTATGCTCAACAGCATGGGTTTCTTTCCATCTAGCCCTAGTCTTTAACCAGAAGATAGCAGCAGCAGTATTGCCGTTCTTTGCTTGCTGGAACAAGGTCTGCCCAATACTAGCGTTAGCATCGATGCGACCATCGTCCAGTTCCTTCTTGTAATACTTCACCAGCGTATCGGAACTAATCTCTAGCTTGGTAGCTATGTCTTCAAAGGTAATGCCAACAGCAGCCAGAGTCTTTACTAGCTTCTTGTTCTCATCAGTAGGCTCATATTTTTTACCCTGTTGCATTTTATATCTCCGAAAGTTCTTTGTTAGCGTTTACTAACATAGCTTTTTTACCTGTAAAGTCTTCCCACCGCTTTACTATGACATCACAGTAATGAGGCTCAAACTCCATGATGTAACAAGTCCGATTTGTCTTTTCACAAGCCATCAATGTTGAGCCACTACCTCCAAAGAGGTCTAAAACGCTTTTAACCTCTTTAAAGTAATCAAATGACCACTCAGCTAAAGCAACAGGTTTTTGCGTTGGGTGAACTCTTTTTTGTCCATGTTCAGAGCCTTTAATTAGCCCTTTCCATAAATGTCTAAATATTCTGACACTTGACCATTTTGATTTGACCCAAGCTAATTCACAATCTGACTGAGTGTCTTTTTGTTTTTCTTCAACTCGTTTATCCCAAACAAACCAATTGTTAGATTGTGGCAAAGCATGACAATAATAGTTTGCACCCCACCAGACTTGTCTAGGTATTTGTAATACACCCTCAACAATTTGATAAGCCTCAACAGCATAATCAATTGTGTCGTCTTTAAAATCTTGTAACTTGTTACCTTGGGTCAAACCACCTCTTTTTGACCTATCGCCTTTTTCATTGATTCCATAAGGCGGGTCTGTATAACAAAGGTCTATCTTTGCATTATCAACAAGACGTTCAACAGCATCAACACTTGTGGAGTCGCCACACATCAGTCTGTGGTTGCCAAGTTGGTAAATATCGCCTACTTTAGTAATCGGCTCATCAGGCACATCAGGAACAGCGTCCTCGTCTGTCAGACCTTCCACCACATCTGGCTCAAGAAGTGCAGCTAACTCTTTAGGGTCAAACCCTAATATGTCTAAAGCAAAGTTGTCAGCCAGTAATTCGTTTAATTCAATGGTCAGCATTTCATTGTCCCACCCTGCGTTTAAGGCTAGGCGGTTGTCTGCAATGATGTATGCCTTGCGTTGGGTTTCGGTTAGGTCTTTTAGCTCTATAACTGGAACTTCCTCATGTCCTAGCTTACGAGCAGCAGAAAGTCTGCCATGACCTGCAATGATGCCGTTGTCGCCATCAATAAGAATTGGGTTAGTCCACCCAAACTCTTTAATGCTTGCCGCTATCTGAGCAATCTGTTCATCAGAATGTGTGCGTGAGTTCCTAGCGTATGGAATCAATGTAGATACTGAACGCCATTCTAATTTACGATTTTGTGTCATGTTGTATCACTCCCTTTCGGGTTGGTGAAGTTAAAAGGCTAGTTTATACCACTAGCCAAGGTTTTATTTCATCCTACCCATTTTCTTAGCAGCTTCTGCAATTCCAATCGCAACCGCTTGCTTTGGATTCTTAACTACTTTACCGCCTTTGCCAGAGTGAAGTTCACCCTTGCCAAATTCTTTCATAACAGTAGCCATCTTAGCTTTGCCAGCTTTGTTCATCTTAGGAGTTTTCATAGTTTCACCATTTAACCTTGTTAGCCCAATACGCTGCACTCATCTTACCCTTGGCAATGTTTTCAGCATGACGAGCCTTGAACGCTTCGTTACGCTTCGTGCCATCAGGTGAGCCTTTAGCCCCTTGTTGACCAAAACGGATTAGCTTTACATCCTCACCAGACTTAGCCAATACAGCATGAGACTTAGTGGGATGGTTAGGAGTAGCTTTGGGCTTGTTATAGCCAGAAAACTGCTCAGAGCCTCGCTTAATCACTTCTTTTTAGCAGTCTTAGCTGCTTGTTTAAAAGCATCAGCAGTAGGCGCACCCTTTGAGCCTACTTTACGCATACGCTCTGGAGTTTTTCCAGCAGCCTTTTGCGCCTTGATTCGCTCTTTTTTGGCTGCGATATTGGCATAAAGGCCGTTCATTTTAGACAATCTGAGTGATTGAAATATCAGTAGCTGTACCACCACGGATAACAGCAACTTTATCGCCACCATTAACCTTAAAGTAACCAACTTGGTTAGCTGGTAACATGGGGCTAGTTGTCAATGATGCAGTTGGATTTGAGCCAATCTGAAAGTGTGCATGGGCTGCGCTTGAGTTTGCCAAGCGAATGATTGTGCAACCTGCTGCAACTGCTGAAGACTGTACGCTAGAAGCAGTCACAGTCATCACTTGGGTTGTGCCAAGTTCATAAATTTGAGTCAGTTGACCATTATCATCACGGACTAATTTACTCATTTTTTATCCTTTTTTGATTTGTTCTTTGCAGTACGCTCACCACGCTCAGGCATGGGTTTAGTCTTCTTCTGCATAAGTTTCTGCATCATTTCCATCGCTTGTTGGTTTGTCGTTCCCATCATATTCATCCTCGGTTATTGGCCCACCACTAATCCATGCTTCACAGGTACGCTTAGAAGCACACTTAAAATCAAACACTTCGCAATAGCCTAAGTCGCCAGCATCGATGACTTCCCAAGCATCCATCTCTGTGCCGTTCATCTCAAGACCTGATTCAATGCAAGCAAGCATCTTAGGGGTTTGAATGAAAGCAGCGCAGTTACCGCAACGAGACTTTTTAGCCTGTGCTGGTGAGATTCTCCAAGCCTTAGAAATGTCACGCCAGTAATCAGCGTTTGGCTCATTGGGATTCATTGGGCCGTAGTTCGCCTTATCGATGGCTTTCTGACGACACTCAAGATTGACTTCTACGTCACCTGTGGCAACTGGACACGCTTCGCCTTTTTTCTCTTGGCGTTGTATCTCAATCTCAATTTTTACGGATGGCTCAAGTAAACCAGACATGGTTATCCCTATGGAGTTTATTTATTATCTCATAAAAAAAAAGAGGGAACAAGTCCCTCTAAAGTCTCAATGGCAACTGAGTGCATCCATTGTGCGCTATCTGAAAAGATTTGCAAGCGTTAAATTTAAAACATCCATCTCGTTTAGCTTCATTACCTTCCAAATTCTAGCCTGTCCGTGTATTCCGTTAAAGCTACCCTGATGGCAATCCTTACATAAAGGAATACATAAGTATTGATTATGCTGAACAATATGGTGTGCATCGCTTGGAGGAGAAGCATTACAGACCCCACAAGGCATTTCTTTAATTTTTGCCAAGTGGAGTCGTTCCCTATTATTAGGTCTATTATTCACTTTCGTAAGCCACTATCTTGGCATGGTCAGCTTCTGCAAGTAAATGGCTAGACAGGCGCATTGTGCCCTCCATCTCAAGTTCTTTAAACTGCTTGTCAGTAAAGATGCCCATGACGTTACGTCCTTCAAACCAGACTTCATCAATGTTTTCGTTGTAAGTACCTTCTTCGTCTGTCTCGTATGTCATCACGACAGTAACGATTACAGAGCCTTCACCAGTTGTTGTGTCAAATTCGTATTTCATTTTGTAGTCCTTAAAAGTACCCTTGCGAATTGCTTGGGCTGACGCAAGTATAGCAAACTAAACACAATATTTACTAGGTGTTTATACCTAGTCATAGATTTATTCCGTTTTCTGCTGCCCAAGAATAAAGCCACTCTACAAATTCGCTTGCTTGCTCTTTGGTGAAGTTACGAGTCTGAAACCCTAACTGGACAATCCCTGTGCTATCAAGGTTAGGAATTACCTTCCCACCAGAGTCTCCAAAGTCACGCATAAACTGGTCAACCAACAAGCGTTTCCAATCATCTGCTGACCACTTAGCACCTAAATGCTGTGCTTGTTTGGCAATGTCGTTAATCATTGCGTGATACTTTTCTTCTTGCTCACGAGTTTTGCTTGCCAGCTTTATCTCCATCGTCAGATGTTTACCTGAGTCCAGAGCCTTAGTTATCTTTTCCCAATTGTGGCGAATACTGGTTTTCGCCTGTTCTGTGTTTGACAGATGGATAATCACTTGACAACCCCTATCATCCGTAGAGCAGCTTCTGGGCAATCTATTCTTGCCAAGGTACTACCAGACCAATTCTCGAAAAAGTCGGCTTGTAGCTTCGTTAAACGCTTTTTAGAGTCCGTTTTAATCTCTACGAGAAAGGTGTGACCCTTGTAGCCAACCAGTAAGTCAACTGGTAAGCCAATAATCCAGACGTATGCCCCTGCACCACGCAAGGCAGAAACTATCTGGTCTTGGTTAGCATCAACTCTTGCTGCTCTCCTCATTTCGTAGCCTCGTCATTCTGTCCCTCAAAAGCAAAGTATCTGACTTTCCTCTGATTCGTTCCAAGTCCACGCACACTCCCTGCCACCAGAGCAATGCTTTGCTTGAGCCAATCGTCAATTTCTTTTTGTTGAACCTGCGTATCCACTCTTTCGCTTCGCAGTCCTTGAAATGTTCTAATTCTGCTGGAGTCATTTGTAGGCCATTCAAAGTTCATGCTTTTCTCACTTGTTGAGCAAACTGACGAACAAAGTCTGGCATTGGCGCAGCCTTTTTTGCATCAGCTTTAATCTTTTCTAAAGCAGGGTCAGGCTCATTTTTGCTCGGAACTGTGAGCCTCACAATGTCGGCAGGGTTTTGCTTTGGTGCGTTAGTGCTTCTCACCCAATTACGCCATGTAGCAAACCAATCCAGCTTCACGCCCTTCTGACCTGCTTGGGCTATCCAATAATCCTTAAACTGGTCAAAGGTTTTAACAGGACTAAGTTCTGGACGTTCTGTTTGGCAGAATTCTTCCCATTCTTTTGGAAAACTAAAATCAGAAGCGAGGCGTTTGCCGAGTGTCTTCTTCTCTATTGGTTCTTGGTTAATGGTTAGTGGTTTATGGTTAGGTGTAGCTTCGTTAACGCTCTGTACACGCTTCGTGCTGTTCTCTCTACGTTTTGCTTCTCTTTCATCAGCGATTCGTTTGTTAGTGTCAGCATTTTTATGGTAGTGCAACAACTCTTGAAGTATCCTGTCTTGCACATAACAGCCCTCTTTATCCAACTCAAAGAACCTACTTAAAACAAACTTGACAGCCTCAACTTCAGCCTCTGTTGAAGCCCAAGTCCATTCAAGTGCTTGTTCTAATGTTGGGAAGACTTCTCGGTCATAACACGAATCAATAAGAAGCGTGTACGCCCCGTGTTGAAGCATTGTCAAACGTCCAGCTTTCTTGGCATAGTCGCCAAGATTTCTCTTGTAGTAGTGCATACAATTTCCACTTTATAAGCCACTTAAAAGCAAAGAAACTGCGGCAGGGGAAAAAGTGGGAACCCTTTTCGGCAGGATAATTACTCCCTGCCTAGCCGTGTTTCAAATCATTGTATCAAATAAACTGATTGTTTGTAATATCTTGTGAAAACGATTTACCAAAC
>Ga0208975_1001131_pt1 | contig 11702 bp, 13 predicted proteins | sample GreLakmeER78MSRF_FD_187700 | JGI IMG/M metagenome (GOLD analysis project Ga0208975, IMG submission 187700) | Freshwater lentic microbial communities from great Laurentian Lakes, MI, USA - Great Lakes metaG ER78MSRF (SPAdes) | ecosystem: Environmental > Aquatic > Freshwater > Lake | place: Great... | reverse complement strand
TTGACCTCACGGATACGCTCTTCAAGGTTGGATACCAAGTCACGCAGGTATATTCGCCCGGCATGACCGTAATTAGTGTACAGCTTGGGGTAGATTTCGTCGGCTTCTTGTTTGGTTAACAACTTGGTCTCAGGAATCATGTACTCAATCACACGCATTAACTCGCCGTCTGGGGTGGACTTAAGTGATTTCAGTTTGTCAACCACCGATGCATTAGAACTGCACAACAGTATGGTCTGCCACTTAGCAAAGTTAAGACGCTCAGCGTTCCTGCTGGCTTCCATCCGGCCTCGGCCCCGGCCTTGAGATACAGCATAGGCAAAGTCACTGAAGTCGTCTGCGTTCATCTTGGTTATCTCATCGCACCCAAGACCCAAGTTGTTCATAACCCCAAGCCTATGCAACCGCACGTTTAATGTGTCTCGTTGTATCAGCATGGCTTCTTCTGGATGCGAATACACGCTGTGCATTGCCTTGATGGTTGTTGTCTTGCCCGTGCCCGATTCGTTGTTGATCATGTTGATGATGGCACCCTTGAGGTTTAGGTGCTTCATCAGTGGTGCGCCGAACGCAGTAAAAAACCCAAAGGCATGCGGCTCAAACCCCGGCCTGTCATACACATTGATGACGGACTTCCACTCATCCAAGGACCCAGTGGGTATAAACCAGTCTGAGAGTTGGTTGGTGTAACTAGATGGTGGGCTGTAGTGCTCCCCATCTGCCCGTACCTCTGAGTCCCCCACGATAAATGACTGGTTCTTTTCGGTCCAGCCAAACTGAGTTCTCATAATTTCTGCTCCTTGTCTGTATTGCATTTCCTTCACGGATCGCACTATGTACGCCATGATGGAATCCATTTGTTTTTTCATCCCCACAACACCAAACCAAGCCAGCCGCTCTCGCAGTTTGTCGGCGGTAAGTAGGTCAACCACGGACAACGCAAATTCTTTTACGCCATCTCGGGGGGTGTGTAACCGCATCCAAATCATTTCCCCGTCTTGAGGGTCTTTCAGACGCTTGACAACATACAAGTCATGCTCGTACACCAGCACTGCGTCTTCTTCGTCTTCTTCCTCGGCTTTGCGGTACACCCCGCCGTTCTTGCCACGGAAATACGGGAATGGGTATTCGGGTATCTTGTACGTAACAGTCTGTGCGGATGCAGTAACAAACTGCACCTCGTTATCTTCTTCGGTTGCCTCGGCTACTTCAGCGCCAAGCACAATAGGGGAAGTAATCTTGCCTTTGTGGATGCATCCGGTGCACCCTGATGGGTCTATACCTTCAAACTTAGCGCAGGTATACGGGCCTTTGATTCGTTGAACCTTCTCATTGGTTTCTTCTTCGTTGTACTGGGGGTGACTGCGAGATACATCGTGGATTGCAGTGCTAGCGTCTACACAAAATGCTGGGATAGAAAGCGTAGCTCTCCAGCTAGGCTCGTCCATCTTGTCTTGTCCGCCAATCATCTTGGCCAACTGCAAACAGCCAGTGCCCTTTGCATTCTTGTCTACTATGACGCTAAACCGAAACTGCCGGTTACCCATGAGGGCTTTGGTCATCTCGTCCACTTGTGGTGGCAAGTAGTCAGGGGCGGCATCCATCACACCACCCAATGCATTTTTAAATGCGTCGATCTCAATGGGCTGAGATAGGTGCACCAAATTTACATCTAAGGGCGGGTCATTCTTGTGGTTGTACGTCTCTGGCATACGAAGAATCGATGCCACATCTGCCGTGCGGCTAGGGTCAGCCTCCAACCCATGCTCATGGCACACCACTTTAAAACGCTTTGCAACTACCGCCCAGTCTTGACGCGATATGTCCGCAGTCAAAGGCCAGTACACATGAAGCCCCCGACCTGAGTTGACTATCGTTGGCCTTGGTAGTCCCGCACTCGTGCAAAACTCTTTCAACGCTGACAGCCCGTCTGCTTGTGTGGCATACGGTTTACCCGCACCACAATCAATATCCAGCCAGAACGATTTAACTGCTAATACATTGTCCGTCGTCCGAGACTTGTCGGTCTCGTACTTAGCGCATGCAAAATAAACATCGTAATCCTCTGCAAGCAACGCTTGCGTTTCTGTTTCAACTTCCTCAAGGCTCTGCACGAACACTTGTCGTGGGAACCCGGTCTTCCTCAGACCTACTATGCAGTACCAACCTTGTGCGGAAAGCACTGCCGACAACAAATCCACTTTTGTCATAGCCGCCCCTGCACCGCGAAAAAGAAAGCGTCTGAGGGGCGCGGGGCCCCATCAGACGCCGTTAAAGAGCGAAACCAATTTTCGAGAGAACCTCTTCAATTTTTGCGGCGTGAGCTTTGCGAGGAATCCATTCACCTACAAACCATTTGTAGATTGTCATCCTGCTTACCCCAAAGTGCTCAGCCACATCCCGAACAGGATACTCTTTGGAAATGCACATCCGCCCCAGCATTACGCCGGGGCTTTCTGTGCTTGCTTCCTGATTGGCACGTACTAAACGTACTGAATAACCATGGCTAGACATGATCACTCGTCGTCAGTAGTCCACTTGCTCAAAACGTCCGCAAACTCTTTCTTTGGTGCAGGTTCAGCGTTCTTTTTAGCAGTGCGTTTAACGGGCTCGTCTACAGCTTCAGCTTCTACTTTGGGGATAGCTGGGGCTTTAGGCTTAACGCCATCAGTGGTGGCGGGGGTTTGCGTAACCGCAGATTTAGCGGCAGGGCTTTCACCTTTCTCTTTAGCGACTAACCATTGCTCTTTGGTCAAGTACTTGACGGGCTTGAAAGTAAGCTTTGGCGTGTCGCTGTCGCTGTCCATACGCATTTCTGTAACCAGCGTACCGATGCTCTTTCCTTGAGCACCCACATATTTGGCATACTGTTGGAACGGCATCTTGTCCACATCCCCACGACCAAAGATAGACTTGGATGGGAGCGTCAATTGATACACATCGCCGTCAATGTCCTCGGCTAGCAGAACTGCCAAACGTTGTTGGAATCGGCAAGCGCGAGAGTCACCTTGACCAGAACCTTTTATGTTCTGCGAACAGCCTTCACACGAAGTGTGTTGTGGCTCTTCAATGCTGGCATCAGGCTTATCGCCATCGTTAGACCAGCAGTCAGGTTGGCTGGTTTCCCCAGCTACGTACTTATCAGCGTAGAAAGAACGTGCAACCTTTGCACCGCCGTTAACGATGACAATGTTCATCGAACGGTTTTCGTTCTTAGCGATTTCCTCGCCATTGACCATCAGTCGAAACACACCGCCACGAATGGAGATGCGCTTTGTGCCAGTGTTACCTGCCAAAGCTTTGGTCATGTTATCAAGTCCAACTTCTTTTAGGTAGGCCGGGACTTCTTGGTTAAAGAGAGCGATTTCATTGCTCATGGTTTTCTCCTGTGGTTAAAAATTACTTGCGCTTAATGGTGATCTCGTATTCACTGTCCATGTTGAGTCCAGGCGGATGAACTTCGGGATTGTTCTCCAAGAACTCTTTCATGTTTGTTTGGTGAATACGCTTCTCCAAAATCTCCACTGCACCGCTGTCCCGCATGAAGTCATAGAAACTGCCCCAGTCGTTAGTCCAGTAGCGAGTCTTAACCGTGCGGTATGCAATACCGTGTGGAGTTGAAAAACTGGTCACCCCAGTTTCTTTGGAGATTTCTACAAGCTTGTGCTTAAGCAAAGTCATTTGCTCGTCAAGGTCTTGTTCCTGCACTTTGTATTCTTGTTGCAGTTTTTCTTTTGCGTCGCGTATCTTGATGTAAGCGGCGACGATTCTTTCTATGGGCGGTATGTCCATTTTTTCTCCTTCGTTTTCCAGCAATTATAAAAGCTTTTCTTGACTATGTCAAGAGCTAATTTCGTTTTTGTACAAGTCGATTAGTTTTATGTGAGCATCTAATTTGCTTTGAAGCGCGGCGTACAGTTTTGTTTCTACTGGACTGCCTTCGATGTTCACCACAGTTACTGGGTTCTTTTGCCCTTGGCGGTGCACCCTTGCATTGGCTTGCAAATACACCTCACTCGACGTAACAGGAGCGTACCATATGACCACGTTTGCCGCAGTCAGGGTAACCCCGTGCGCCGCCGCTTGAGGCTGAATTAGAAGCACTTGCGGGTTCTCTTCTTCTTGGAAACGCTTGAAAATTTCAGTACGTTTGCCAACACTCACTTCGCCGTTAATCACCTCGCAGTGGATGCCTTGCTTGGTTAAGTACTCGTTCACCAAATGAATGGCATGCGTGTATGGCACAAACACAAGCACCTTGTGGCTAGCCTCTGATATGACTTCTTCGACAACGCTTAGACGTGCAGAGACATCGAACTCAATGACGTTCTTGTTATCGGTGTAAACCGCCCCACACGCAATCTGTAGCAACTTGTTTAGGTTAGCCGCCGCGTTCACTGCCGATACATCCTCGCCTACCGCAGAGAATAAAAAGTCTTTCTTCAGTTGCTTGTAGTATTTGAGTTGCTGAGCGCTCAGTGGTGCAAAGCGTGAGGTGTGTGTCACCTCAGGCAAGTCCAAACATTCTTTCTTGGTGAAGCGGATGGCTGGCTGTAGCATGTCATAGACTACTGTCTCGGCATTGGGCTTAGCAATCCACCGGAACCGGGTCAGTTGATACATCACCATATCCCGATACGCACCATAGAAAGCTGGGGCTCGGCTCGGCACACACATCTTTGCCAACCCGTATGCATCAAGCGGAGATTGTGAAGCGGGAGTTCCAGTCATCATCCACAACCAAGTCGTAGGCTTTACCAAGTTCCGCAATACTTTGAACCGATTGGTCTTTGGATTTTTATAGGCGTTTGCTTCGTCAACAATGATGAGATCAAACCCACCCGCCGCTATCTGCTCTTGCACAATCTCAACACCATCAAAATTTATGATCACAAAATCGGTCTGACTCTGGATCAACTCCCGACGTTTCTTAGGGTCGGTGCTGTATGCTATTGCTACAGAACGATGGAGTGCAAACTTAAATAAGTCTGCTTGCCATGCAGGTTGCATGATTGAAAGGGGGCATATCACAAGAACGCGATTGATTGCCTTTAAATTAAGCAGGTAGTCTGCCGCCCAAATAGCCGCCGCAGTTTTGCCTGTGCCTTGCTCGTTAAAGCAAAACCCGCGCTGATGTAACGTAAAGAACGATGCGGTTTCTTTTTGGTGGCTCATAGGTTTGTACAACCCAGGCCACCCATAGTCACGTTCGATTGGGGACGGCACTCTCTTCATGCCAAGCTTGCACAACGCTTGTGCTTCAGCTAACCCCCAATGCACCGCTACTTCAGTTACGCCTTCATTCTCAGAGAGTTCTGCGCTTTTTTCAATTGCCGCCGTAATACGCCCTGGATTCTTGGTGCGTACCACCAAGGCTTTGTTGTCGATTATTTGCATTACTTTATGGAGTGGTCGCTGTTACGGGCATAGGAACGATTTGCGGATGCAGACTTTACGCGCAGATTGCTACGCACGGATTTACCGCCTTTGCTCAATGCTTGCTTGTGGTCAACATCTTTCCCATCACCCTTATGCACTAAGCCAGCTTTCTCCATGATTGCTCTGGCTTTGTTTCGAGCGGCTCGTTTCTTTTTGACCGCAGGTGTGCCGTCATACTGCTCATACTCTTTCTTGTATGGTCTTGGTTTGTTTACGTAGGGCATTTCATTTTCTCCCATTGTGTTCGCAGTCGGTGACTGCACAAAAATTACGGCACGTAAAGTTCGGCTTTGCGTTCCACACCGAAGTTGTATATGCCGCCTCTAAGCGATCTAACTCAGGCAACCATCGTTGCCATGCATCGTATTGAAAATCTTCAGTGTACGCAGAAGGCACTAAATCTTTAGCGACTAAGAACACCAGCGCCGCCTTGATTGATTTGACCTGCGGGAAATGCTTAAACACTAACAGCGAAAGCAGTTCCAACTGTTTCTTGTCTGCGTACTGACTGCTCTTACCTGTCTTCCAGTCAACGATTCGGGCTTTGTCTTTGTTAACAATAAGCAAGTCGGCAATGCCACGGAACCAAACATTCTCATCACGGAACCCACATGGCTCCATATTTTTGGTCAGCCCCATCTCGTACTCACACAGCTTCTCCCCTTCAATAGAAACAAAGGGGTCAATACGTTGCTGTACAAATGCATACTTCTCAGGAATCGGTGTGCCATCTCTCACGTAGTCCTCTGCCGCTTTGTGCACAGCGGAGCCATAAAGCAGGTAGTCGCGAGGGGGCTCAACAATGTCTTTGGCAACCCGCAACCGATAGTACTTTTTAGGGCACTGCTGGAAAAGCGAAATGCTGGAATATGACCATGTGTAGTTCATTGATTGACTTCTTTTTGGTAGCGGATAGACTGAAGCATAAGGCGCGTGTCTGCCAGTGCTTTCAGCGTTTGCTCAATAGCCGCATCGTAGTCACGACACAGCATAGAGTCATGTGCGTCCTTCAACGACTTCTCTGCCATCATGCAGGGATAGGCGTAATCAACCAATGAATCTTGTTGTTGTTCCATAGCTTGTTCCATACTTCACTTCACAATCAAGCGGCAGGGTTTGCGCCCATTTCGGCCTCCACCGCATGCAGTCTTGCACGTACTTAGCGGCGGCTTCCCACTCTTCTTCTTTAACGATACATGCAACGGCATCGTGAACCGTCAGCACCACTTGGTATCGCTGAGAAATCTTGAGCATCTGCTCACCAATCACACATCTAGCTATTGCTTGGCAGATGTTCTCTACGACTTTACCACCGTAGATTCGCACAATCCCCTTGCGCGTGGTGTAAATATACTGCGCCCGTCCCCGCTCGTCAATTTCATCAGGGCGTAAGTTCATGTACTTCAAGGGTAACCCGCTGGGCAGATCAAACCCCACCCCAGGCAACACGTACACCGCTTGAGGCTGGCACCCAAAAGGTGTAGTCTTTAGCTTCTCATCTGCTAAAGCATCCAGACACCGATGCGCTTGTTCCCAAAGCTGTGGGATGAAAGAGAAAGAACCTCGGTACGTGTTTAGGATATGTTTGCAAGTTGCCTCGTCTAGGTCGCGCTTGAAGTTGCGCAACTGCGTTTGGAACTTAGACCACCCCATGCCGTACCCGGCCCCAAGAATGGTTGTCTTGCCCACAAACCGTTCGTCTTCAGTGATGGATTCAACTGACTTGCCGTAGATGCGGGACGCCATTATCTTGTACACATCCTCACCACTTGCAAAGGCTTTAACAAGATCATTCTGCCCCGACAGCCACGCCAAAACCCGTGCTTCAATCTGAGATGAGTCGGCATCAATTAACACATACCCAGGAGGCGCAGTGATCGCTGACTTCAGTGTAGATTTTCTAGGCAGGTTTTGAAGGTTCAGTTTGTCGTCTCCACCCCAACGCCCAGTGTGCGCGGCATAGTAGCGTAGGGGGACTGGCAAATCACCGCGCTTGGCAATGTCGATGAACCGCTGGGTGCGAGTCTCCCCTAACGTGCTCTTGGTGCCAAGCCTAGCCGCAACCATAGCTTGCACCCATGGGTCTTCATGATCGGCGAGGGCTTTAAACCCATCATCTGTTTTTGCAAATGCGTAGGTCTCCTTGCCTGTAGTTGGGCTAACTTTCATTGGGGGCACAACGCCACGCTGAAGCAGGGCTTCTGCAAACTTGGGGTTTGACAGCAACACCTCTCGGTTTGCGCTTGCTTCGGCAATGAGTGCTTCCTTGTGCTCCACAACCTCAATCAGATGCTGTTCTAGCAACGGCAGGTTTAGCTGTAGAGTCGGCTTAGTGAACATGCGCAGGGTCAAGTCGATGAGCCTCAACTCCTGCTTCTTAAAATGGCTTTGGAGTATATGAAATAGATCGTAGGTCAACTGCACATCATTCGTACAGTACGCCCCATACCTATCCAGTTCGTCAGGCGCAAAGTCTTTACGCCGTTTGCCCAACGCCGCGATAACTTCAGTCCCTTTGACCCCAAGGCTATAACGCTCGGCTAACTTTGCAAGGCTGTTGCCAACCTCGACGCCGTCTACCGCTCGTGCCATCGACAACGTATCCAACAGTACCAGTGGATGAATGCCAAACCGCCATGCAAGTATTGCCCCATCAAACAGCATGTTATGGGCTAAGACGAAACTCTGTGACCAGTCAAATTGATCCAGCCATTCCTTCGTCTTAGCCATTGTCCCGCTAAACCACACTGCGTCTTCGGCACCAACCTTTACGCTGATACCGATTGCTTCAAACCTATCGTCGCGGATGTACTCTTCTGTGGTTAGTTTTGACAGCGAGTAATCTTTGTCGTAGTAGGTTTCAAAGTCCAGTGTGATTAGTTGCATTGTTCGATCTCACGGTTGATGTACCAACGGGCTTTCTCCAAGTCTTCTTTGCGGTTGCCTTTGTGGTCGGCGCGGGTGATGTATTTCACTGCGTTACCCAAGCTGTAGTTCAGCTTCTTGGCCTCAATGAAGTCAATGGTCTCAATCCCGCCTACCTTGTAGTGGACAGGGTGATTCACTGGGTCAGCCTTTTCGTCTCTTACCCACCTATACTCCCACCCCCCATCTTTTTCCTTACGCGTCAAAGTCAAACCGCCGAAGCTGTCGCCTACTTGAGGTATTGTGCTAGATGGGTCGGCAATGGGTGGGGCATTCATCATCTCCTCGTCTGTTGGACCACCTTGCTCCCGAATCAAATCAGTAATAGACTTGTCGCTGGTAAAAGCAGAGAGTAACTTCATCCTTGTCGTGTTGGATGCATGTGGCTCTTCCCGGACATGCCCAATACCTCGCTTTGCCATGTACGCAATCTGGTATGAAGTTTTAAACTTCTTTGCCGCATCTTTGACTGTGGCATCGGGGTTGCCGTTGTAGTACTGACGCATCAGGGATGCGCGGGATACTTTCTTTGCCTTCTTAGCTGTTGCCATTATTAACTCCTGTTATGCCGCAAGTTGCGCGGCGGGTTTAGTTTTGCTACGGCGTGTTACTGCCGTTTCCATCTTCTCAAGTAACTCTGCTAGATCAGAATCCAGCAAGTGCAACTTGGACTTCCATCGGGTGATGGTAAGTTCTATGTCGTGTATCAGTTCTAGCCTCATGGAGTCATCACTTAACACTGTGGTGGTCAGCCTGTAGCCGCCGCCATTCTCTCTGTCAGATGACAGGCTCACAAATGCGCGTATGTGAGATGGTGCGCTATCAACCAATGTAATTCGGCACCTTTGGATTAGGGTTCGCGCTTGGTCTTTGCGGAATTGTTTTGCCGCTTCAGTGTCGTCCCATTCAAAGTGCTTGTGTAGTACACAGCTTTCATCCTTTGCCGCTTCAATTACATCGTCAACCTTCAGCACACCATTGTTTTGTTGCGCCATCCTCTCCAAAAACTTCTTCTCGTCTTTCATACTTTCTCCTTGTTAAAAATGCCTGCCATGCTTGACCATTCCTCGCTCCACCACGCTCGGCCCAAACGCTCCGTGCCTGCCTTGCTACGTCCAACCGGAACTTACCCGGCCTCACCAGACCTTGCCAGTACGATCCTGGCCTGCCTTATCAAACTCCACCACACCTCACCGCGCCTTGCCACGCCTGCCTTACCAATATGTACCTCGCTCGACCCCACCTGTACATTCCGTGCCTTACCGCGCCTCGACGCGCCTGCCTTGCCCGACCCCACCGCGCCTGACCGTGCCTTGCCGGGCCCCGACGTACCTGCCGTGCCTTACCCGAACCAACCTGACTTGGCCTTTCCGTGCCCGTCCTTACCTGCCTCAACGCACGTTGCCTTACCCAGCCGTTCCTCGCCGTGCCTGCCAAAATTTGCTGGGCCGAACCGCACCGTGCCAAACCGAAACGCGCCTAACCCAGCCTGCCTTGTTTAAGAAATAGAAAATTTCTTACGGATTTCTGCTTCGCGGTCAGTCTGCACTACTTGGAACAAGCCAAACCCACAACCAGCACTAGACTTGCTGTCGGGTCGCCCTGCTCCAATACCAACTTGCAAGCCGCATCGGCTCACAAGGTTCAACACATCTACAGTTTTGAACTGATCCATGTCGTAACGAATACGTAGTTTGCAAGCCCACTCCCGATACATCGGGCGAGACCGAATGTCAATAACGCCAGTGGCGTTCCGAGTGTGCGCCGTGTAGGTCTTGCTCTCACCATACACACGTACCAAAGGGATGCCGTCTTGCTCGTCGTACCCATCAGCTTCGATGAAGGTAGACAACTTGGCAAGGGTCATCTTGAACCCAACCAATCGGCATGCAGAAATCATGGCGCAACGAAACGCGGCGGCATTCATTCCTTCCCACCCTTCGTTACTGCGATACCTAGCGGCTTCGGCTTCCTTATCGTAGTCCCTTGCGTCCCGAACCTTTCTGTTTCCAGCGGACTTGCCTTCAGCCATTTTTGCCATGAGTTCGGCTTTTTTGCTGAACCGCTCAATCACCAGCGGTGCAATGCCCTCTACATAGAAATCCGTTGTCGCAAACTTTGGCGGCGAAATAACGCAGTTTTCTTGTGTGCTCAACGTGTTGTCGATTGCTTCTCGTTTCATCATGTTCTCCTAAGTTACAAAATTTAAACCCTCACTTCGTTTATTGAGTTCCCTCAATTTTTACAGGCAAGCTAATGGGGTTCTCAGCTTCCCTGCGTTTTTCTATGCTTTGGGCTAAGAATTTTCTAAGCCATGTGGCTCCTCCTAAAAGGTGAAACTCCTTACGCAAAGATGGAGTTAGCCGCACTGCAACAACGCACTGCACACTTGTTATTTCTGATTTTGGTCTTGGCATGTGTTCTTCTCCTTGAGCTTGGCTTCGGTTAAATCAAAGATGCTACCCTCTGATCTCAAAATCGCATCTCGGTCATCTTCCGTAAGCCCTACCCACTCACGTTTTGGTTTAATAAGTTCTTCTTTTGCAAAAGTCATGGCTTGCCCCAACTTCTTGACAAGTACCTCCTCGATCAATGGCACTATGACTTCTTGCAGATAGTCACGCAACACATCTTCTTGTTTTGGTGTCATGTGTTTTTTTCCTTTAGTTTGGCTTGCACTGCTAACGCAAATTCTTCATCTCCGCTATAGGCTAAGTGACAAAGGTAATCAAGGTCTTTATCCGTCAGCCCTACCCATGTGCGCTGTGGTGGGTGGGTGTAGAGAGGGATTGGAAAGCATTTATGGTCATTGTTGTCACTGACATTGCCATCAGCATCCGTCCACGCTAAAGGCTCTTGCTCTGACTGTTCCTTGCACCTGTCGCAGTCGTGGTTTACACAACCAATCAAAGGCTCCGTGCGCTGTGCTGGCTGTGCGGGTAGGGTGGCTTCCAAAACTTCGTGCCTACGCACTCTAAATTGCGCTTGCAAGTCAGGGTCGCTTGACACAACAAAATCTTCCGATGGCCTAGACTCGTAATTTGCTACACGGGTTTGCATCTCATGCACTAACCCACAATCACAACATTTCATCAAGTAACTGTCGGGCTTTGGGCATATCCAGTCAGTCCACCCACCCTCGTTTTCCTCGTCATGCAAGATGAACTCTTGATCTGCCAAAGCCGCTTTCACATCACTCATGGGGTCTGCCAATCGTTCTTTGAGTGCGGCGATGGCTTCATTTATGTGGCGGTTTTGTGTGTAATGTATTTTCACAATGTCCAATGCAAAAAGCGCCAGCTTCATTGCTTCTATGCTCATAACTTGATGAACTCCAT
>Ga0208975_1001130_pt1 | contig 11717 bp, 16 predicted proteins | sample GreLakmeER78MSRF_FD_187700 | JGI IMG/M metagenome (GOLD analysis project Ga0208975, IMG submission 187700) | Freshwater lentic microbial communities from great Laurentian Lakes, MI, USA - Great Lakes metaG ER78MSRF (SPAdes) | ecosystem: Environmental > Aquatic > Freshwater > Lake | place: Great... | reverse complement strand
ACCCCGCTCAACAAAAAGAGTCGTCTAGACGAAAGCACAGGTCCGACATTATCCGTCTAGGAATTGACTTTGATGCAGTCATGGAAGACGAAGTAACCGCTGTAGGCAACCTTGCAATCCGTTCTTGGCAAACATGGGAAGCCAAAACATTTTTGGGCTATGACCCTCCCAAAGAGGCAGATGAAGAGGAGTTTGTAAACGACGAAGAGGGGGAGATAGCAACTATACCCCCCGAAACCCATAGTGGGGTTTTACCGTCTCCGAGGGGGTCAAGTCTTACTAGCGGGCACCTTGAAAAGCGGCACGAGAGTGATCGAATGTTGCTACCTGTTATGGGTATTGAGCATATTGTTTCAATGGGTACACAAATGCCTAATGAGCAGGGGGAACACATTGAAATCAACCCTGAAACAACCCCTGTAATCAGGTATCAATCAAACCCCTTACGCCAATGTGATAGTTGCTATCTAGCGGCCCGTTGTCCTGCATTTAAGGAACATTCTGATTGTGGGTTTAAACTTCCCGTAGAGATACGCACAAAAGACCAACTTAGTGGAGTTCTTCAGGCCATGTTAGAGATGCAAGCAAGCCGAGTTTTGTTTGCCAGGTTTGCCGAAGAACTTGAGGGCCAAGGCCTTGACCCTGCCCTATCTTCCGAAATGGATCGCCTGTTTTCTCTTATTGACAAGTTCAAGAATATTTCTGACAGCCGTGACATGATGCGTATTGAGGTAGAAGCACGAGGTAGTGCTGGAGTTCTATCTCGGTTGTTTGGTCAAAGGGCTGGAGAGGTTTCTCGTCAACTTCCAGGCGGTGGACTTAACCCAAGTAAAACGGACCAGTTTATTTCAGATGTCATCAATTTTGATGAATAGTGTGTAGCCTGTACTTAATACCCCTACTAAAAGGATTACCAACATGACCCCAAATGACCCATACGAAGTTGCCCCACGTTTAATTGCTATGGCAAAAGACGTAATGGCTGACATTACTTCAATTACTATCAACGAGTTAGCAAACACCCTAATTGAAGCTGCTGACACCATTATGAATTTTGCTGATGCCTATAACAGTGTCCGTCCTCAAATTTCAGTAAATGTAAATGGCAGTGAAGTAGTTATTCCTGAAGAGATTGCCTCACGCATCATTGATCAACTTGCTCGGGATTGGGTTATTAGTGTTCTCACAAAGGATATTGAACTTGGATATTGATGCTTCAAAGCAAGCCATGATTAACGCCCTCTCTCAACGTGTTGGTGAACTTGAAGAGGTACTACAAAGTCTGTTACCTCCAGCAATGGCTTATTATTCTGAAGAACTATTTGCGGCTGGCTGGCTAACTGGCTTAGATAAGGAGTTGCCTAAGCATGTATCAGCTATTGACAAGGCAGCTACCCTTCTTGGTATGATACCTACATCATGGAATCATCAACAGCACACAATTTGGAACACCATTTGGAAAAAGTACCCCAGTACGTCTACGAAAACCGACGAAGAGTAGTAGCCGCTGTATTCCTAGCGGTTATTGCTACATTTTCTAATGCTTTTTCAAAGAACGGAACTGGGTGGCCTTTGATGCCTACTTTTGGGTTCTTTTTAATTATGACTGTTGGTCCACTTGCTATTGGAAAGTTATTAAACATTATGGGTGAACGTAATGTTTAAATATGGTAGTGAATGACCTGGAGAGACCAAGCTCTTTGTAAGCGTAAAAATTTAGATTTATGGTATCCACCAATGGATAGCACAAGTCCTAATGATTATTACGCATTAGGTAAACTCGCATGTCACCGATGTCCTGTGTGGAAAGAATGCTTACAATCAGCTTCTTCCGAGACATGGGGCTTATGGGGTGGAGTAACTCCACAAGAACGTAAAGGCACAGTGCGACCTGCGCATGGAACTGTTGAATTGTTTAGGCTTGGTTGTCAATGCACACCTTGTTGCGAAGCAGATGAACGTGTTGCAACAAACATCAATCTTGATTTACTACCTGGGTTTCACGAAACATTTGATCCAAAGTCCCTGCTCTACGCACTAATTGATCCTTGATGTAGGTAGTTATCGTCATCAGATGGTAACATATACCTACGGCCCTACCCCCAAAGTAGGGCTTTTCCATATCCCCTATCAAGGAGAAGACTATTGCGTAAACTTACCCTAACGAGTGCAGCCATTGTGGGCGCTCTACTACTCACAAACTGCAACGGAACAGTAAGCACACAAGAAGTTCCAATAACAAAAACAGCAATCATCCCAACAACCACTATTCCAGTAACAACAACTACAACAACCACCACAATTCCCCCAACAACCACCACGACTACATTAGTTCCACTAGGTTCCAAATGCGAGGAACTTGCCCCCATTGCCTTACAGGCTGGCTGGCCCCAAGAACTACTCCCTGAAATACTCACAATCGCCCATAGGGAATCCCGTTGTCAAAACATCATTGAGGGACACCCCAAGTGGAATGGTCATGACCGAGGACCGCTTCAACTTAATCAGGTGTGGCTTGACGAGATTGAAGCAAAGTACGGTACTTGGGAAGTAGTTAATGACCCGCACTACAACTTTGCTTGGGCATGGGAAATGTATATTTGGTTTGAGGCTAATCGTGGCTGTGGATTTGACCCGTGGTACAAAACATACTCGTGCAAGTAATTGACCTATCTAACCGTTACCATGTAGTATGTAAACAATAAGGAGCAATCATGGATATTAATAATATTGGAGGGACAGCCGAAGTAGCAGAACTACTAGGTTGTCCAAAGCAACAAATTTATGCTCTTCGGAAACGCCCAAACTTTCCACGACCCATCAAAACACTTGCCGCAACACCACTGTGGGACTTAGATCAAATTCGTAGTTTTGCTATCACATGGGTTCGGCGCAAAGAACAAGCATAAGAAGTGGAAAAGACGTACTTTCCAACAGGGGCATATAAATGCCCTAAATGCAACGATGGGATTGAGGTGTTTGTACCACTACTACAAGCACCTACCCATCGTTGTGGAATAGGCAAGAAGTTAACTGTAATGGAGCACCAAGGGAGCAGTCATGTTACGAGTCGGAATAGCATCAGGGGACTGGATTAGTCCAACAAGAACAGAGGATAAAATCCAACGCTGGGGTGGCTCGGGTTGGGCGCGTATAGGTCAGTACGTGGAGAAACTTCCATATGAAGTTCACATTGGTACGCTCACTTGGAACAGGACTCATTTATCAATTTTTGATCCTTATGGTGAAATGCAAGATGTAGATGTAATCATTATGCAACGGTTAATGCATAAGGGTATTGCTAAGCACATCAAAGCTTCACAAGCAGCTGGCATTAAAATAATCAATGATATTGATGACTGGTATTGGGGTGTTTCACCATCCAATATGGCGTTTAAACATAACCATCCAAAAAACAATCCTAATGAAAACATTAACCATTACAAAACAACACTGGCGGCTTCTGATTTAATCTTATGTAGCACCCCGTACTTACGTGAGCGCATCTCAGAGTTTGTTAACAACCCTATTGAGATAACTCCCAACACCGTAAACACCTCTATGTACTCCCAACACATTGACAGCGGAAGTACTACTCCAGTTGTTGGTTGGGTTGGTAGCACCGGCCACAGAAGCAATGACATTGAAACACTCAAGGGCATCATTGACCCTATGGTAAAGAACGAGTTAATTAGGCTGTACCACGGTGGTCATATTGATGGTTACCCAACCTTTGCTTCTTTACTAGGCATCCCAGCACATGACGTAATGACAGCACCAATAGCAACTACAGAAACATACCCATCGTTGATGATTATGGATATTGGTATTATCCCATTACGTGATATCCCCTTTAACCGATGCAAGTCAGACATTAAAGGTTTGGAATACGCAGCGTCAGGCATTCCGTTTATTGCACAGAACCTTGATGCTTATTGCAACTTACACTCATCACTAGGCATAGGACGCATTGCAAAACGACCTGATAACTGGTTACGACACTTAGAAGAGCTTAGAACTAACCCAAAGTTACGCGCAGAAGAAGGCGCTTACAATCGAGAAGCTGTTGCTGTGCGTGACACAAAATATGGTGTTAAAAGAATTGTTGAAATACTTGACTCCCTGTAAACTCTAGTCATGGAACAAGATACTGCAACCCCTTTGTTTGTTGAACTACCAATGCTCAAAGAATGGGGTGACGGCAGGTGGCGTACAAAAGCGGCCTGTGCTAATAGTGACACTGAAAAGTTCTTTCCTAACAGAGATGGTGTTGACGCCGCCATGATTGTTGCTCAGGCACAGTTATGTTGTGCAATGTGCACAGTGCGTAAAGAATGCTTAGAGTTTGCGCTAACCAACAAACTTAAGTACGGTATTTGGGGTGGGATAACCCCTCGGAATCGCCGTGGCTTAGAGTTAGAGCATGCTGAAGAAGCATCAAAGCTGACAGCAACCAGCCTTATTAAAACATTGCGTAAATTGAAAGACGCAACCCCTTTGAAAACTTCAGCAAAGATGATGAACTTGGATTTAGATGAGTTTCGCACTCTTCTATCTCAAAACAAATAACTACATTTCTTTGCGTAAGGTATCAGGGTCATATCCGATGTCTTCAAGGAACCCACGCAATCTATTTATCTCTGCTTTTAACGCATGGTAAAGATGCTGGCGTTCAATGTTCTCAATGAGCGACACCTTCTCTAAGTGCTCAGGGTTACAGCACAAAGTGTTACGGCACAAGTGATCGAGGGTTTCAACCTTGGTTAAACCAACGTGTTTATGTTGTTCAAACGACCAACGGTGTGCTTGATACGCCTTGTTACCAATGTACATACGACCATAACCCTTATCAACTGGCCCTGTCCATGTCCAACATCCATTAGTGTCCTTACGGATGTTTTTCCAAAACTTATCTTCAGGTAGTTTAGATTCATCAATGATGTGCAGAATGCCATCACGTTGCATTTGTTTGTAATGCGCTGAGCATAAGCCCTTAGCCACGGTGGGCTTATTACAAACGGGACCACGACACATACTCATATAGACCTCCTTGGACAACGCCACGATTGCGTTGTACCGCAGTCTAGTCCAGGTTCACCCCCCTACCCCCAAGAGGAGTCAGTACGGAAGCATAGGGTGTACTGCAAGGGAGTAGAGGGGAGGAAAGATCCCGACAAGAAAGGGTAGATGTCAGGCCCTGGCTTCTTTCCTTACGTCCTTTGTTTGTAGCTTTCCGTCTTTCTACGGCGGTCAACTGGGTGGCCTAGTTTTGCTAGATGCTTAATTCTTTGATAAATGGTTTGGTGGCTACGCTCAAGCATGTTAGCAATGTTAACTGCACGCTCCCCGTTATTCCAGCTCGCAATGAGTTTCTCATCTTCTTCCCTCGTCCAATGGCGTGATTGACGCTTTTGACTTCCGTAGATTGTAAACATAAATCGCTCAGGATCTACGTCATACGCATTGGCTACAAGAGTTAAACCAATCTTTGGATCAAGGTGTCCGTCAATCATCAACTTAAGGATTACCTTGAGATCAAGGGTTGCTACCGTGTCATATTCGCATTCCATGGTTTCCTCTTTCACTTAACTCGTAGTTGCGAGTATGGGGTCTTGTTTGTTACCTGCTCAACAACCTCAGGCTTGATCTTGCCAAGGGTTACTGCGGAGTCAAACAAACTGGTCTTGACAGCAGGCTCTGTAACTTGCTTGAATACTGCCGAGGACACCAAGTCCTTAAGAGCGTCAGCATTGAATGATCGCCGTTCAGCGACTACTAGAGAAACAATCTTGCCGTCAACCTCAACCTTGCTTTGATTGGTTTCAACCATCTCTGACTTGATGCTTTCTTCAAGGGACTTAAGTGTCTCCTGAGCAGCCTCAATTGAGGATTTTACGGATAGGTAGTTTCTTACTGTGTTTTCTAATGTGGTTTCCATGTCGGTTACCATACCTTTCTATTTGTGTTGTTACAACTTGTATTACTTAAAGAATCCAACTAAAGCGTGTGTTACTAGTTTTGGTAGTTCCATTACATTATCTAACACAACGTAATGGTCAGCACCCTTATCTTGAATTGTTTCTAGAATATTCCACCCAATGCCTGCAATGACAAAGTATCGCCCTGGTGAACACCATGGCCGAACATCTTGCACATCACACCACTCACCATCGGTAAGGATTACTACTAAGTGTGAATCCTTATCGTATCTTTGGTTGTTCATAGCGTTAAGGGCCGTGTAAGGAGAAGTACCGCCGGTTGCGGAGGCCTTGATGAAGTCAGCCTCTTTGTTGGCTGGTGACATCATACGCACATCATCATTAAAGGTTGTTACGGTACATGGGATGTCTAAGTACTCACATGCTTTTCTAATACCCATAGCAGCAACAGATAAGGATTCCATTAGCCCACCCATTGATCCCGATGAATCAAGCAGTACAGACACCGCTAGGTTATGTCCGTTAGCACCAATACCATCAAGCCCTGACCAGTAATCGGTATCACCAATATCTTTAGTCATGAATGTTGTTGGGTCAAGCACCCCTTCTTCTAATCTGAATTGCCATGCAGGATCAATCTGTACCACCAACTGCTCAAGGGTATTTATCATTCCATTGCAAACTTGCTTTGTGTCTGCTATTTCAGATGGGCTCATGGTGTTAAGACTTTCGTCAGGTAGTACTTCTTCAGAAAGAATTTCATTGATATTTGACATGAACTCGTGAACCTCATCAGTGGGCACACTGTCTATGTTGTTCTTAACTTCTTCATCAGCAAGTTCTTTCAATGATTTATTAGAAGACGGAGCACTGCGGCTCTTACTATCAGATGCCCCGTCCTTACTGTTGTCACTAGGCTCATGTGTTTCTGATGACTCTTGAGCACTATCACCAGAGTCAGTTATTACATTGATTTTTGCCTTACCACTGTCACCATCACTACTAGGTTTTTCTAATTCGTAATCACCAGGAGATGGGATATCAGATGGTTTTATAGAAGTTCCTTCGTAGGTTGACCAGTTGTCGTGGTAATCCGTAGAAGAACCACCCACACCCCAAAGCTTAAGGTATTGACAAAATTCAATGACACACTCAAACATCTCACGATAATCAGTTGATCTGCGGTAACGCATAACACACTCATTGATACGCTCAATCAAGTATGCGTATTTATGTTTTTCTGCCTCGGTCCTAATCATTAGGCGAACATTCTTAGGTAGGTATGTTCTGCCAACGATGTAAGGCCAATTAGCACCAACGTTGTCGTAGTTAAGCACCACCTTTAACACCAAGGTAGTAAAGTACTTAGCCATTACTGGAGAGGTAGCGCACATGGCAGTTTCCATACGTTGATCTTCAAGGATGTTCCAAGCCCTGTGTAAATCTACAACGTCAATACTTCTGCCAACTTCTTCGCCAAACTCTTCCATTGTCAATACTGATTTCTCTTTGACTTTGTTCACCTTTAGGACAAGACCAGCGTATGGGATTGTCCACAAGTTGTGACCACCTTCGTGGTACATGACACCCTTAACTAAATGTATTAGTTCAGCAACAGCATTTTCATCATGTTCTTTATACACCGTTGGGTTGACATGTACAGTCATTGATTTGAAATCTGTATGACCACTAGCAGGTGGATGATGCATTCCCCGCGTCGTGGTAACCCTTACTGGAATGTTAATTCCTAAGCTTTGTAACACCGTCTTAGACAGGTTACTTACACCAACTGCTAATGCAGAACCTTTGCGGCGGTCTTCCATGTCCTTGCTATGACCAGGCATGCTAGACATTTTTGATTGATTAAGAATGTAACTCGCCATTTTTGTTGCATTGCTTTTTGAACTCTCAGTGTCTCGCTTAAGTTTTCCACGCAAACGTGAACGAGCATTGGCTAATTCTTTCTTAGAAAGAGTTGTATAAAAATGCTCAATCTCTTCGTTGTCTTCATCACTATCAAATACATCGTAATCCATAAGGTTCTCCTAACCGTTAGTTACTTTGACTCAGAAACTTCAGTGTTTAACATCAACCTGATACTTCTATCTTCAATCAATGTCTCAACAATGACTCGCTCACTCTTGTTGGTAAAGCGCCCACAGAACGCCCACAGTGAAAACTCCACACCCAACATTGCAACATCACGCTCTAGTCGCTGTAAGGCGCTAGTACCGATTGGCGTAGTGATTGCACGTGTATCTCTAGCAGTACGCAATGCCTTACCCATCAACCTAATTGCTGGAGACTTAACAAGCTTTGACTCAACATCCTCGTCGTAGTCCCAAGGTAACCAAGTGAATCGAGCGGCAAAGGCCTCGTTAGTCTTAGACATACCAGCATAACCAGGGTTATAAGTGGCTAAGACCCATAAGTCCTTACTGGCTGTAACTACTTCGGGCATCTTGCCACCATGGCCGTCGTCAACCGGCTTACGAATATTGACAAATTGATGTCGGTCGTCTAACAGTGGGTGTAACCCAGCCGTTACGTTACCAGGCATAGCGTTAACCTCATCTAAGTAGAGGATGCCACCTAGTCTGGCTGCCAGAGCTACAACGCCCTCCATCCATACCAAACTACCGTTCTCATCAGGACGGTACTGACCAAACATATCGTGGTCGGTAATGGCATTGGTGCCAGAGAGAGTTAGCACAGGCAGAGGCTTCTTAAGCCCCATCTTCTCACTAACCTTATACGCCATAACATCAACAAGCATTGTCTTACCTGATGCTGTGTCACCAACAAGGCCAACAGACGTTGCATAACCCTCGGGCCTGTCACCCCAATAAGACAGCAAGGCATCAATATCGGTTACGCCACCTGGCAACTTGCGTGATACATACTTACTCAATAAGCCAGGACGATTAGGTCGGAACCTATCAAGTGCTGGGTCATCCAAAGATTCAATCTGAGTCTTGGACACGACCACGGTTGACGTGGGCACTGGGGCAATCGGCATTACCGCAAGCTTACGTATTGCTCCTGCGATATCTAATTGCTTAGGGATAATTAGTGTCTCGCCAATGCCCGAGATATCAATACGCATCTTGCGCTGATCCTTGTGGCCATCAGGAAATACTGTCGGGTCAATTACCTTACCCGTCATACCCTTATAGGGTCCTGAAGTGACGATAACTTCCATGCCCTCAAAGAGGGCTCTTGCTGAAACCATGGTGGTTCTCCTTGGTGTTGTTTGTTTTTTATGTTATAGGTATAAGAACACATAAAGTGTTTTTTTATTAGTGACTTAAGTCACAACGGTTTAACGTTGATCCCTAAACCATAAACTAACTCCTCCAAAATATCAATGGAAGAGTTAACGGTGTCGTCGTCGTAGTCAAACCGAACCGACTCAAGAAGATTGACTAATGCTGTCACTTCTTCGTCGGTGAATATGACCACGGTGATGTCGCCACCAGCACGTGATGATTTGATAATTGGCATGATGCCTCCTAACTGTTAGCGGTAACTGTCGATGATGCCATCTTGTACCTCTTCTAATAAAAACTCACCCTTGCCATCAATGATCTCTCCTGATGAAAAGGCCTTGTTCTCTAATATGGCCCATAGTCGTTCGTCAATCGTCCATGAGCCATTAATACTTGCTACACATATCTCTACATCTACATCGTTAGTCTGACCTATCCGATGTAACCGATCCTCTGCTTGCATAAGCGCCGCAGGTGACCAAGGTAACTGTGCAACAAGAACATGATGGTTAATACCATCTCCGTGGAGCGTAAGGCCAACTCCAACTGACATTATTTGTCCGACCAAGACCCTTGCCTTACCGCTTGTAAAAGCTTTAACGGCATCTTTCTTTTCTTCGTCATCCATAAGCCCGTTGAATGCAACAACTCCATACTTCTCTAACCCTATGCGTAACTTATCCATAAGGTCATGATGCTCGGCAACGATAAAGACACCGTGGCCCTTAGGCAACGTGTCATTAAGTAATTCCTTAGTACGGTCAATGATTCCCTTAGCCTTACATACACCTGCAAGCTTTCGCATGGTTGTTAGTTTGACCAAGGCTTCATTACGTGCCGCCGCACGCCAGTCCTTACCCTCACCTGCTAAGTAAGCGACAAGGCTTTCTTCTGCTAGTAGGTAATCTTTGACAGCCTTACCTTGCCCCTCAATATGAATAGAAGTACGCCCCTTACTAGGGAGATCAAGAACCTCAAACCGACGCTTGCGCATCATGAAGTTCTCGATCATCGCGGCGTTTAATCCCAATGAATCATTATTGGCACGCTTACCAAACTTATTAAGTTTGCCATTGTCATCCCTCAACACAGGACAGTAATAGGTATAGAACTTACCCTTACCACCAATTGCGGCCCATGCGTCATCACCAAGGATGTCTAACTGAGAACCCATCTCTTGGTTACGCCCATTAGGCGTAGGTGTACCTGACATAAGGACACGGTAGTTAGTGATGGTGGATGCCAAACGTATGACAGCCCTGGTTCTGCTTGAAGATGGTGTCTTCTCACGGTGGGCCTCATCAACAACTAGTGTCTTGATCTTACCTATTAGAGTAAAAGGATCTTCAGTAGGCAATTGTGTCCAAGCATCAACGGTGGCATCACCAATGATGTACACATCAGCAGGCTTAAGCTTGTGGGTCTTCATTCCTTTGAGAACTTCTACAGTAAGGAACGGAGCAAACTTCTTGATCTCTTCTTGCCAAGTATGTCTAAGTGATGGAGGGACTATTACTAACGCTGGGGATTCCCCAACAGTCTTAGCAGCAGCAATTACTGAGATGGCAGTTGCTGTCTTACCTAACCCCATATCAAGGGCAAGGTAAGCACTACCCTTTTCTAATACAAACCTAACTGCTTCCTCTTGGTGAGGTAACAACCCAATTGATAACGGTGGAAGATGGGTTATTGATGGCAACACCTTTGCAGGGACGCCGAACAACATCTCGTCTAATTCCATGGTGGTTCTCCTTGTAGTGGTGGTTCATAACAACTTATCGCCAATCGTTCCAATCGTCGGACTCTAAGTCAACTTCGGTTGACCAATTTTGTTTTGCTCGCCATTGCATATACATGGTGGACACAACAAGATTTCCCAGGGCTACTAGAAACATGACTAATGCCATAACCCTAATCAAATTGTTACTGCCACTAACCGTTAGGCTACCAAAGAGATACAGCGTTACTAGCTGGTAGATGTACCTCATCATTGCGTATTTTTTAGGTGTTAATTGGATGCTTTGCACTTTTCTTCTACTTCTTTCTTGCACTCGTCTAGCATGTTATTTATATGCTCTTCAAGCAGGCTGTAATACAACTCAGGATCATCTTCGTTATATGTAATTTCGTTGTCATCTGGCCATTTCCCATTTGACTCATGGACTACTTTTCCGTTACTAATACCCACAGCACCAGCAAAACCCATGCCACCTTCTCTAAAGGTCATAACAAAGGTAAGCATTGGATACTTCTTAGATATGTTGATGATTCCCTCAACAGGAGGTGACCACGCTGTTTCAAAGTAAAAGTGGAGGGTGTTGTCGCCTTCTTCAGTCATGTGGGTTGAAGAGTCACCCCACTTGGTGCCCCATTCAGCAAGAGCCCAGTCATACCATGACTCGTAACCAGTTTTTGCCTTGTTACGGAATCGTTGCATCATTTTCTCTTCTATGTCATCAGAGTTATTGGTGTACACCTCAACATTGTTTTCAACCAATTGTTTAGGCGT
>Ga0208975_1001128_pt1 | contig 11722 bp, 8 predicted proteins | sample GreLakmeER78MSRF_FD_187700 | JGI IMG/M metagenome (GOLD analysis project Ga0208975, IMG submission 187700) | Freshwater lentic microbial communities from great Laurentian Lakes, MI, USA - Great Lakes metaG ER78MSRF (SPAdes) | ecosystem: Environmental > Aquatic > Freshwater > Lake | place: Great... | reverse complement strand
TAATTAATTTTGTTGGGGTAATTAAGGTATTCATAATTGGCGGGTTGCCTGCGGCAGTCGCATAATTGCGTTGTATTTTTTGTTTTTGAATACTCATCTCTCGGGAAATAGTGGTGGCGAGATAATCAGGCGTATAACTGCCCGCAGGAATTAACATTTTCCATTTTTTTGTAAAAGGAATAAGACGGTCGGGTGCTTTGTAAAGCGGGTCAGGACCTGGCGGTTTTATTGCTGACCCTTTGTATACAAACTCGTATGCTTCATTGGGCGGTGCTCCTGGAACGGGCACGTTATTACTCGCTGGTCTAATTTTTTTGACTGTAACCTCAATATCGTTTTGGGGACTTATTCCGCCAGGCAGAATTGTTCCACTAAAAACAAAGACATCGCCGACGGTAATACCCGCACACTGAATAAATCCTGGTTCATTTCCAGGAGAATATTTACCAGTGACTGGGTCAACGTTGATTACTAAATTTATGTTTGTCCACGTTCCTCCCCCATTAGGAATTGCTTGTGCGTATCCTGTTATATCAGGTGAAGTAAACAAATCTTCTTGACCTGGCGTGTTTCTGCTATACGTATACAAGGGCAGACCGCTGGTTGGATTGGTTATATTGCTGTTTAAGAAAGCGTCAGGGGCACTAAATTGATAGATAAGGATTAATACATTTTCGGGGACGGGTAAGACCTCTGTCGCATTTGGAACAACCATTTGGAGCAGGTAAGGGAGACCGTCGCCGCCGTTTATTCCTTGGGGCATAATAAACGCCATTGGATTTAAACGGCGTTGCTCTTCGGTGAGATTCGCAATATAAGATTCGGCGGCAGGCGATTGGGGCATGCCTGTTTGGGCGACGCTGGGAAAATTATTGGGGGCGTAATAAATAGTTTCAGTTAATTCTGCTAAATTTTGGATTGTTCTTTGCGTGGTGTTGTTGCCGTCAATTGTAATAAACGGGAGACCGTTGATATATGTATAATTTGTTGTTGCTCCGTCTGCTTTGGGGGCAGTAAGAACCTGTGCTAATTCACAGGCACGTAATTGTTGGGTGATATACTGGTTTTGAACGCCGACGTTTGGGTCTTCGCCATCTCCAGTATTTTGTTGATTAGGATACGTTGCTTGAAAATAATCTTGATAAATAGAAGCAACATTTGACCCGCCCCGATTAACGTAATAAAACCAATATTCTAATTCAATTATTGTATCTTCTTCCACTAAAATATTTTGTGAGGTTTGTAACCGAGTATCAATATAAGCATTTTTCACAAAAATACTATCGCCCGTATTGACCTGTATTTCTTCGGTCAGGGTTGTTTCCCAGTTGGCGTTGGATAGTTTGGCGGTGGAATTAAAGGCGTTTAATCCAATCACTACATGCTGGGGGCAGGGCGGAAGCGGTTGTTGCTTGGGATTACTATTTACAGGGTGTTGTTTTTCCACTTTCTGTTGTGCTTTGCCGTGGTGCTCACGTTGCTCTTTATGGACTTCGCTGTCGTAATCGCTCATTTGTTATTATTATATATATTTAATAATATTTATATAATAATTTAATTTTTTATAATATATATTTATAAAATTACGATTTCATAGGAGCGAAAACATTAGCAACAAAACCAGTTTTCTTATTATAAGAACGCAGGACTTCCGCTAAGAAAAAGAGTTGCTGAACGGCAGGTTGACCAGCAACATAACCCAAATCACCAGTATAAACAACTTGGAAATTATCTTTTACGAACTGATTTACAGCAACAGCACCATACGAGCAATTACCACTCATAATTAAATCTAAATTTGGATTTACAAGACCATAGGGTTCTCCTGCTAAGGTTTCAATTCCAAAATAAAATGAGGGAGCAGTTGGGAGGCACATTTCGCCACACCAATCTGTAAGCATTTGAAGTTTTCGTGCTGAGGTATTAATTCCTTTTGTCGTCATTAAATATTTGCCGTCAATAGAAAGTTCAAGTCTTTCTTTTTCTACAGCGAAAGGCATATATGTCGCTCTATTAAAATGTCCAGCAGGAGAATTTGTGGCGGCGACCTGTTGGTTCGCATTAAACCAATAAATATTTTTAATATAACAATTAATATATGAATTCAACCGAGTATCGAGAACTGCTCCGTCACCAGCAGTAGCACCACCAGCAGGGTTCGGCACAACAACATTCAAACGATTAGGAATAATAGTCGTGAATACAAACTGGTCGGCACTATCAACAGGAACATTAGAAAGCACTTCGTCATACGCCAAACAAGGCGGAGTAGAAAAATAATAAGAACCATTTACAGGGGACAATTCAGTCACCCATTCAATCGTGACCTGTAATCCTTCGTCGGCAACAGCACGAACCTGTAAATAATTCAACATACTAGAAATATCTATATGTGCCCAAATCTGTGAGGCACTATCTTTTCCTTGAACTTCAGTTAAAGTTACTTGGGATACAGAAGGACATGAAACTGAAACGGCGGCATTCTGTAACAACTGGCGACCGAGATATTGCGAACTGGCGTTTTCCATTTTCAAATTACGAATACCCATAATATCTTGCGAGGACAACGAATCTATGACTGAACCCTGAATATTTGCGATTGTGATATTTTTTATTAGAGAATATATGCCGTTTAAACCAAAATAAATCGGTCTTCCAGCGTCGTTTAATACACGAAAATTTAATAAACGCAATTTGCGAGTGAAATACTTAATACCTGCTGGAATTGTGAAGAAGGAGCGGTACTTCGTATTAGACGTTGGGTCAAGAAGAATAACTCGTGATTCTAAACTCATATTATATAAATAATATAATATAATATTTTTATATTTTAAATATAATAATATTATAATTTAATTTATTCATTTCTCTCTAAACTAACTAATAAAATTCTTAAATTAAACGGAAAGAATGCCTGAAGTGTAGATAAAAGCGTCACGTGGCGGTATAGTATCTTGGGCATAAACACCAGGGTCAATCTGTAAAGCAAAAGACACTCGGTCATTAACACTTTCAACAAACGAACACCCAATTCCAAAAGTATCACCGCCCTGCGAGAGATAAGAATTCATAATAGAAGATTTTAGCATTCCATTAAGCGACTTCCAATAATTCAACGCAACTTCCTGATACGTATATATGGGGAATTTCACAGGACCAGTATTGCCGTTGACTTCTATTTCAAGACGACCTGCTGTGCCGAGTAATCCTTCAACAAATTCACAGCGGTTATTATCCCAATACATAGAATTGCGGTGTGCCTGTTTAATAAAAGAAAGAGATAAACTGGTATAGGGAGTTGGGGTGGTAATTGCGAAAAACGAATTCGCCGACAATAAAGTTTGCGTGACCAACGAAGCAGTCAAAAAATTCACAGGAACAGACGAAGGAACTTCAACACCTTCAATCCAACGACATTGAACGTCGCCAATAGAATAACGCAAATTAGTAAATCCAGAGGAGGTCGCCATATATGGGTCAGTTTCTACACGAGTAGTATAGAGTGCTTCTAAGGAATTCGCCAAGTTAAACGACAAACGCATTTCGCCGAATTTAGACTGCCCCAAATCAGCGTCGCTCTTATTCACACATGTTTCAGGCGAAAAAGAAAAAGAAACGCCAGTCGCACCTTCATTCGCCAACATAATATTATTCTGCGAACCGCATAATTCACTCAAACATTTCGAAGAAGTATTAATTCCTTCAAGAGTATAATTTGCCTGTCGCTTCATACCAACCCAGCGAGGAAGATACTGGATATTTTCAATAACCGCTCCGTTGACGGAAGTAGAGGCATTACGAAAAAAACTTTGTACGCCAACATAAGCGTCAAGAAAAACTCTGTCTTCCTGTGTAATACTGACCCATTCACCAGCAGTATTATATTTTTGGACAAGGAGGTCGCCTGAAATACGGAGAGAACCTGATTTCATACAACGACCAGTTCGCATAGCGATTTTAAAATCAATAATATCATTTGCGGAATAAGCAAGTGTGCCGTCAGCATTATTCTGTTTAATATTAAGAGGATACGCAGAGTTATAGTATATCGCCATAATTAATTATAAATGTATTAGATTTTTAATTTTAAATTAAAAATAAAATCTAATATATTTATATATAAATATGAATAATAATTTTGAATTTCTCTCTTTGAAGAAAGCGGAAGGCGATAAAAAGTATCAAGTGAAACTAAAAAATAAATCAACAGGAAGAGAAAAGACGATTAAATTTGGTGCGAAAGGAATGGACGATTTTACAAAAACAAAAAACGAGGAACAAAAAAAAAGATATATTCAACGCCACCAAAAAAGAGAGGATTGGACTAAATCAGGTATAGCAACCGCAGGATTTTGGGCGAAAGGAATTCTTTGGAATAAACCAACAATTACAGCGTCTTTAGCAGAGATTAAATCAAAATATTTTTAAAATCGACCGCCTTGAAATAAAGGGTGTTTATATGAACGTGGAAAAATAATTTCAGGAACAGAAGAAGTAGGTAGTGTAGATTTAGGTTTAGAAGACGGAGCAGTAGATAAAGATTTTTGTTTTTCTTTTTCTTCTAAATGTGCTAATCTCTCTAATTTATTTTTTAAATCTTGTTCTTCCTTTTCCTTTTTCATTCGCATATCATTTTCTTCTGTTTCTCTTTTAATTCTCGTGTCGTCTTCTTCCTTTTTCTTTTTTAATTCTATTTTCTCTCTTTTATAAGAAGTTAATTCGTCTAATTGTGAAGCAATCTTTTCTAATTTATCTTCAGGAACTAATCTTTTAGTAGCAGTTGTTTTTTGTATTTTAATAGGAGCAGAAGCAGGTGGTTTTATTTCTTTCTTTTCAAATACTTTTACAGGTGTTTCTTCTTCACCTTTTTCTTCAAATTCTAGTTTCTTTTTCTCACGATTTTCTGCGATTTTCTTTCTTCCTTCTGCTAATCTCGCCAACATTTTATCTCGGTCTTCTTGTGTTTGTTCTTTACGAGGAGGCATATAATATTTAATAATATTATTAAAATATTTTTAAATATAAATTATGATATTTATTATTTTGATTATGTTTATTCATTCCAAGATTTTAAGCATTGCTTATACAGAAACACAGGACCGACTTTAATTGTTCCTTGTTCATACATAGAAGGGTCGCCAAATAAATTCACTTGAAGGGTGTAGGGCATTCCACCATTCCCAACCATTTGCCCATTCGCAAAAGCATTATACACTTTCATAGGTATGCTTAAAATTGGTTCTCGTGAATGTGCGATTTCTCGTAGACCATACAAAGAGCGTTGAGGGTATTGCGAATTTGAAAAATAATCAATCAACTGGTCGCTATAAAGGGACGAAGGATAATCGCTTTCATTTGAAGACAATATAGTATCACGATTAGCAAAATCAATATTATTTAAAGAATTTCTATATCTCGAAATATTACGACGACTTGAAACTAATTGTAAAGCAGGAGAAAGATAATCAGGTGTTAATAGAACCGCATTATAACAATTAGGTTCTGTAACAGAAAATTGCTGACTCCATTGATACTGGGGATACTGAATATTTTGTGGTTCAACCCTCCAAGTTGAGCAACCCATACTCATGGGCATTTTAGGATTTTTAGTTTGCTGAATTAATACAATTTCAAATCGGTCAACATTATAAGTTAGAGTAAGAGGAATAGGTGTTTCATTATACAAGGAATAAGGATTTACACGTGGAACTAATGTATTACCGCTTACGTCAGGCAGACTTCCAGGAGCAAGAGAATTAAAAAACAATACATAAAATTGTGTTGCGGCAGTAGGGGTCAGTTCAGGAGGAAAAACTGGGTCACCACCACTTTGTACAGGCACTAAATAATTACCTGACCAACCTGTTGAAGGATTAACACCTAAATCACTAAACTCTACACCAAATAAATCACTTGGAAGAGCAGTAATACTCTTAACAAATATAGCACGACCTTGATAAGGAAGACGCACTAATAAGTTTGAACTAATACTACTAAAAGCACTATCTTGATTTTTGACGAGGTCAGGATATATAACAGCAGTACTACCGCCCATATTTGCTTCTAACGCCATTTCAAAAGATAAATATGTACTTTTAAAAGAAGTTGGTGCTAATGCTGTTCCTGCTGTTACAGCAACTACTCCTATTTTTTCTAACGCAACTAAATCTGCTAATGTGAGAATTAAAGTATTAGCAGATAATTGTGTTAGAATACTAGGACCAGGATTCGCTGGGTTTTCAACAGAAGTAAGGTATGAAAAAGTTGGAGGCATAATTTCTACGCTTGTAAGAATAGGTGGTAATAATGCCTTAGCAGGTGTCGACCATTCAGTAGGATACACTAAAGTATTATTTAATGTAATAATCATACCTTCCACATTTGCTCCTTCAACTGAATTAATTTCAGTAACATATTCTAATATTTTTGGTTCAACACCAACACCTCCGTTTACGTTGTCTACTTGGTCGGCAGTTAATCCAGTCCAAGTAAGGTTTAATTTAATAATATTACCAGCAGTAAATCCTAATCCATTCGCAATAGAAAGGTCAGGGTCGCTATTATCAAGAGTCGCAAACGTTAATGTAGTAATTGAACCTGTTGACCAATCTAGTGGTTCAAAATATTCCGCCATATATTTAAATCCAGCACGAGGAGCGTTTATAACTTCACAATTATTAGAACTATCAACAAAAATTTTATCATATTGAGTATTTGTATTCGCACCCATAGTATCAGGGTATTGGTCATAAAAATCCGCCAAATCAGGACCAACAGGGTATTGTGCGAGTACTAATGGGTCTAAACTACCAACAAACGCAATTCGTTCAGGTTGGGCAATAGGACTTGTTCTTAAAACAGGGAGGCGGTCTTCTAATTCAAATGAGAGTTCCATACCGCCAGTTTCACTCAAATAGAAATTAGAAGTATTACAGCACCCAAAAATATCTTTCAACAAAATTCTAATACTTGTAGGGTTCTGTAAGAAAGCAGAATAAGATTGTGTAATGCCTGACCCTTTACCGATTTCAAGACCAGTTCCAGTCAATAAATTCTGCGACGACAACGTTTCTTTATCATTCGTCATTTGAAATAAATACTGACTAAGAACGTTGGCGAACTGGATTTCTTCTACGACTGAACCAGTTTTCTTATTAACTAATCGTGCGGTTTTAATCAAACACGCAGGAGAATAAGATTGGTCTTCATGACCAAAAGACACCATAACATTTTGAGCAATCCACGATTGGATTTCTGCGTCAGTATATTGAATACTTGGTACTTGAGGTGAAGCAACTGACGCTAAAATTAACCTAATCAATAAATAGGACTGCGATAAATCCGTAGACATGTCGTCAGGTTGAATATCAAATCTAACTCTGTTATACTGGGTAGTATAGACAGCGTCTTCGAGAGAACGGAGTTTAATTTGACGCATTTGGAACATACTTGAACTCATTATTATATAAATAATATAATATAATATTTTTATATTTTAAATATAATAATATTATAATTTAATTTATTCTAATTCTCTCTAATCTAACTTTTAAATATGTAAAAAATCAAACACCGACCTGAGTTGTACTAACATTTTGGGCAACTGCGAGAGGAGCAGGTGGAGGAGGTGGGGCGGCAGGGGCAGAAGAATGGTGGAAAAGTTCATATAAACCATAACCAACACCAGCGAGAGCAATACCAACATTTAAAAAAGGAATATCAGCACCAACGGCGAGTTCAGGTGCGACTGCTGAAATTCCTTCTCCTAATGCTTCGCCTACTCCTACTCCTGCTTCTTCTGCTCCTACAGAAGCACCAGCAATTCCCTCAGGTGCTACTCTTGCGACGGCAGTTGCGGTTTCTGTGCCTAATGTGGCGGCGGTCGCAGGGGCAGCGTCAACAGCGTCAGGGGCGACGGCACGTGCCGTTCCGTCAACTAAAACTCTACTTTGTGTAATTTCAGGGTCGCCTTCCATTAAATATTCTTGGTCAGTTGAACCGATACGTGAACTATAATCACGTGTGCTATTTCCTAATATATTTCTCGCATTTTGAGTAAAAGCATTTAATTGTCCTTCTGCTCCTTCTGCTGCTTCACTAAATTGTGATTTAATACCTTGAATGCCTTGTGATATTCTTGCTGAAATATTTGCGGTTATACCTGAAACAGCGTCACTAACGTATTCACTCGCAGTATCAACAGCGTCGCTTACTGCTGATTTTGCTTTTGCGGCAACACTTCCAATTGCTTGATTTGCTAATGACGATATAGTGCTTCCACCATAAGTAATATCTAATGCTGGAATAATAGCAGTTGATAAACCAATACCACCTTCTTCGTCTGCTTGTTCTTTTTCTTCTTTCAAAGTATCGCCTCGTGCTATTTTATTTGTATTATCGTCTTCTACTTCTTCAAAAGCGTCTTGGTCATTAGTCGTTTGTGCTTGAGCAAAAGTATCTTGTAAAGATTGCTGTAATCCTAAATTATTCAAGTATGCTTGATACGACATATTATTATATAAATAATGTAATAATATATTTTTATATTTTAAAAAATATTTAAATTTAAAATTAATTTTCCATTCTCTCGTCAGGACTTTTAATTAAAAGATTAAATCCCATAGAATTAGAAATAAAACTATCGCCTGTATAGGCATTAAAAACACGAAAACTTAATGAATGAAGGGTTGTATCGGCACTATTATCAATATCTAACCATTGGTGAACAGAATTAGAAAAAGAATAAAGACCCTCTGCTTCTATAGTTGAAGTTGGTGTAAAATAACAAACGACATTTTGTCTTCCACCAAAACCATTTTTATTAGTTGTTCCTGATTGAGCAAAATAAGTTTTTAGGGGCAAATCAATAATTTCAATTGCTAATTCAAACGCAGACCTTAATTGTAAAACATTTGAAGGACTTGTTCCAAGAAGAATTGCTTGAAAAGTAGAACCAGTTGATTCTTTAAATACTTGACTATCAGCAACTTTAAATCCAAAAACAAGAGCAAACTGCGAAGCATTACTTAAATTTACATAAGTAAGTGGTATAGAAGGATAAGGTAGGGCGAATGTGCTTTCGCTGAAAAGTTGTGGTGTATATATTGTAGAACCAAAACCAGCAAAAGTTCCACTAAAACTTTGAAGTACGCTATAAACACCAGCATACGACCAATTGCCCATATCATAAGTATTATTATAGTCTTCGGTAGTCCACCAAGTTAATTCAGGATTAGTAATATCATTATAATATGCGAAATGAAATTTACCCTGTGATTGATAAATCATGAATCGACAATTAGCACTTCCAGCATACGCAGCAGGAAATAATCCTACACTACCAAAAATTTCTGTTTGGACACCTTCGTCATTTTGAACCCATATATTAATTGAACCTGATTTTTGTAATAGTCTTCCGCCTAATGACGCAGCATTATCAACAATACCATAAATCCAATTTGTTGTTCCTATTGTGTTTGGTCTAATTATTGCTGTTGTTGATAAACCACCACCATTTACGAGAGAACTTGTGCCTCTAATACTTGCGTCTAATGTATCAGTAGAATAATAATATCCGTCAACGTCAATTCCAGTATTTAAACTTGGTGACCAAAAAGAACTTGGGGTAGTAGAAAAAGAAGTATACCCATAGCATTGGGAAGTCCAACGTGCGAGTAATCCGTCTACGAGTTGTAAATAAACACGCATACCATTTTGCGATTGAACATTTGCCCAATTACTTGGTGAATAGGTCGCAATAGGAAGAGGACGAAAAGCGGTTATTGCTTGAGCATTTACCGCTTGATTTACCGCAGCAATATAATCAACAATACCAGCATAAGTTCCACTTGGAATAACAACAGAATCAAAAGGAACTGGGTTTGCGTCATTAATTACATTTACGCCAATTGTAAAAGTTTGTGGAACAATACCAAAATTTTGTGAAATATTTTTAGACGTGGCGTTAAATTTATCTAAACAAATTAATGACCCCTTCTTAACTTCTACTGGATTCACAAAATTCGCAGTAACATAACCACCTGCTTGGGTCAATAGATTAGACGGCGTATCGTTTACAACGACTTTTAACTGCTTCATATTATATATAAATATATATTAAAATACTATTTAATTTTTAATATTTATTAATATATAAAATTAAATATAATATAATATTATATATAAAATGTCTACGACTGCTAATAATTCAAGCGTTCCACTCGCAGCAGGAGCAACCTTTACTGGTCTTGCTCAATTAACAACTGGATTTACGAATATATTAATTTCGGTGAAAGTAGATAAGAAGAGTGAATTAACAATTCAACAATCGGCAAATAAAGTTCATTGGGATTTAGATAGTGTTTGGACATGTGACCCAGCAAACGACCCTTTTGGATTTACAATTCAAACGCCTGTTGCTCTGCCTTATTTTCGTGTTAAATTACAGAATATTACAGCGGAAAATATGACGACCTTACGTTTAGTTTCTGTATTAAATTTAACGAGTAATGTAAAATTAACGCCTCAACAGGATAATACTTTAATTAGTGGTGAAGACGCAGATAAGAAAAAACATACGCTTCAAATGACTTCTGTTGGTGATTTAATCATTAACGGCACAGGTGGGTCAGCAACTCGACCAGTTTATCTTATGAGCGTTAATACATTTTATCGTGTTGCTTCTGTAGGCAATACACCAGGACACGTATGGACTTCTATTGGTGCTATTGTTGGAGGCGAAAGCGAACCCAGTATTGGACGACTTTTTAAATGTCTTTTTGTTCCAGCGAATATTCAGGGACAGGGTGAGGTATATGACGTGGAATATACGGATAGTATAACAGCGACCCCTGTTGGCGTTCAGGATATTAGTGGTTCAGTATCCTTATTAGCGTCTGCTGACCCTACGATTGAATTAGGCAAAGTAAGATTAACAGATAGTTATGGTGCTGGTGTGTCTGCGACGGCAGGAAATTTAATGGTGGGAATAAATAATATTTATACCGCTAATCCTCTTCACACTATTTTGGATAGTGGTTCTGTATCTCTTTTAGCGTCTGTTGACCCTACGATTGAATTAGGCAAAGTAAGATTAACAGATAGTTATGGTGCTGGTGTGTCGGCGACAGCAGGAAATCTTATGGTTGGTATTAATAATATTTATACTGCTAATCCTCTTCATACAATATTAGATAGTGGTTCTGTTGCTGTAACTGGGAGCGTGGCGGTCACTAACGCCGATATAACGTCGATTAAAACGAATACTGCTCGGTTTGGGTTGGCGGTTGGTTCTAATTATGCTGAAACAATTATAAACACATTTACAAATTTAAGTATTACTGGTGGGTATTTGTATAATTTAAGTGTGTATAGTGACGGCAGTAGTGGAACAAACTTTCTAAAAGTTTATGGTGTTGCTGGTGCGACTTTTGCCGATACGCCATTACTGATTGTCCCAGTCCCACACGCCACAAGCGTTAATTTATCATTAAGCGGATTAAAAGCACTAACAGGCATTTCAGTAAGAGCAACAGCGAATTATTCTGTAGCAGACAATAATGCTCCTACGAATGGTATAAGTTGTAATTTGACTTTTTCTCCATTAGTATAAAAAATAATTTAAAAATTATTCTTATTTTAAATAAATGATTAATATATTTAAAATAATTGGAATTGTTGTAATACGAATATCAAATGAAATTAAAAATAAAAAATATATAAA
>Ga0208975_1001127_pt1 | contig 11736 bp, 12 predicted proteins | sample GreLakmeER78MSRF_FD_187700 | JGI IMG/M metagenome (GOLD analysis project Ga0208975, IMG submission 187700) | Freshwater lentic microbial communities from great Laurentian Lakes, MI, USA - Great Lakes metaG ER78MSRF (SPAdes) | ecosystem: Environmental > Aquatic > Freshwater > Lake | place: Great... | reverse complement strand
ACCCTTGCCCATAAGGAAGTTATACGCATCTAACGAGTCATCCGTCATCTTGTTAAAAGAAGCTTCGGGATCTTTTGGTATTGGCGCTGTGTAGCCCAAACTTCCGCCACCTTTGGTGTACGCGTCCCGTACTTCACCCATGCCGGAGAAACCGCCATACGGACGATACGGAATGTTTGGGTGCACAGTCACTGTGCCGTCTTTGTTGGTTGTAATGTCGCCGGGGTTTGTGGCGTTGCCGTAGAAGCCTCCGGGGATCACGCCGTTGCTTACGCCGCCTGTGCCACCTATACCTGTGCCGCCTGTACCTGTACCACCTGTACCACCTGTAACACCTGTAACACCTGTACCACCTGTTACTGTCGTTATGGGTTTCATGGCTGCGCGTGCGGCATCATATCGACGCGCAGCATCGTTTAAAGACAGCCCTGTTTCTCGAGCAATATCCTCAATCTGTTGCGCACGATCTCCTGTAAATTTTCCAGCATCGTACTGTTTAAGAAAAGCAACATCTTTTTCAAGTTGGGTGCCCGGAGCTTTATCGTACTCATACGTGTCAAACTGTTTGGCAACATTAAAAGCCCGGTTTAAAGCGGCAATACCCGCTTTGCCAGTTTGCGCGTCAAAAGCGTAATTTGGATTTAATGCCAGATTAGCCGCATACAGTTCGTCTGCGGTAATTCCTCTGTTTGTATAGGCGTCATAGTACTTTTGCGCACCGGAACCTGCCGTGGTTTGAGATGGCTCTAAGTACCCCAAAGCTAATTGATTGATAGCTTGATTTACAAGGAATGGGTTAGCGTTAAGCTCCTTTGTTTTTTCTGCAATATTTATATCTTTGTTTGTTGTTAGATAGTCTGTAACGTTCTGCTGGGTGTAGTCTGTGTATGTAGGGGAAGCCTGATAGGTGCCGTAGGCTTGTCCAATTTTGTCTTGTCCAATACCAAGATTTGTAAGATAGTCAATAGCGGCTTTTTGATTAGCTGCGGTATCGCCACCGCTAGCAGTGGTGAACTGTTTATAGGCCGATGCAATATCATCGGCTGAACTATCTTTTGTCAAAGATCTGTAATCGCCACCAGCAGCCAAAGCCACAATACCGCCACCGGCCATAGGCATTGGTTGGCGTTGATCTAACGTAGCCATCTGCCCTGTTTGTGGGTTTGTGTATGCGTCAGAGAAATTGCGGCTTCCAAACTCGCTTGCTTTAACTGGTGCCAGAGACTTGTAAGTCTGGGTGTAGGGGTCGTACAGCTTCTGGCGGATGTATGCAGGATTGGTGTTCTCCGGCATCTTGGTTGTTGTAGGAACCATCTGCCCTGCCATGATTGGTGCGGCTGCGGCTGCAATATTGCCAAGATTCTGTTTAGCAAAAGTGCCCATAGCACTTGGGGTAGCCGTTACAGCGTTAAACCCTGAAGACACTGCCTGTCCAGTATTTGCCATTGCAGATTTGGTGGCGTCTGCTGCGGCTTGATTTAACACCCCCTGTTGTGTTAAACCTGACCCATCAAACGAAAACGCACCTTGTGCCATCTCCGCTGCAATTTGGTCTGCGCTTAAAGACCCCATAGCGCTTTGTTGTGCAGCGCCTACACCAGCCCCCATAAGACCTTCAGCTAAGCCTGCGCCACCATACGCACCCAATCCGGCCATGAGGCCGCGAGACAAACTGCCAGTAGCCAAAGTAGTCAGGCCCCCCGTAACCAAACCTGCTGTGCCAGCGCTCATGCCCAAACCAGCAATACCAAACGCACCGGGGCCTAAGAACGCACCAAGTGCAATAGGGGCGACAGCCTTGAACAAGTCCGACAGCATGCCAGCTTCGGGTAAACCCGTATCTGGGTTAATGGTCAATGAGCGACCATTGGCTTGGGCAAAAGACTGTAGGCGCTGGACTTCGTCCGGCGTCATGTGTACAAGTAAAGAGTCGTCACCGCGACCTTGCGATGCTACTTGTTCGGCAAACTTATGTAGGCTCATATCTGCCTCTCAAAATGGGGGTTGTTTGATAATATCATGCTGGGAGCGCAGACACAAATGAAAGTGTAGCTACGACGGATTGCGTAGAAGGCTTAGTAGGCGTGCCGGAAGCGGCAAGGTGCTGGATGGTTACATCCGCATTGGTGGGCGACCAATAAATCTCAACGTGGTCACCTGCTGCCATATTTAAAAAATAGTTCCAGCCAACAATTGAATGCCCGGGTGTACCGCCGTGACTGTTTGGTATAGACACAAAACCTGTTGATCCTGTAATGTCTTCCCCGTTTTGACGAAGCCAGATATACACGTCCTGCAGACCAACGTTTGCGTTTGAAAATTGTGTGCTGAACTGTAAGTTGTATATACCAGCGTACTCCACAGTAATTTCAGAGTTGACGATCCTTACGCTATCAGCAAAGTCAGTGGTGTTGAATGTCATCAACGTTGCGGTGTTGGCTACAGCCGTCTGGTCTTGGTCGCTAGAAAACGCGCCGTATGGGTTTGCCACATACTTGCCACCCGTCGGGCCAAACAACTCTCCAAACGCATTTTGCAGTTGATTAAAGTACAGACGCAAGACGTTCGTAAACTGATCCTGATACCTGCGCTCGTACTGATCCGTACCCAGTGGTAAGTTGGGCGGTGCAGGGGTAAGAATTCTGTTCTTGGATGTCATCAGCGCCTACCGTCAGGACGAATATCGATACGTGGCGCGCCCAGTTGCCAAGCCGTATTTAGCTGGTTGGAGCCAATCTTAAAGATCATCTGTCGCCCGCGCATGCGGGTAAATATCTGCCCTGTAAACTGCTCAGTAATCACGTACGTATTGCTCTTAGCCACGGGTTGAGCGGCTGTGCTAGTCACGCCAGAGCCTGAATTTGCCAAGCCATACAACGTCATAGTCACAGATGGTACAGCGCCAGCCGGTGTGTTTGTAGAGTTGCTAAAAGTTAAATCAGGAAGGACGCGCCACACAAAACCAAAATTGTGTCCGTCGCCAATGTCAAACTCTGAGGACGAAATGTAGGCATCAATCGCAACAGCAGTGCCGGTTGTATCATCGTTTAAGCCTGTCTCGTGGTTAATCAAGTTGCCAGAAGTTGTAGCGCTGGTGTATTTGGCCGCAATAGGAACAGACTGCAGCCCAGAGTCAAGCCAAGCCGTACGCTCCATTGTGCCGTAATACCAAATTTTCTCGAGGTAGTTGTAAATGACGTACTTATCCACTGTGGTGGAGTTGGCTGAACAATAGAACCACCAGACCTCGTTAAAGCCTTCATTGGTTCCTGCAAACACTTGCGAAGCTTGATCTTGATTTAAGTCTTGGAATATGTACCGGCGCAAGTCGCAACTAAGCGTTTGTACGCGGCCATCGTAGGAGTAGAATTTGTCCACGCCCATCCAGTACACGATACCAGAGGCAATAATTGCCGCATTGGGACTCATAATAGAGAGGTTGTCACCAAGCAACTGCGGCACCCATACATAAGGGGGGCCAAGATACTGCAGCGAGTACGCTGACGAGTCGGTCAAAACGAAAAATTCTTGGCGGGTTTGTACTGTAGCTACAATTTCAGAGCCGTGAGACACCCGCACAAAACCTGCTTGGTTAGTGGGATCAGGCGTCCAGTTGTACAAGTCATCCTGCGCTGACCAGCGGATTAGCAGCGGGTCAATAGCTGTCTCGCCGTAGTCGTTGCAACCAAACGCAATCACAAAGCGTGAAGAGTCTGAGACTGTAAAAGAATTCACCGCAGTCGGCACGTCCACAATTTTAGATACGTATACGCCCGTACCCGTAGAAGACGTATTAACCGCCGCTCCTGCACTATCTAAAAGCTTAAACGTTAAGCCGTTAACTTCAAACACATAATACGTAGTTGCCGCAGAAATGCCTGTAGGTAGCGTGGTAGCCGCAAACTGCAAAGCAGCGCCTTCGGTAAAGAGAATATTAGACGTTGAAGTCACCACAGTCGGCGAAGCGCTTGTAAACGTAACGTTACCGCCAAGGGTGTTTAAGTTAACGCCACGGGTTGTAAGGGCTGAACCTACGGATGCGTCCCAGTAATAAATGCCTTGCCCACGAGGGCCATACAGCAAATCTTCGCCATAGTTAATCTGGTTCCACAACTGCAGACCCAACGTGTTGGAGATGCCTTCGCCCCAACCACCAGCGCCCCAACCACCAGCGCCCCAACCCACCAGAGGAACCTGAATAGATGGGCCAATATTAAGTTGGTAAGCCGCAACAACCGAAGCCCCGCCACCGGGAGAACCAGATACGTCCGTAGCGTTGGCATTTGCGCCAACAGTGATTGTGTAGGAGTCGACGTCAATGACGGTGACTTGATAGCCCGTGGACAGATTTAGGATGCCCGCCGTGATATTACCGCCAAGGCCAACAGCCCCGCTAAAAACTACAAAATCTCCAGTACCGCAACCATGCGCAACGTCGGCCACAGTAATAACAGCCGAGTCTAATGTGGCGGTGAACGGGTTGTTAAGCGTGACTGTCGATCGAATTGGCGTAATGTCGTTGTAGCCGCCGCCGGACTCAATGTAGAACTTAAGGTTAGTGCCAACACCCACAAGGTTAAGGTTTTCTAGCGTGACCCAGTTCCAAAGAGAGCGGCAAACGCCGAGGAACGTGCTAGAAGAGACGCGTTGCCAGCCGCCAATAACTTCTGGGTTGCCTTGACGGAAACGCACTTTGTCGCACTCATACCAACCACCCTCAGTTGTGTATCGTGTGTTCTCCCGGTTGACGCCCGGCTTAAACAGTATTTTTTGTAATGGCATCGGTCAATCCAGTAAGGCGCACTCAGCCGTGCGGCGTTTTAATAAGCCCGGCAATACCTTGCCGCCACCTCTAGTCCAGAGCATCAGTTGTTCTTTTGCCCCTTCCCAATCATTGGCGTTGATTTTCCTCTTTAACGTGGAAGTCTGCAAGCGTCCAATGCCCAAGTTGTAACAGAAATCTACGATGGCGTTTAGCTTCCTTGGATCGCCTTGAGCCGCAATCACCAGCAGGTTTGGACAATGCCTTACTGCACCGGGTGCGTAGGTGTGTAGGAGTTCTGCCATCAACAGCGCTCTGGCTGTCGGCTCATCCATTGGCGGGTCTTCTAGCGTTACCTTGCGCCCATCAGCGTAATAGGTAGAACCATACCCAATCGTGGCTACATTAGCCGGACACAGGTACGGCTTGGCCCGATAGCCTTCAAACCGGCGGCACAGTTCTGCGGCTAGTTCAAGGTTCATATTCCGCGCTGTTTCAGAGTTCTGTCGAGGAACCAATAGTTAATTGTCCCAGACAACAGGGCTGAGAAGTCAGGCGACATCATGGTCTTAAATACTTCTACGGCTGGCGCACCGGCAAGCCATGCGTTCCAAGCAAACCAAACGTGGACAAAAGACCAGACAAACAATATCCAATATGTAACGACCGGACGAACAGATGCAGACAGACTAGCCGCCCAGCCACCTGCCGCTTTGACCATCTCGGCCTGTTGGTTGATTGCCGCATTGAAGGCATCCATGACACCAACGTCAATTGCAGCTTCTCTTTGAGCGCCAATCTCGGCTAACTTCTGCTGACCACGGATTTGCTCCAACTCGCACTGACGGCTAAACATTGCCATCTCATGCAAGCGCTCGTTCTTCTTGTCAAAGAACTTCAAGACTTCAGGGGCCAAACGGAAGATACCGCCAAAAACCCCACCCAAAATACCACCACCTAGAACTTCAAACATTTGATTCCTTAATCGTAAACATTAGATTCTTGTGCGAAGGGTAGTTCACAATGACTTCACCTTCTGGGCACTTGTATTTGATGTGTGCCATTAAAGTAGCAACGCCGGGTGTCACTTGTGAAGTTGTGTCTAACTTGAATTTATACCCAAACTTATCCACTGTGTCGCTGGCTGGGCCAGAGAACGTAGCAATGCTAGGCTTGGCTGGGTGTACGACCAACTCAGAATCCCGAACTTCTAGTTTAAACGAGATAACTTCACAGTCGTCCCTGATTTTTTGCCGAGCCACTACAGCTTTAAACTCACCATTTGCAGGCGCATCAGATATTTGGAAATGCTCTGGCGACCATTTGAGGATGTCCTTATGGAACACACCAAACTTGTCGGCAAGCGTATAGCCCCCACCAATCATGGCAGTTGAGGCAGTTACTGCGCCAATAATCTTGGTGTAATACTCAAGTTCCATTTCAAATAAAACTCCATGCAATCATGTAAGTGCCGAATATGACGAAGGCCACTATACAGGCCGCCGCAATGAATGCTTCAGCCCAGTCCCACATGGTTATAACGCCTGTATTTGGGCTTGAATTGCCTGCAACTGGGCAAGCAGTTCTTCTTTGGTTGGGGCCGGAGGTGCGTCAACTGGCGGCGGGATGACGCGAGTGTCCACAAATTTCCCATCAGCATAGCCCCAGCCAATACCTACCTCACCATCAAACTTAACCCACCCTTGCTGGGCGGCGTAATCAGGTTCAGCGGCAACGGTGTTGATGACCAAACCATTTTCCACGATTGCGTAGTTAGGCATTTTTACCCTCTTAGAATTCAATTATTACGACGCCGACGGCACCTGCGCCGGATGCACCGCCACGATTGGCAGCACCGCCCCCGCCGCCATAACTTCCACCAGCACCAGCGGCGGTAGCAGAATCCGTAACAATAGACCAGCCTCCGCCGCCAAGAATTGAAGAACCCCCATGCCCCGCCGAAGCACGCAAGGCACCAAGCCCGGCTGCCATGGAACCCGCTTGACCGCCTTGGCCGGAGATATTTAAGTCACCGCCGCTACCTACGCCCCCGGTACCACCTTTGAAACTTGGCGTGTTGTCATTCGCCGTGCCGCCCGCGCCGCCCGTTGCAGAAACCGTAGTAGCGCTGTAAACAAAGGATGATGTTCCGCCTGTGTTGCCGGTTGCTCGGCTGGTATTCACGCTCGCGCCACCTGTACCAACAGTGATTGTTGCGCTGCCGCCTGACAAAGTAACAATCCCGATTGCTGCCCCACCGCCACCGCCACCCGAAGCAGCGTAATATATCTGCACGTCAGCACAACCGCCGCTACCACCAGCGCCGACAACAGTCACTTTGCACTTGGTTATACCAGCAGGTACAGTCCATGTACCAGACGATGCAAAGACAGTCATGTTGCTAAAGCCGCCAGCCGCTGGAGTAGTCCATGTAGGCGCAGCACTTGAACCACCAGATGTCAGGACTTGACCGGATGTGCCGTATGAAATTCCTGAACCGACACCGATTGCTCCAGCGTTAGTCAGCGTCAAGTAATCCGTGCCGTTATATCTAAAACGCAAAGTGTCGTTTGAATCTGAAAAAACACCCAACGCATCCCAGTAGTTTGTATCTGCTTGTAAACGGTACAACGGGTTGTTTCCTGCGCCAGTTGTCTTTACCGTCATCGTCGGATTACCGGACTGTGTTACGGCAAGATTGGTTCCATCAAAAGTAAGCGCAGAGCCACTTGTCAGAACCTTTGAGCCATTAAGATATGCCACGCCGTTGGCTGTGCCAGCAGAAAGCGTTTGCGCGCCAGCAAAAGTTACCGATAAATCAGTCCCAAGCGAAATTCCTGTTGAGCCGTTGGATTGCAATGCCAAAACACCGCTGGTGTCGGCAGTCGTTTTGACCCCTGAAGAGCCGGATACTACGCCGTTGTCGGCATTGATTGTGCTTGGCATGTCAGTCCTTAAAGATTAGCGGCATCAAGTCGTGCCTTGAGTGAAACGATTAGGGCTTGTTGTTCTTGAATAATTCGCTCATGTTCTTGCCAACCCGCAACCAAATGGAAAGTAAATGCTGTTTTATCAACCGCCCAAGGCACATATTCAGTTGTTTCATTGCCTTCGGCATCAGTAGTTACTTTGTCACCACCAACAGAAACAGCACCTTTAAATGTTTCGTGTAATTCTTGAGCAATAACACCAATTTGAACCTTATTGGTTGCGTCATCTTTCCAAGAATACTCACGAATCTTTGTGCTATTTAAAATATCAATTGATATTTGTTTGGGCGCATCACCATTTATATTTTTAAGTGTCGCATCAGATGATGTGTTGTAACGTGTTACACCACCTGCCCTGTTGTAATCAATCGAACCTCTTAAAGTTGGAGATGCTTCAGTAAAAAAGCCGACAAATTTATTATCGCCAGTTGTTGCTGAATTCCAAGAAACATAAGTGTAATCTGTTGCACCAGCCGCATTTATAGCCAAAATTGCAGGACTGTTTCCTGTTGCTTCAACAGATAATCTTTCGGCATTTGTTGAATAGACCGATGTTCTACCAATACACAAATTGCCTGCCGCTGTCAGCGTCATTGCTTGGGTAAAGGAGATAGCGTTTCCTGCTGTGCCTGATGCCGCTATGCGCCAAACGTGAGTACCCGCAGATTGGTAGTAATTAGCGGCAGGACTGGTTGATTTATAAATCCAATTTGAACCATCGTAATAGGCATTGCTTTGTATGTTTAATGCAGAGCCTAAACCGCCACCTGAAGCAATAGACCAAGAACCAGATGTTGAAAATCCTTCTAAAGCCTTGATTGAGCCACCCCAAGCACTCGGTGTAACACCAAGACCTAGATTGCCTGCCGAGTCAATTCTGGCTTTTACTGTTGACCCTGTATAAAGGTCTAATTGGTTACTAGCGGCATTAAGGTAAACACCTTCACCAGTTTGCCCTGCACCATTCCAAATAGCCGAAGCATTGGCATCAGTTGCAATATACAAAGAACGAGAAGTTCCTTGAAAACGACCAGAATCACCAGTTCCATTTACATGAAGTTTGTTAGCTGGCGAACTTGTCCCAATACCCAGACCTGTCGAGGTTAGGCGCATACCTTCTGAGCCGTTAATTGTTGCTGCGACAGTGTCAGCCGCAGGGAAGAATATACCCGTGTTTGCGTCAGTGCCCCTGATAGCAGGAGTTGCGGCGGAACCGTCAATATCCGACAGCCCGTCTGTTCCAGAAAGAATTAGTGACATTTTTTACCCCTTTGGATATTTGTCTTTGACAGCTTGGATGGTCGCAGCCATGTCAGCCGGGAATACACCTGCTTTGAACAGTGCATCAAGCTGGTCACCGATGGCTGGGTATTCTGCTGCGCGGTCGCGTTGGTATTGCGTTTTTGCAAGCTCTGCTTGTTTGATTACCCATTGGGCTTTACGCGCATCCGCTTCTGCTTCTTCTTCTGCTGTATATGGAACGATTGTCTTAACACCAGTTGATAAATCAAAAACAATTCTATTAGTCATAATGTCCTCAAATATAGGCAATGTTTATTGAGCCAGCATCAAAACTATCCGTTCCGTTATCAGCTGTAATTCTTACGCTAGTAAGTTCTGATGTAAGTGATTTACTACCAGCAAGAACACAAGCTCTGCTACCAGTTAAAAATAACCCACCTTCAGCAACCCATGTGTTTGTTGATGAACTTTGAAGTGTGAGAGTTACGCTACCTCGCAATAAATCACCAGCCGCATCAGAATGTATGGAATACCCAGCTGCTCGGGAATCAGTTAAGACGGCTGCATTATTTCTCAAAAGAACACTGTTATCACTATAACCAGATGTTTCTATGCCACCAGAGTCCCCAATTTGAATTATTTTTACACTTGTTCCATCTGTTGAAACACCAGCAAACGTAATGATAATTTGTTTTGTTCCAGCAGGAAAACCTGTAAAGTCAATGGCTGTACCAGATGTTGTTGCAACAGGTGTGCCTAATGTAAATCCAGAACTTGGCGTTGCCCAAGTAGGCGCAGCACCTGAACCACCAGATGTCAGGACTTGACCGGATGTGCCGTAGTTAGCACCCGATAAGCCAAACGCGCCGTTAGCGGCAATGCGAAGTCGTTCTGTGTTACTTGTAGCAATTGTTAAAAAACCATCAGTATCCGCCGTACCTCGATAAAACTGCAAATCAACACCCGGGGTTACAGCAGAGTTGCTGAATGAGCGAATGTAAGAAGAAACTTGGTCTGCACTTGTTCTAGTTCCTCTTAACTCAATAATTGCATTTCTAGCACTTGCAGAGGCTGAAAGTGTTAATGCTTGTGACCCTGCTCCGCCACCGCTAATGTTTGCGCTTGTAGTACCAATTGCCAAATTACCATCTGCTGTCAGCGTCATTGCTTGGGTAAAGGAGATAGCGTTTCCTGCTGTGCCTGATGCGGCTGTGAACCAAGAGTGTGCGCCAACAGCCTGTTCGTAGCGTGTAGCAAAGCCGTTGCTGATGTAAAGCCTGTTTGTTGCACCAGAATTTAAAAACTGATTAGAACCAATACCAACAATGTTTGTATCGGCTGTTGTTTTATTTGCCCAAACAGAGCCATTCACACCAACTTGAGAAGCCGTGTAGCCTGTGTACCAAGCACTCGGTGTAACACCAATACCAACATTACCCGTGTTGTAGTAGATGTCCGAACCTGTTGTTGTCCACTGGCTTGAAACGTTGGTTGACCATGAAGGCGCAGCCGTAGAGCCTGCGGAAGTCAAGACTTGACCGGATGTGCCAAACGCTGGAGTTGAGCCAACACCAACAGCACCAAGGGTGTTGAGAGTCACCGAAGCTGTAGTGCCGTTAACTTGGAGTTGTAACGTACCGTCAGTATTACCCGTGCTAGAAAGCGCGGTTGTGGTCGTTGTTCCTGCTGCAATTATTGACATAGTGTTTCCTTGCTCTTGCAATTCGTGAAGTGGTGGCGCTTCATGCCTGCATATCCCCCTACTTTACCGCAATGTGGGCACTCAAGGGAAGGGTGCGCTTTGCGTGTTTTGGACATTTTTGCTTTGTGCGCGTCAGTAAAAACTTTGCCCGCCCAGTGTTTTGCAACAGGTCGAGTTTTAAATTTTTCTTTTGTTTCGTCAGTATGCGTTCTGCCAAACATCGGGTTATTCTGTCCTGCTTGTAAAACGCTTAACTTTTGCTTTGCCGATTCAGGCAGTGCCTTGCCTTGCATGGGGGGTGTTTGTAGCGCCCGTGCCGCCTTAATCTTGTTTCGAATATCGTCTGTAAAGATTACAGATTTGCAGCCGTCACCACCTAATGTTTGATTTACAAGCACTGCGCCTTGAGTCAAAAGCTCAGAAATAACTTGGCGCTCTTTTTCAAATGCATCTATTTCAGGCAAACCAGACCAAACAATTTTTACGTCATATGTGCCAATTTTGGCAACTTCCTGAATCCATACTGCATTCCGCATAGTCTTGCGGTAGGGGCGCTGGGGCACACCCTTTCCAACATAGAACACCGAACCATCAGGACGATGGTGGGTGTAAACGCAAAAATCAGTACGCACTAGATCACCACCCATCTCTGGCCGCTAGATACTGTAACGGTGTAGGAATCCGCAATCGTGATCGGCCCTACGGAGAATGCGTTTGAGCCAGCCGGTAAAACATAGCTCTCACTGACTGTCGTTGTGTTAACCAATAGCGCACCGCTGGCTTTTGATGGCGTTGGAGCGTCTTCCCAAGTCGGGGCTGCTGCACCATTGGATGTCAGCACTTTACCAGCAGTACCCGATGCTGTATATGCGTGGGCTGTACCAGTTCCGTATCCAACACCGCCAAGTGTAGGGGTGGCATTAGAGTTTGTACCGCCTGAAGCAATAGCCAAAGGTGTAGTGGTCAGCGTTAATGATCCGGCAGACAGGTTTGTCGCCGTCATGGTTGTGCCGTTCCAAGTCAAGCCAGCCGAACCTGCC
>Ga0208975_1001125_pt1 | contig 11765 bp, 27 predicted proteins | sample GreLakmeER78MSRF_FD_187700 | JGI IMG/M metagenome (GOLD analysis project Ga0208975, IMG submission 187700) | Freshwater lentic microbial communities from great Laurentian Lakes, MI, USA - Great Lakes metaG ER78MSRF (SPAdes) | ecosystem: Environmental > Aquatic > Freshwater > Lake | place: Great... | reverse complement strand
TTTACAAAAGTAACAAATTTTTAGTCTAAACCACCCATCCTCTCTTTGCTTTCGCATATTTTGAGTATATCGCATAACGCATGGCATCCATCAAGTGGTCACGAAACTTAACAGGCTCATCCATTGTATTGCCATCATGATCCGTTTTCCACTTGTAGTTTTTAATCTCATCTAACAAATCTAAAGATTCTGATTTTATAAACAATGGAAATGATTTAACCTTATTAATTCCTGCGAACACATCTTTAGTAGCAGACTTTAAATTAAACCCTGCTTTATTTACCTCAGCTATTGTTTTGGGTTCAGCAGCATCTGCGAATATCTCATCTCTACGAGATAGCCCCATAGACTTTAAGCGGTCTATTAGGAGTGAGGTTGACATCTTGGTATCATATATCAGTTGCTCGACATAAATGTCACCATCGAAGTTCTTACACCTTACAAGAGCAGTCTGGTTGTTATAACCAAAGTCAAGGCCGTAGAAAACATCTCCACCCTCTGGAAAGTTCCTTCTTCTTCTCCAATGGCTATAAATCGTAGCTTCACTAATGGCTCTTTCGCCTAATCCGTAAACTCTCCAGTATTCGTGGTCAGCATCCTTCAATCTTTCAATCTCAGCAATAATGGTTTTATCTAAAAAAGGATTATCCTTGTAAGTCGTGATGGTAAAGTCGGTATCTTCTCTAGGAATGACCTTATCATAAATCCAAGAGTAATAATCGGAAGGATTATAGTCAAGTACGATTTTATCCGTAGTTCTTAGGGCTAACTGCATCCAAGATTCGTAGTTAACCTCATTTGCCTCGTTAATGAACAGATAGTGCCTTTTACGACCTCTAATCTTCTGCGGTTGGTCTGTAGATACAAACTCTACCGTGTTGCCATTAAGGAAGTATAAATTCTCTGATTTGTTATGCTTCTCCTCCGAGTAGAGTTTATACTTCGATAGTATCTCAATAAAATCCCTCATAACCGATCCCTTGATACTTGGTAGGGATGAACGGCAAATTGTTAGGGTTTTACCTCTTTCTTGCAGAAGTTTAACTATAAACCAGGTAAGCACATTGTAAGTCTTTCCTGACCTCGTACCTCCTTGCATAACAGAGATTCTCTTCTTTGAGTTGTTTAGTACCTCAAAGACAACATTGGTGGTTACTTCCATAGAAATAAATTAAAAATTTTGGTTTGCTCAAGACAAAGCTAATCTTTTTGGTTTTATAGGAAAGTAGGGGTTGCTTGTATCTCTCCGACATCAATGTCGGGAACATACACCATAAAGTGCATTATTTGACACTAATGATGGCATAATGAGTCATAAAATGCACATTCTGATATGCTTTTGTGCTTTATAAGGCACTTTATCAATCATTCTTGAGCCGATTATCAATCATTTACGGCTCATTGAGTAAAATTACTCACTCCATTGAGTAAAGTTATTTTGCCCTTGCTTGATATACATAACCCATAGTTGCTAAAGCCTTGTAAAGTGTTCCTGTGGTTATTCTACCTTGAGCATCTCTCCTTTCCATATCCATAACACCTTGTTTTGTGATGCCAAGTTTTTGACCAAGTTCTTCCATACTCCAATTCTTTTCAAGCCTAGTTTGTTTAATTAATCCTATTGGGCTCAATTTTTCTTCGGTTAATCCATACTTCCACATTAAATCCTTATCTAATGCTTCAACAAATCTTTCTATTTCATCATTATAGAAAAACCATTCCCCATTAGATGAAAGATGTTTAAAGGCATCGTGATAATTTTTTTCATCTACTTTATCCCCTTTAATTAAAGCTAAAACTTCTAACTTAACAGGACTTCCATTTTGTAATTGGTATAATCTTGTTTTAAATCTGCTTGTATAACCAATTTTAACATAATCAGATTGCTTAATAATGTAAACCATAACTTTACTTTTTAGCAAATATACGCAAAAGTAAAGTAATAACTTACGGAAAGTAAAGCAGATTTTTATAATTTAAGTACAACAGGATTTTATAATACAACTATCCTAAAAAATCGGACAGTTCATTTATTGGCTATGTTCACGGAACATGAACAACCGAAATTAATGAACACTATCAAAACTTGCAGAGTTTACATTTTTTGATAATAGAGTAGTATTATTACTACTTTGCGCCCATTTATATTCATTTGCACCCATTTGTAACAAATTTCACCTTTTATATGTTACAAGATATAACAAGCCCAATTTAAACAATTAACAAATTCTGTTACAATCCTATATAAATCAGTAACATATCTATACTAACTATGTTACAACAATTAACAGAGTTACCCCTAACTATGTCACATATTTTGTAATATTTGTGACACTAATTCGGATATTGGCAGCGTTTCGCTACCGACTTTGGCAAATCTGCATGAATAATTCGGAAAAATTCATGCAATCTAATTAAATGGCATTTAGAAGCGTTTTAAGACACTTTGCACCTTTTTGGATAGATAGTACTACTAAAAGGCAGATATGCCCTAGAATCGCCTTAAAAGTGCCTTTAATCGTTATTCTTCGTAAATATCCATCTCATTCGGCACATCTACCTCTTTATCAAACTCATAAAGTGGAATATCTTGAATATTAGCAGCTTCGGTAGCTGGAACTACGAATCCTGTATCCTCTATTACATTTTCATCACCATCCAACTGCTGAGCACCATTAGACAATTCTTCTACATGGTTAGCTTTTAGGACATTAACAGTAATCTGCTTAACTACATCTCCTTCATGAGCAACCTCTTGCCTTTCGATATAGCCTCTACGCTTACCTTTGGTTTTTAACAGGAACATTGTAGCTAGGGTATCACCCTTAGCAACCCTTTCCATTAACTTATGCTCACCGAAGTCAAGCATAATCTCCTCAGGCTCTATTTCAGCTAATCTTTGCCTAAACTCAGGATCTTTTTCACACCAGGCCTTATATTGGCCTCTACCAACCCCTGCTGATTCACAAGCAATGGTGATATTGCCAAAATTCTCCTTGTAAGCTATGATAAAAGCTTCTTTGCTAATATCTCTGAACTCTGCATTCATATTATCGGTTTTTAGTTGGTGTTCGGATAGATGTGATATGTACTACCTTCTCTACCTTGATATGGTCAAAGCTAAGCACACTTTCGCACTTACTACACTTGATGGTATGTTCCCTTATGGAACTATCCCAAACATAATCCTCTGTAGATACTCCGCATTTACATCTGTAAGTTCTCTTGGCTACTGTGTCTTTCATATTACTGTTTTTTTAGTTTAGCTTTTCTGCTCTTAAGCTTCATATCCCTTTTATACGTCTTTTTAGCCTCATCGCTGACCTTTCTCCTATTTTGCTTATCAGGGTTAGGTGTTACACTTACAGGTCTATTTAAGGCCGTATAGTCCATTAAGGGTAGTTCAACATTATGGAAGCTCATTGCTCCTGTATCAACTCCTTGCTTGTAGCGTTTGTCTAGTTCTCTTTTCGGTATATTCATATTATAATAAATTATAATGGGTTATATGGAAAATAAAAAAAATCAAAATGTGAAAAAACATTAAAACATGGTTTATATCAGAATATTGGAGGGCACAAGGCACCTACGAAATTTTCCGTACGAAAAAAACCCCTAGGGGGTCATAGCACGATAGGGTAGGGGCCCCATTTAACATAATATTAATTATAAGCACTTGCCCCCTCTCCTATTTCTTGAGTCCTTTGCCATCCATTGGAGGCAAAAATATGTATTTTTACTTTATTGATTGTTTACTGACTCTTTCGCATTCGCTACAGATCAAGCTGTAATATATCAATTCAATTAATATAACAATATACCTATGTAATTATTTTAGTAATATAATTACTCTAATAATATACTATTATAATAATAATATACTATTATATAGATAATATATAATTATAGGAGTAACTTAATAGAATGTACTTACTTATAAATTTATACGGATCAATGGCAATTTATACCCCTATTTTATAGCCCATATATTTCCCAGGGTTTTTGATATTAAAATTTTTATATATATGTTTATGATCTAATTAGCCTAATTAATTTAATTATTTTTAATATTATTTAAGATTTGTATTAATATTATCCTTATCTTTAAATATCATTTAACCTTAAAACACTAACAAAATGACACAATTAACCGAGGTATTATTACCTATTTTCTTTACTTGTTTAGTTACTTATTTTATCGGATCGGTAATTAGATTATTAATTCACTTATTAATATCTGAACAATGCAAGTAATTAGCCTATTAGAATTTATCGTAATCGCTGTAGTATTTATTTTACTATATGCATTAATTAAAACACTATTAAAAAAATAACCTTTAAACATTTATTTATGTCAACTACAACACTACAACAAAAAGAAACATTAACAGCTAAAACATACAAAGCTGTAAAGAATTTACTAAGCAAAGGAACCACCAACGCTAAAACAATAAAAAACGAATTGGAGACATTCATACTTTATATGGCGCCTTCTGATTTGAGCGGTTTTAATGTTTGCGCCTTTGCCTCTAAAGGATGCATTAAAGCTTGTTTAAATACTGCGGGGATGGGCATTTTCTCAAATGTTCAATTAGCTAGGATCAATAAAACAAAATTTTGGGGATATAATCGCGAAGGTTTCTACATTCAACTAGCTAATGAGATATTAAGAATATTAGATAAAACAATTAAAAAGGATATTAAGATCGCAATCCGTTTAAATGGGACATCTGACATAAATCATTTAGACCTATTAAAAAGATATAGTGGGATTGACTTTTTAGATCCCTTCTACAATAATTTACTTTTTTACGATTACACCCCAAATCCTAATTATATTAATAAATATAAAAATAGTAATTACAAGTTGACATTCAGCCGCAAAGAGGATAATGAAACTAAATGTATTGAGGTTTTAAATAATGGCGGAAATGTTGCAGTAGTTTTCGCGAATGAATTACCCCAATATTGGAACGGATTCGAGGTAATAAACGGAGATGATACAGATTTAAGGTACTTTGATCCTTCTAATGTAGTTATAGGATTGAAGGCGAAGGGCAAAGCGAAAAAAGATATTAGTGGGTTTGTAGTGGCATAAATAAGGATCGTTTGACCTAATGGAGGTTGAAGGGGTTCGAATCCCCCAAACGAGCAAAAACCAAAATAACACAATATGAATATTTACCAATTATTGCAAATTATTAAGCAATTGGAGGCTGAACAAAATCCCGCCAATGATTATCTTTTGCAATTTTATACCGATCTGTATAAATGTGAGCTACAAACAATAGCCGATAAAGTAACTAATGAATTGGATAAACAGCCGTTAACGAAATATTGGTTTGAATATTTGGCAAAATAAGACCAAATAAACCCCTTAAAAATTAAATTAATACTATGCCACCAAATTAAAAAGATACCGCAAATTTAGGGCTAAAAATGAGCTTAAAATTGATTTTAGGAACTATGCCGCTATGCATATAGCCGCCAGGCAAAGTCATATTAAAATTTTAATTAATGTGATATCCTCGGCTGTATACGGCAAAAACCTAACAAAAATCTATGGCAAAAATCTATGGCAAAAACCCCCTAAAAATCTGCGATAAAAATCCCCCAAAAATTCGTGACAAAAACCTTTATATAACAAAAACTTTCTTTACTTTTAATCACACAAAAAACCTTTATGAGCACAAAAACCTCAATGACTTGGACATTAATAAACCAAGCAAAAAACCCAAAAACCCTACAAACAATTTATACCTATACGGATACCGTTGGTAGGCTGTTTAAATTTGAATCTCACCCAACTAAATCTTTCACTTACTTAAGTGAGGCATCCGAATCAGTAACGGATAAAGAAAGGTCAAAAATTATAGATGGCTATATTCAAAGCGGAATTAACCAACACGATTTCGTAGGTGGATTTCAAGAAGCTATTTTAAAAATCACAATATAAAAAAACAATTATGTTAAAGCAAATCTATTTAGAACTAATCAGAAGCGGAGTTAATCCAAGACATTACACATTGCCAAATGATGTTGAAGAAACAGATGGCCAAATTGATCTAGATAAAAATCTCTATGTGCAAATAGGAGAATCTTATTTGATCCTATGGCAATCTGTAGAAGGTGGCGAAAAAATGATACAAGAGGCGGTAGTAAATAAAATAAATAATACTACAGCAGTACAGCAATTTATAAACAAAGTAAAAAACCAATTAAATTAAATTTTATGCAAAATTCATTTGACATCATGGCTGAAAAAATAGCCGAAATAAACAAAAAGAAAGAGATTAATAAAAATCACATAATTTTTTTAAAGGGGTATATTGAATCTTGGGATCGCTGCATTAAGTTTGAAAGCTTTAATGTTGAAGGGGCTGCCGACATATTAATGAACTACTATGATATTCACGGCTTAGAATTGATGTCAGCGGATGAGCAATTAATTAATTTAACCAATAATAAATAATAAAATGAAAAACACAAAAGAGATTAACCAAGCAAAAAAAATCTTAAAAGATAATGGATATTATGTTGATTATTTATGGCATATTGATGATGTAATAATGGGAAAACAGCATCATGATTGCGAGGCAAAGGACGCTTATAATATTTTAGATAACGCTATGCGTAATGATGCTACAAATGAACAAATATGGTTATCAATAGAATATGCTATAGAGGAAACTTTACCTTGTTAATAATTAAACTAACCTATGGCAAAAATATTAGTGGCTTGTGAAGAAAGCCAAGCAATAACCATAAAGATTCGTGATTTAGGTCACGAGGCTTTTTCGTGTGACATTCTACCTTGTAGCGGTGGCCATCCCGAATGGCATCTACAAGGCGATGTTTTTAACTATGTAAATAAAGGTTGGGATTTAATGATCGCCCACCCACCTTGTACCTATCTGTCTGTAAGTGGTGCAAGGCATCTGTATAACAAGGATGGATCTAAAAATCTTGAACGATACGAGAACCAAAAACTTGCTTTAGAGTTCGTACAAAAACTTATGGATGTACCAATCCCACGAATAGCAATAGAAAATCCCGTTTCTGTTATATCGACAAAAATCCGTAAGCCCGATCAAATTGTGCAGCCTTGGATGTTTGGAGATTCAGCGAGTAAAACCACTTGTCTATGGCTTAAAAATTTACCTAAACTTGTAGCTACAAATGTGGTTGACAAGGGGGATTTTATGGAATGGATTGATAAGAAATCGGGCAAAGTAAAGCGTCAAGCTACTTGGTATTACGATGCTTTGATTAATGCAAGGAGTCCAGAGGAGCGTAGAAGCCTTCGTAGTAAAACTTTCCAAGGAATGGCCCAAGCAATGGCAGAGCAATGGACTAAAAATCTTTTATGATTCCATTAACAAAAATCCCCATAAAAATCTTAAATAATACCAAAAACTCCTTAATTTTACCAAACAAACAAAAACCTTTATTATGAAACACATTCAAATTAAACAAAAATCCAGGGATCAAATTATTGATTTAAAATTACCGCTAATCGATTTAACAATTTTATACAATGCTTGTATAGATGTAATAAAAAAATATCCATCTATGATTGGATATAGAGATGTAGCCGTTAAACTAAAGCAAATAATACAACAAAACTAAAAACACATGAACCAACTCAACTTCATTAAAACAGACAAAAGTACCATTGTTAAGAATGGTCGCAAAAAATTCGCAGAGGTCACTTACAACAAAAACCCCGATTATAATTATTGCATATGGATCAATAGGATGTGCTTATCGGGATACGCTACTGAAGAGATTGCAATGCAAAGAGTAAATTCTTTATATCAAGAGCAATTAGACTTTATTAATCATTTAAGAGAGCAAATAACTAACCAAAAAACCCATCTATGAATTTTGAATTAATCACCGCCAAATATGATTGCAGATGCAGTCTTACTGGCAAAAACTTCTGTCGTGGTGACCAAGTGTACTACAACTATGAGGCAAAAACCTTTTTAGATCCTGTGTATCATGAGAACATCATGAGTCAACAAAAATCTCGTGGGATGAAATCCTACTTTGAACGACACCAAAAACTTAACAAGATTTACCCAACCCAAAAACCCTAACACATGGCAAAATTCGAGTTCGTAACAGAAACAAATCCAGTAACACAATCAGTAATTTATTACACTAGAAAAGATGAATTATTCATGGAGAATAGCTTAAGTCATACCAAGGATAAGGCTTATGACAGATTTATAAACATATCTAGTGGAGTAAAGACTGAACCTATTGTGCAAGTACTAGAAACAAGGTATTCAATCACTCAATAAAAATCCGCAATCGTGCACCCAACCCCATCACATCTAAAACAAAAAGGGCTTCGTGACTATTTCATGGTCACAATCGATGCCCACAGGATCAAAAAGGATTACCTCTATCGTGGTATGTTTATCCATTGGGATAGCAAAAAACCCCTTGATAAGTTCTACTACTGGAGAGGAGATTATTTCACATCTATTGAAGGAGCTATGCGTTCAATCGATAGACATTACAAACTATATAAAAAACTAAAAAATGCTGATTAGAGATTATCGTGCCTTACTTAAGTATGGCGATATAAAAAAGATTTGTGAGGTAACAGGTTATAGTCCTTACCTAATAAAAACTCGTTTGGCCAAGGCTGATGAGGAGATGATTGAGATTGTAGAAGTGTTTTACGCAAAGAAAATCGATGAACTTAAAAATGCTATCTATGATTACCAACAAGGTTAAACAAGTAAACTACTGGACTATACCTGCGGTTCGTAGGCATAAGCTTAATTTAAGGCAAAGAGAGGCATTAGCTAATGAGATTATCGCCAAGGTCTGTACCTACTACAATATCAGTAATGAAGATATTAGAGGCAAAAAGAGGTACAGAGAGCAAGTAACTGCAAGGCATATGGCTATGTACCTTATTCGCAATAAGGTGGGCCTAAAGCTTAAAGCTATTGCTGATTTGTTTGGTAGGGATCATACTACTGCCATCCATGGTATAGCAAGTATATCGAACCAAAGCGATGTAGATTTAATCATTGCAACTGACATAGAAAATCTTATCAATATTTTATAATCAAAACACCAAAAACTATGAGTGATTTTTCAAAATGGGATGAGCAAGAACAAAGATTGTTTATTGCTAAAATTATCCACAACATTAACTATTCACAGAACAATTTAATCCTTATGAAAGCCCTGGTAGAGCTATGGGATGTTTATCCTGTTCGTGAAGCTATTTTCTTTACACAAAATTTATTAAACCAAAAATCCCTAACTAATGGAAATGCAAATAACTAGCCCTTCGTATGAGTTAATTAACAAGGACTCAATGTTAAAGCTATCAACTGAACTATCTAAGTTGATAAAAGAAAAAGGACTCTCAAGTAATATACAAGGTAAACAGTTTGTCAATGTTGAAGGTTGGCAATTCGCAGGTGCTTCACTTGGACTAATGCCTATTATCACATCAACTCAAGATTTATCAAATGAAACTGCTATTAAATATATGGCGACTTGTGAAGTACGCAATATTACGACAGGTCAGCTCGTTGCTACTGGTATTGCCTTATGCTCGAATGCCGAAAAAACTAAAAGATACTTTGATGAATATGCTATTCTTAGTATGGCACAAACAAGGGCGATTGGCAAGGCTTATAGGAACTTACTTGCTTGGTTAATGAAAGCTGCAGGATTCGAGGCGACACCTGCTGAGGAGATGGACTTCGCCAAGGATGAAACACCTACCAAAAAACCTAAAGTAGTTGAGGTAGTGGCAGAGGAGATGCCTGTTGAGGTAGATCGTGATGCCATCATTAAAGATATCCAAGCTGCTGCTAGGATGAAGGACTTGACTGATATATTCTTTTCTAATAAGGAATATATAGAAAAAGACCAACAATTAATGAAATTAATGACGGCTAAAAAAGAATCGTTAACAACAAAAAAGAAATAATATGAGTAATTTACTACCATCTATTGAATTAAATTCAATAACCCCATCCAAATTTAGCATAGAACTCCTAAAACAAGTTGTTGTAACACACTTTAGAGAAACAGGCGAGAATCCCCTTGAGATGCTCGTTAAGGCAGAAGCATTGGTTCAGTTGCTAGAGGGAATTAGAGCTGAGTTAAAAGAAGATGTTATTAACCAGTTAGACTTACATCCTCAAGGCAAGGCAATGGTGCTTGATGCTGAGATTAGCAGAATAGAATCAGGAGTTAAGTATGCCTATGATGGTGACCATACATGGCTTAAGTATAACCAAGAGTTAGAAGCTATTAAGTTTAAACAAAAAGAAAGAGAGTCTTTACTTAAGACTATTAAAGAGCCATTGGTTGATCCTGAAACTGGAGAGATGATTTACCCTGCACCTAAATTTAGTACAACAACATTCAAAATATCATTAAAAAAATAACATGAAAACACCAATGCAAGAATTAATTAAAATGTTAGAAAAAGATGTAAATAGTGGTTTGTTTAATAAAGATGAACAGTTTGGTTACAATGTCGCTATTGACATAGCTAAAAGTTTGGTTAATAAAGAAAGAAATCATTTAGTAAACGCTTATGATTGGGGATTAGTAGATGGAGAAAAAGATGAAAAAAAAGGCTATTATGATGGTGATACATATTATAACGATTATTATATTGAATCAGAAAAAATATTAAAAACACAAAGCATATGAAAGCACTAATACTTATTAAATTTTTCTTTATAGCAGTACCAATAGCGGTGCTGTTATTTATAATCTGTGAAACTTATTTTAAAATCAAAGCAATAAAACGATTATTTTGATACTACAATTAGAACAAACAATAGATGTTTTAACCCCATTGGGCTATGGAAAAGCAATCGCATGGATTGATTACGGAGGAGATACTAACACCATATGGAAAGTGGTGTGTTACGATACAGGAAGAGTGCGTAACTTTTATGACGATGACATACTCGTTTACCCAAATGAAATGGATGGCGGTAAGGTAGATGAGAATTATTTTTCTAAAAGGGAGTTCCATGAAACAAACCAATCATTTATCAAGGGCCTAAAAAACCACTTTAAACCAAAACCAGATGCCGAATGAGATTAAAGGATTAGAGAACTCTATTCCAATTAGAATGGTTTATACTGACACTATGGAAGAGGTGCTATTTAAGTCGGCTGCTGCGGCTAGTCGTAAGACAAAGATAGCATCACAAGTCATTCGTGAATCGCTTAACCCTGTTGCTCGTAAGCGTTTTATAGTGGATAACAGGAAGGTGGTTTTTAGGATTGCTAAAGAAGTTTAGTATATTTGTCATGAGTGTCGGATACTCATTAAGAACTTATTGCCCTTGATATGAACCCCCAATCCGACTGGGGGGAATTTGATGGGGCTTTTTTATTTTATGAATAGAGATTTTAAGGGAGTTTGGATTCCCAAAGAGGTATGGATGGATGATAAGTTATCTTGGATGGAAAAATTGTTTTTAGTCGAGGTAGATAGTTTAAATGCTGAAAAAGGATGCTTTGCCTCTAACGCTTATTTCGGTGAGTTTTTCCAATTAAGTAACTCAAGGGTTAGCGAGATCATAAAATCTTTAGTTTCTAAAGGATATATAACTACCTTTCTAATCTACGAAGGTAAGCAAGTAAAACAAAGGATTTTAACACCTACTGTACCTATTCGGAAACTCGAAGGGGGTATTCGGAAAACCGAAGAGGGGTATTCGGAAAAGGCGAAGGGTATTAATACATTGATTAATAAT